>OBMK010000502.1_pt1 | contig 37617 bp, 18 predicted proteins | sample 1539081 | NCBI WGS metagenome assembly OBMK01 (sample SAMEA3355528, study PRJEB22509) | marine metagenome | biome: marine; feature: river plume; material: water | place: USA | collected 2010-08-07 | depth 0.5 m | reverse complement strand
TAAGTATTTTCTAGATGCAAATGTATAAACACCTAATAGTTCTCTAGTAAATTCTTTTAAATTTTGTACGTCAAAAGGAGTATTATTATCATCTAACAAAACTATCGATTCTTGATCTAGTAATATCATACTTTTGCAAAAACTAATTAATTCCATAGTTACAGAAATTTTATTTCCGTCAGTGTAGTGGATTAAATTAGTTTTATATTGTTTTAAAAAGATACGCTTTTGATTGTTTTGTGTTTCTAAAAAATTAGAAAATTCTAGAGCCTTTTCTAGTCGTTCGTCCATGGGATCTCCTTGTATATACTGTTATAGTATATACTAAAACTAGAAGTTTGTCAAGTCTTATGTGAAAGTATTTGTAGAGCCAGTTGCTACACTTGGGGCTGTAACTTCAACATTTGAGCCTGTAGCACGTCTATAATATATAACACTTGTAAGGGTGCCTTTGACGTTTTCGTCTACGCCGCCAGCAGTACCACCTGGTGGTACTGGACTAATTGGTTCATCACCTGAATCATCATCTCTAAATACTACACGTATTCTAATACCATTAGTAATATAGCGTATAAAGATTTGATAATCGTTTTCAGAATATGGATTTGTTCCGCCATCTTGGAATATTTTTACTTCAGTACCGTTTGTGTTTAAGTCATACATACCTGTGTCGGTAACTGTACCTTGGGCGCCGCCACCGTCAGCATATGCACTTGTATAGTTTACACTTACATTTTTAGCATCATTTACTAGGCTTTTCCAATCTAATGTTTTTGCTTCTGAGCCACTATAAGCTAAACTTGATGCTATTTTGATTGTTCCGCCAGCATTCCAAAATGCTTTAAAGGCATTTGCATTAGCCCATGTTAATTGAACATCATGGCGTTGTACGCCATTCCACCCGCTTGTTAAATTCTTTGTTCTTGCTGTACTAAGTGTACTTTGTGCTGTAGCCATTGTAAATCTATTTGATGTTACTGTTGCTAGTGCTGTTTCAAATTCGTTATGTATTGCTGCTGTAATGCCTGTGTCTGTATCAACTGTTGTTAGTGCTACAGCACTATTAGTTTGGTGTGCGCTGGCTTTTCTAATATCTCCGCGTAAACTATTCCATTGCGAAGCTAGAACTTTAGTTCCAACTGATACACTTGGTGCATCAATTGATTCGTTATATCCTGTTGATGAATTCCCACTACCAGCTGGTGTTCCCATTACTGTATTAATACCACTTCTTAGTGTCGTGTAATGTGTTTCATTAATTGTTGTGCCAATTGATACTGCCATGTTTGTTCCTCTTTAAGTACGTAGTTTATGTATTTATACTTTCAATACACATTCGATTAATTTTTCTGACTCATCCGTACTAGATTCTAATGCAACACCAACTAATGCTGTTGTTTGTATAGTAGAGCAAACTCCATTTTCCCATGCATAAACTGCCATACCTTTTGATATTGCACCTTTTACTCTTACTGGAACACGACCTTTAAGACCAATTGCTTGACCGTCACAGTCGCTGTTCATTAAGTATGCAGGTTCTGCAGATATAACACCAATACAATGATGACTTGCGTTTGCAGCTTTTGTTTCAGCTTCGCCGCCTACTGCCATTGCTGTGCCTGTTGGATATTCCTGATCTGTTGTATAAACTTCCGCTAAGTCAGCATATCTAGCACTAGTTGCTGTGCCTTGAAATAGTACAGCATTTAAATTTCCTGATCCATCTCTAACAGCAACACTATTTCCTGTACCTGTACCATTACTATCAACACTACCTGTACGTACATTAGAACCCATAATCAAACCTGAAGCTTTTTCAGATATACCGTATATATTACCAGCATATATATCATCAAAAGGTGCTGCAGATGATCCAATGTCTACAGTTCTGTATACTGTTGGACCTACACTAGCAATTCCAGGTAGTATTTGTCCTGGACGAATATCTACTACATTAACATTTGCTCCACCATTTTGTTTTACTCTAAATTTAATTTCGTCACCTGTTGCATTTTGTATAACGCCTTCGTTATCGTTTTCAATAAAGAGTTTTAAATCTAGGCCTGCGCCGATAGCAGCACCTGCATCAGTTTGGAAGTTAACAAGTTCTGTGAATACTGTAGGAGCACCTGGATTAGCTGTTACATAATTAGCAGCTGCAACTCCGTTAAGTTTTAATGCATTTGATGCTGTTCCATGAAATTGGTGATCTGTACTTGTAATACCGTCAGTAGCATTTATTGTATTTTTAAGTGTTACACCTTGGCGTACTACATCAAATCCTGATATTGCATTTTCTGCATCAGTTGAGTCAATTGTAAATTCTACTGGGCTTATTAAGAATTGTACATCATCGTTTACTGTTGCTGCAATTACACTTCTACTAATTGATCCAGTATCTAGTACTGATTTACTTTGCATCTGTGTAATACCTGTACCAGCGTCTTGTGGACCTACAAGTACATAGTCTGTACCGTTGTATGCATATAACTGTTGGTTAGTAGTATCCCACCAAAAATCACCAGTGGACAATCCTGCAGGAGCTGTTGCAGAAATCTCAGCGCCGCCTGTTGTGCGCCATTTACCACCATCATAAAATTTTAATTTGCTGTTTGCATTATCAAACCATATTTGGCCTTGTACCGCTCTTGGTGGTTGATTTGCTCCTGCAAAATTTTCTAAAAGAAATACAAAGTTTTCGTTTTGTATCTCACCGTACCCTGCGTAATTTTTACCAACCAACTTAATGTCAGTTGTTTGATCAATAGTACCGTCTTGTACTACTGTAAGCTGGGTGGTATCATATTTGTTTATTGTATATGCCATAGTTTATAAGCCCCTTGTTACAAGTATTTATCTTATCATTCCGTAAATGCATCTGTTGACGTATGTGTCCAAACGCCAGCGGTTGCTGTAAAAATCATCGTGTATCTATCTGGATTTAAATCCACTGTACCCGATGCTGTATTTGTTGCAGCAATATCTTGTATTACTGTTTGGTTCTGTGTTCCGCCTGCATCAACTGCAATACTAGACTTTTGTAAAACTTTAGTTGCATCCGGTGATGTACCAACAGATACAACAATACCAGATATAACCGATGCCGCATAGCTTGTACAATGTAGTCTTGCTATTTTTCCATTGTTAGCTGATGTTACAGGATATATGTCATTTAATATTGATCTAACACTATTAATAGGACCGTTACTTACTCCTGGTGCATCAGGTCCTGATAATCCTGTTATATCAACTTGCATCGAAAGTGTTTCTGTTGCTATTTCATTATCAACGTACCCTTTGGTAGTTACATCGGTTGTTCCTGTTGGAGTTGCAACACCAGTAATTTTTTGTGTGTTAATTGTTATATCACCTGTAGAACTAATATTTAATGGTCCTAGTGAACTAATACTTCCAACTTGTGCATTACCTGCTACTGTTACTGATGTCAATGTGCCTACATTTTGCAATGAAGAGTTTACTACTGATCCACCAAGCGTTGTTGTTGACAACACTGTCGAATTATTAATTCTAAATTGTTTACCTAATTCTAAATCAATGTTTTGATTAGATGTAAAGTTTCCTGTAGAGTTTTTCCATATAAAATCTTTACTACCATTTAAACTATTAACTACAAATCCGCCACCATCAACTTGTATATCAGTTAGTTCAGTTGAATCATCTGAAATACCTAATTGTATTTGAGGATCTTGTACTCTAAATGTAGTACTTTCAATTACTGTTGATGATCCTGTTACTGTTATATTGCCTTCAATAGCAACATTGCCTGTGAATCTAGCAGCGCCAGTCACATCAAGTTCTACAGTCGGAGTATCTTGGAATATACCTACTCGACCATTTAATGTATCTATCGAAATTACATCAATAAAATCCGAACCAACTTTTCTTCTAACTGCAAATGGTTGGTTACCTTGTGTAATATCTAAAACTGTTTTAAGTGTACTTGCATCTACTCTAAGATTTCCGTAATCAACATCGCCTGCACCTACTTTTATACCATTTGGGCCTTTAACAAATAATCCGCCATCCATTGTCTGGTCAACAACTACATTACTACTATCACGCTCGTTTGTTCTTACAAAATCAGTAGAAGCAATACTATTACCTGCACTATCAGCCAAGTTTTCGGCTGTTGTTGCAATACCGTTCCATCTGTACGCTTTTAAATCACCATTATCAGTAAGATTTAACGGATTGAATCCTACTTTAATAATTCTTCCTTGTGCATACGGAAGTAGAATATCTTCGGTTCTTGGCGTAAATTCGTTTGCACTATGTATACCAACTAAATTACCTTGAATATATTCAGCTAAAATAGCTCTAGTTTGACCTGAAGTATCAATCATTGTAATTGCTTCGAGGTTAGTCTTGCCTTGAGTTGCTGTATAGTTAGGTCCTACAGCTACAATGTCTGTACCGTCGTAAAAGTATAATTTATTCTGCTCATTATCAATCCATAAATCACCTGCAACCATGTTAGGTTGCGTTGCACTAATAATTGGTCCTCCAGCAATTCTAAAAGTTGAACCATTATATACTTTTAAACGTTGATCTGATTTATCATACCAAAGTTGCCCAGCAATAGAATTATTAGGAGCACTAGTACTTGCAAAATTTTCAGTAAGTTTTATAAAGTTTTCATTTATAAATTCTCCAAATCCTTTATAATTTCTACCAACAAGTGTTAAGTCTGATGATGTAGTATCAATTACTCCGTCTTGCAGTTCTACAAGAAGCGATCCGTCTGTTTTGTTTAGCTTATAACTCAATTTACCACTCCTGTATATATAATGTAATTAATCGTTTGATATGGATTCATTACATTTAAATCTTCACCAACTGTTGGACTTAAAATTCCTCCACTTGAATCAATAGTTTGTGATAAAGAGTCAGCACCAGTTTGTATCTTACTTAAAGTCGCATCTGGCGGCTTATCTCCGCCACTACCATCTACTGCTCTAATTGCTGTAAACTGTGTTCCGTTTTCTGCCCGCATATCATGTTCGTGTTCTGGAAGATTATTAACTCCAATTGATACATCGTCGGATCCGTCAACTGCGCCTAATACTGTAGCATTTGCATCTCTAGTTCTTGTATCAGGAGTCTCAACTGGTGGATTAGTTCCGCCCATATAAAGACTACCTAATGGAAATCTACCTCTTAAGTCTGGTAAAGCAAAGCTACCTGCTGTAACTAATCCTTGTGCCTTGTAAGTAAATCCAATTAGTTGGAATAAACTATTATATGCACCTTGACTTAATTCTTGTCCGTTACACCACCACCATCCAGAAGCTGTTGGCTCTATTGCTCCTGCAAAAGGCATAATACTACCAATTGGTGATAACCCTGCTATATTTTGGAACAATGTCTGGCGTGATATACGCCTAAGGCCTGTACTTGAACCACTAATTCTATCAATAATAAATTCATCATTCGATAAGCTATCTGTAACTTGTGTTTTACCTGATATAATTGTATTTTTAATAGAGACATTAAAGTCTTTAATTGCGCCACCTGTTTGGCCGTCAAATACATTTTCAACAGTTTCAACATCTCCACTTAATCTAAAAGTTGTAGAACTTGTAAGTTTGTCTGAGCTTCCAGACTTGCCACTTACGCTACCTTGTACAGTACCTTGTAACGATCCAATAAATGTTGTTGCATACATTTTACGCCATTTATTTGTAGAACTACCAATGTTACGAGTATTATTTAGATCAGGCATAATAAGATCTGATTGGTCTGTATCAACTGTAAGATCATTGTTTCCTAATGTTATACCTTTTTGTACAATAATACTTTCGCCAACATTTACTGACTTTGCTATGCCTACGCCGCCTTTAGCAATTATACTACCGTTGCTTATTGTTGTGCTTTCTGTAATATCATTAGTCTTAATTGTTCCGCTTGTAAGAAAATTACCAGTAACATCTAATGCTTCGTCTGGTGCTTCGTTATTAACACCAATACGTAAACTACTATCAACACGTAACACTGTTTTACTAGCACCTGCATTACGTACACGCACATCAATGTTAGATCCTTCAATATTATGTTGAATTATACCAGCACTGCCTTCAATGCCAATACCCATTTCGCCATTAATACCATAAGATATACCTGTATTATTTTGAATGTTTAATGGATTTGTTGACGTTGACTCAACATCGCCTCTTAAAAAGTTTGCTGATGGTATAGCAAGATCATTTACAATTAAATTTTCTGCTCTTTCTGCAATTCCGTAGAATTTAACATTATTAATTCCGTCTGCATCAGTGTCTCTATTTGCTAAGTTAATACCTGGCTTAACTACAGTAAATCCTGGAACTGTAGCTTTTGGTGTAAATTCATTAAATGCAACAATAGCAACAACATTTGCTTGTACTTGAATTTCTATTACAGTATATTCTACATTGTCTTGCCCAATAATACTACTTGGTTTTGCACCAGTTGTTAACCCTTGACTAAATTCTGGTCCAACTAATATCCAGGTTGATCCTGAAAACAAATATAATTGTTGTGATTCAGTATCGACCCACAGATCTCCATCTGTTGCTTCTGTTGGATCAGGTTGTGCTGTGCTTTTCTTTAAGCCGCCACTAGGTACCCAAGATGTTCCATCATAAACTAGTAACTGTCCTGTTGTACTATTGTACCAAAGTTGACCTTGTATTCCGTTACTAGGTTCTATTGGACTTGCAAAATTTTCTAATAAGTGTAATAAGTCTTCGGCAATAACTGCACCGTAACCAGTTGAGTTCCTGCCTGGAAAACTTAAACTTGTAGTGTTGTTAATAGTGCCGTCTTCAATAACAATAGGATCTTTATCAGCACTATTTGTAAATTGTATTGTATATGCCATTTAATTACCCTTCGTTAAAACCAGTTAAACTTTGTACTCTAACTGTATAATCTATTTGTATAAGTCTATTAAGACTTTTTTGTACAGGGTGGAAAATAACATGTGTTAGTAACCTACCTGTTCCCGATGCACTGTATGCTTTTAGTCCTAGTTCGTCAAAAACGTATAAACTGTTTTGATCTGATGCTGTATCAAAAGCATCTTGCCCTGTTGGTTCACCGTAATCTAACAAACAAGTTACTAAAATATCAGTATAGTTTGTTCCGCTTACATGACGTGTTTCAATTTTATTTCTTGCAGGATCTAAATTGTTAACACTTCTATCATCTACAATCTTTGTAAAAGTTTCATTATACAAACTAGCATTTGTGCCTGTTGAGTTTGGAGTTAAGTATGTAATAATACCTGTTGGGTCAACGCTTGTTCCGCCGTTGCCAAACCCCATTTCGTATATCCAACCAGTACCAGCATTGCCTAAACTTTCTGCAAGGCTTATACTCATATTTTCATAATGAATAGCATTGCGTTTGTCTACAATTACTTCACCAGTTTCTGGATTACTTATTTTGATGTGTCCTTGTAGTAACACACCGCTTTTATCATTTAATTTATCTGTCATAGTTTATACCATCCTGCTGTTGTATTTATCGCGGCAAGTCAACTGTTGCCGCACGTAAGAATTTAGCAATGTTAGATTTGCTTTCTGTTAGTGCAACACCTGGATCTGTCCATATTTTTCCTTGTTTTCTTACTATAATCACCTTAGTATTTAAAACTGGTGTATTTGTAAGTGTTAACGTAGTACCATTAACACTAAATTGTGCTGGTAATGTTTCATCGCCTTCTGGACTATCTTGAGCCAATGGGCCATTAACATTATCAAACTTGTAACTGCTTATACTATTTTTACGTAACCGTGTACCTGCAACAAATACATCAAATTCGTTTATATTATTTGGAGTAAAGTCTAAAGTATATGTTGCTGTATTTCCGTCTGCTGTAAACACCTGCGTCAATGTTTCATCTTTATATGGCATTGTGTTTTCTGCAGCTGAATTTAACACCCTAGTATCTGCAGGGTATACATCTTTTACACCAGTACCTAGTGTACCTCGTCTAAATTGACTAATTACATTATCATTGCGTACAAAATATTCAATACGCTCGCCTTCAATAAACAATATTGCCGGTTTACTAGATCCAGCAACTGGAGCAGGTAAATTTTCACCGTTAATAACTGTAATACTTTGATCATATTGATGTAAGTCGCTTGCTAACGTAACGTTCTCTTTATCACTTAAACGCTTATAATGTGTTCTATTAAGCATATCTTTAAACTGTGACCAACCTAATTTATTTTGAGTCGGATTAGCTGCAAAATGTATGACTTGTACTGTATCGTTAGCTGATATTTCACTTTCAATTTTTACATATTGCTGATTATCAGTAATATAGTAATCAACACTTGGTGTAAGTAGTGTACCATTAATTGTTACCCAAATGTACTGTGCATCAACTGCTTCTTTTTGTAGTTTAATTCGACCATTGTGTAATTCAATATATTTTTGGTACTCTGCTGTACCTGGTGCTAGTGTTATTCTATCAACAATATCATATTCTTGTCTTTGAATATTCTGCCAATTATGATTACTGAACGAGTATATACTTATTTCTTCGTTTTCTGCATATACAGAATCAAAATATATTGTATTTGGTGTTTTAACAAATAACCCTGTTACGCTACTAACATAACCAAATCTGTATTCACCATCAGTTAACACATGCATATCTAATCTACCATTTTCGGTTTGACCTGCATTTGTTTTAAGTCTAATTACCGAAGTTACACCGACTACTAAATTCCATTTGTTTGTGTCAAGTAAAACTCCGTCTAAATATACTTCCATTACATTACTAGATAACGTTCCTGGAGGATATTGCCAATCCTCTATTTTATATTCTAGTCGAGATACTTTGGTAGTATAGCTTTGAGAATAACCTGCATTTAATATTTGATTACCAACTTTAACAATAGTCCTATATGATGTTGGTTGCTGTACTCCTATTGCTGTTGTTAAGTTATAGTCTAGCGAAGTTCCATCTGCTATTACATTTTGAATATTAACTTCACTGTAATTAGATGCATCAGCATTTTCATCAAAAAATGCATATCGTATAACTGATCCTGCAACTGGTGGTATAGCAAACTTAATTATTACATTACCTGCAATACCGTCTGCCTTTTTGCTTTTGAAAACAACATTATCAATTGGTGTGCCGTCCATTGTAATGATATTTTGTAAATTAGCTTTGTATCTTACATTTGTCATAAAAGACGAAGTACTTCCGTCAGCTACAATTGAATCAATATCAATAATTTTTGAACCACTTACACCATAAGTTAAAATATTAATTTTAGTATTTACTAACGGTGCTGTTACAAATGTTACTGTGTTATTATCAAAATCAAGTGTGTAATCTGTAGTTATTTTTTTAATTATACCATTAATTTTTACTATAACCGAGCCTTCTTTGAGTGCATCAGCACCCATGTTATAAGTTGTTGTTACATTATCACCATTGTAGTTATTTGAAACTATTGGGCTTGCGCCGCCAGTAGGTCTTTCAAATACTTTAATATCAACTGTATCTAAAATTTGACCTGGAACTTTTTCCTCTGGACCTGCACTTGTTGTAGGCGTTACAAATCCATCGCCGTCAATAGTAATATCAGCACTTTCTAAACCAGTAGCTGTTGAGTAATTTAAATTGCCACCTTGAACAATACTATCATATGTTTGCTCATTTGGTAGGAATGTCCCGTCACTTGTTGACTTTCTAAATATAACAACATCTGTATTACTAAATGCAACTACTTCTTCATCAAATGCTACATAGTTTGAAACATCGTAATCATCGTCTGTTCTTGACCATGCCGTCTGTCCTGTACCAGTAATACTTTGTATAACTGCATTTACATTAGTAACCGGATTTGCTGTGCCAAAATTTGGATCATCAATTCTTACACCATTTCTATAAACATGATATTCAGTATTAGTTTCTAAAGGTTTATTAAAATTAAATAATGTAGTACTATCGCCTAATTCAAATATTTCATCGTCGTATGTGTTATCGTAACTATCCCAAGTTGACCCAAACCATGCATCTGAATCCCAACCTTGGCCTTGTGACATTCCAAAGCTCTTAACTTCTACGCCGCCATAATCAATACCAGTCATTAATTGACCTAAGTCTTTACCTAACTGCCCTTCTTGTGGATCGTATAAAGTGTTTATTCTATCTTGTGCTTGGTAAAGTTCAGGGGATAGTTTATACTTTATAACAATTACATCGTTTAATGCCGGCTTATTAATAAATTCAACTACACCGTAATATCTTTCATAACTTGCTGTTTCATCTAATTTATTAGTAAAAATATATTCATTATTAAGTTGTTCTACATTATTTCTAAACACATTTACATCAGTAAGTTTTAAATCAATTGGCCAATTTAACTCAAATTCAAATTGTGACCCTGATGCTGTAAATGTTTGTTCTTGATTAATTTTTGTATAAACATATGTACCTGTTGTTCTATCAAAATTAAGTGTTGTAGTAATTCCTCTTACAGGATTATTTCCTAATTTTACACTAAATGTTGCTTCTTCGCCGCCGTCTACAAGATTACCGTTAACCGATACTGTAGGAGCACTATAGTATCCTGTGCCTTGTACAAGTACATCAACTTTTGTTACTCCGCCGGTTGATCCTAGATATGTTTTGAGGACAGTTCCTGTACCGCCGCCGCCTGTTAATGTTACTATTGGTGGATTAGTATATCCTTTGCCTTGATTTACTGGAGTAACACTTACAACACTATAACTGCTGTTATCTAACCAATTTTTATTTGGATATGTTTCTAAATCTGTGTCTGTTCCAATTAATACATCATTAATAACTTTAACATCACTTGGTAATATTTTTCCAGCAAGTTCATTATACGATGCTGGTAAATCAAAATCAGTAGTTACAGTACGTGTTGGATCAAGTGCTTCGTATGCACTTAAATATTCTCTAATTTTTGTAGTAAATGGTTTAACTTCTTTAACATATGCTTCGTAGCTTGGTAAGTTGTCATTGTTAAATGTTACATCTTCCCTTAATTTTCCTACATTGTGTTTAGCTTTAATGAAACTAGTTTTAAATGCCCAGTCTACATAAGTTTGTTCAGAAAATACATGACGTATTCCTGCAAAGAATAAATTATTAAATTCAACTAATAACTCGTCAACTAACAAATAATCCTTAATAGTGTCTAATATAACTCTAAGTTCTGTAGTAGGCTCACTATCAAATATCTTTGTATCAAAACTAATTGTGTCAAATCCAGTATTTCCTAATGCTGTATCATATAGCATATTTGAAAAGTTAATTGTTCCGTTTTCTCGTCCAATAGTTTTATAATTTTTTGTATAATCGTCAGTATTGAAATCAAATTCTTTTTCAAGTAGCAACCAACCACCAGTTCCGATATTTTTAATTTTAACAATACTACCAATTGGGTTATTAAGGCTAGTAAGTTCATAACTATAATCAATTAGATAATCAATTTCTGAGTTAGCTGAATATCCAGTTTCATACCAATTAACATAATTCCAAAAAGTTTGTACATTAAATGACTGACTTCTTATTCTATTCCATTTACTATTTTCTCTTTCGTAAACTGCCCATCTTCCAAATAGTGTAGCATCAGCTGTTACTAATATTGCAAATCGTCTTACGTTAATTGCAGTAGAGGCTGTATAATTTGAACCACTATTATTAACAGTAACAGAAACTATTTGACCTGCGCCGTTTAATACCGATGTTAATTCTGCGTTAGTGCCAGTGCCTGCTATTGTTATTTTTGGTGGTAATCTATATCCACGTCCGCTGTTTACAATAATTACATCAGCAATTTTACCATCTTTAATTACAGGCGATAATTCTGCTTGAACAATTTGACTTGTGCCTACTGTAGAAATATCATCTAAAGATGCAACTTCCACATCATACAACCCGCTTACAGGTGTAAGTTTTGGATCGTTAGCAAAAAGCGGAGTTATGTCTTTGTCATCGACAATAAGATTCTTTGTTAAAATATTATTAGTACGCTCTATAAATTGCTTTAATGCTTCATTTTTATTTTTAAACCAACCCTGTCTAGGTCTATTAAGTGTACCATATTTTTCTTTCTCACTTAATGTAGGATCTGGTACTACTCGGCTTTGACTGTCGTATCCTATTAAACTGTCAAACCATTTTGTAACAACATCTGGGTTAGGTTGACTTGTTTCTAATCCTTCAGTTACAATTTGATATTGATTATGTATGTTTTGCGTTTGATTCTCAATTGTCCAGAATTGGAAATTAATAGCAACATCGGTGCCTTTAATTAATGTGTCACAGTTATGTAACACAAACTTATCTGATGATATTAACGAAACAAACTTGTGACCTTTTGCAGCCGGGTCTTCTATAAATTCTCTAATTTCCTTAGTATCTATAAATCTAAATTCTGCATTTGGAACAATAGTTTTTTCAGTTACCCAAAAATAGTAAAAAGTTTTAAACGTGCCTGCTTGCTGATTATAAGTACGCCTAGTACAATATGCTTCATCACCGTATAAACTTTGACCACTATATCCTTTTGCAAATCCTTTTTCAGTGTCTGCTTGAGCGTCCCAGGCACCTGGTGGTACATCTGATTCTACCCATTCATAAATATCAATAGTGTTTCCTTGGAAAATTTTATTCCAAGTTTGTGTAGCATATTCAATACTTCCCTGATATGGATTATAAAATTTAGCATTTGTTAAATTCCACCAAACTTCGCCAACTTGACGTGGGCCCCAGGCATCAGTAGTATCAAGTGTTGCACTTGTATCGTTTGACACTGTATATGTAGCAGGGTCAAAATATGTTTTGTAAGTGAGCTCTTGTTCAGCTGGTCCTGCTACTTTTCCTTGTATAGGATCTATATAATCAAGATATGTTAATAATTCATTTTCTTTAGTGTTGTATAAGAATATTTTTTTAATTTTTTCTAAGTCAACTGTTGTGTTTGATTGTCTAAATGTTTCCCACATTTTATCATTGTCGCCAATTCTAAAATCAATAACTGCGCCTTCTTTTGAACCAGTAACCTTAGTAGGTAATCCGGTATATAAGTGATTGCGCTTGGCATGTATATAACGTCCAAATGTATTGATATCACCGTCAGTTGAACTATCAAGTTGTATAGTTTGTGCAAATAACATTCCGTTTGGAGTTTTTTCATAAACAAATACTACGCCTGCATCAACTTTACTTTCAACAATGTTTGTAAAAGACCCATCAAACACTGTTGTTTTTTCATCAAACACTGTTCGTTGTATAGAATCACTGTTACGTGATGTTACATATAATTTATTACCATCATATTGTAATCTCCAACCAAATCTTTCGCCACGCTCATTACTTGGACTGTTCAAATGTTGTAGTAATGTAAATACTCCATTTACTTGGTGATAGATATAAACTGTTCCTTGATCTAATTTGTAGTCATCGTTATAAGGTTCAGCTACCGCTATATACATTCCGTCATCGGATATAGCAACAGCATGCCCAAACCCACTAGTTTTGTCTGGTGCTTGTAATTCTTGTCCTCTTTCCCAGAAGCCATTATTTTGTCTATATACAACTACTTGATTTGGAACTGTGCTATCGTATAATGCATTAGCAATTAATACATCACCATTGTTATTAATATCAAACTCACTTCCGAATGTAGAAAGTTGATCTTGATCTAAAACTGTACTTCCATCTGTACTATCATTTATAACACTAGTTCCTGTTGCGTTAGGAATGTATCCAACATAATCAATTAGGTCGTCAGTGCTTGTCCAATCTGTTACAGTAAATGCTCCTGGAGCAATATTTGTTTTAGCTGAATAAAGTATACCTGTTCCGGTTGCTGCTGGATTCTCGCTGTATACTATATCACCTGTAAAATAGTTAATACCTTCATTGAATACACCTTTATATTTTTTATTTTTTGCATATTCCCAAGTATAATTAATTCCGTTTTCAACTCCAGTTTTTAAGAAATAAATTCTTCCTGGTGTTGCTTGTGTTGCTGTTCCAGCTGCATGTATCGCAGTTCTATACAAATTATTATTTTTTGTAATTTTTACATTAGAACCTAATTTGAAGTTTGCTTGTTTTTCAGGTACCGTAAATGATCCTGTCGGATCGTATCTACCTAGACCACTTTTTGTGTAAACTGCATAAACACCTTCGTTGGTTAATCCACTAGCTGTTCCGGTAGTTTCTGCTGGTATTTTATATACTTGTTCCCAATCATTATTAACGCTACTTGGAGGATTGGCTAATCTTGGGATACCTAATACGTTGCCTTCTGTGTACATCCAATATTCAATATTGGTTAACGAACTGTTGCTGCTTAAAGAAATATTACTAGGCGCTTGGAATACTAACATTTTTCCAATACCAGCTGATGAATATCCTAATGAAGTAAGTTGTATTTCTCCCATTATACGATCTGATGTATAGTTCACATCAGGGTCACCTGGGGTAGCTAAAAATTCTATTTCACTATTTTGACCATAAACATCACCAACACTAAACGTACCAGTAATATTTTTTACAAATATAGTAGCATCTAAACTATCTCTTTGATAAAATGTTACTAGTCCTGTTGCCCCAGTTGTTAAATCACGAACTGTATCACCAACTCTAGGTTCAAATGGATTGTTTGCTGCATCAGGCTTAGTAAATTTAATATCTATATATCCATCCCATATGTCGTATATAGTATTAGATACATTAGCTACTGCGGAAGTTAATCCTATTGTTGTTAAATCTTCAAAGTTACCTGTTGTGTATTGAGGTAATTGATTAACAAATAAATTTACACTATCACCCTGACTAACAACATCAGATAATGCTTTTGGTGATCTTACTACATATAGATCACTTAAGAACGGAGTTGTTACTCCGCCGGCTCCAGGAAGTCCTTGATACGTCAATGTTCGCATGTAAGCATTTAGAGTATTTGCACTACTAATATCAGTAGTTGAATAATCTAAACTATTGTAATAATATCTGCCTGTCGGTGTACTATCTGATATGACATCCCAATATACTAAGCCTGCGCCTTTGTCAAAATTAGTTGTAGACGAAGTTGGAGTATACTCTTCTGGAGTATCAATCCACCAATATCCGCCCCAAACCAGCGTTGTATCAAGTGGATCATTAGGTGCTTGAATTTCATACTCGCCAATAAAATCACCATCACTTCTAAACAAACTATCAGCACGGTTAAATGTACCATTTACATCTTTAAGGTAAATTAATAATTCAGCACCTGATAAATTTACATAATCTACTACACCGATTGCATTTGGCGTTTGTAAAATATCACCAATATTAACTGTAGTAGTAGATGCATTTACATATAGTATAGCATCAATTTTTTTCTGTATAGTATGTTCTTGACTTAAAAATGTTTCGTTAATTACTGTGTGATCACCGTTGAACGGTGCTCTAACAGCAAGTGCTGGCAGATCTTGGTTAGCATATGTGATACTATTCCACTTTAATTTAACTTGATCATTAATGCCACTACCTTCATATAAATTAAGCGGTGCTCTTACTAATATGTGTTTAGTTGCTTGACCGTTAAATGCATATAAATTATTATTTGGATCTATTGCATAATTACCAACAAACATTCCCGTAACATAATTTATACTATCAGTTTCTAATCCTAATGCACTTATAGTTTCTGCTGCAGACCCAAAACTATTGAAGTTAATATTATCTTCTTCACCTTCAATGTCAATTTTAGATCGCCATAATCCTTGATCTTTTAGAACAATACTGTTTTTTGGATAGTCAGCTGCTGCTTGAAATGCACCAGCATACTTAGTTTTAACATTAGATGCATTTGGAGATCCAATAACTAAATATTCTCCATCTGGACTAATTGCAACACTTGAGCCAAATCTTTCATTGTCATCGCCATATTGAACAGGATTAATTGTTTGTGTTAATGTGTAAGTTAAAGCATTAGTTGGTCTAGAATAAACATATACTTTACCGTCTCCTTCATCCGGAGCACCTACTAGTAATGTTGTATTTCTGTCATCAACTGCAATTGCTGACCCAAAGTTTGTTTCCAATAAACTAGATGAAGTTTGGACACGATCATGCTCTGCAAGATTATTTGTATTTTTGTAAACAGCCCATTGGTTGTCTGACGTAACACTATCAATCCAAATTAAGTCGTCACCATGTAAGTTATCTTGTGTAATAGTATTTGCATCAACTACATTAGATGCTCTTACTTTTAGAAACGCAGTTACATTACCTACTATGTTAGCCAATTCTTCTGATACTGGAATATCTGTTTCAACTGTTACAACATTATTTACAATCTTAGTTACTTTATAAAATCCTTGAAATCCTGTTTCAGAACTATCTTCATAGTGTACTGCATGTATTCCTATAATTTTACCAATGCCTATATCAGACACGTTAGTTGTAAAAGTAATATCAATTTCTGTTGTGCCTGTTGAAATATTTTGAATGATATAATCCGTATCAACGTGTTTATAGATTGTCCAATCGTTATTTTCGTTTCCTACCCAGATATAACTATTTTTTCTAATATCACTAAAATTAAAATCAAGTATATTATCATAGTTAGTAACTATGCCTCTAACATCTTGTTGGTTTACATAACCTGCATTTTTTGTATAACTATCAAGAACATACTTTTCAGGAAAAGGTTTGTGATCATAATTCTTTGATTTTTGGTAAACTTCGAATGGTTTAATTCTATAGATTAAATCAGTTTCGTTACCTGTTACACTATTAACTAATTGTACAGGCTGAGGAACTAGTCTAAATTGACTCTCATCTAATTTAAAGATAACATCATCAAACCCTTCACTAGCACCATACTGACCATCTTTGATTGCCCATTCTTCGTAAAATTCTAAACTATCTTTATCATCACTTGCTAGTGCATCAAATAATTTTGTAAGTGCATTTTTAGTACCTTTATCTTGAATCATACCTTGATAAAATTTGTACTGGCTAACATCATCGTTTACAATGTTTTGTAAATATTGTCTCTTTTGATAACCAATTAAATGCTGTGCCATTCTTTGTTGTTCAACATCAAAATTATCTGAATCTAAATCATAAAAATCTGCAAACTGATTTGTTTTGTATTCAAAGTTTGCATACAATCCACCTTCTGGTTTTTCTGAAAGTATGTCCCAACTAGTAGATTGGAAGGATTCTGTACCTGTTACTTTTTTAGGAGCACTATAATAATATTCTTTATTTTTTACAACTGTGCCAATTGCATAATCTGTCCACTGTTCCCATTCAGTAACAACTGCATCATCGTAAATAAATCCTGGAATGTTAAGACTTCCGTCCCATTGAGTAGTTCTATAGCCAAGTATTTTTATACGTTCTTGTCTATATCCCGGTTGTTGATCAAATATTATATCTCCAAATACTGTAGAATTATCAAGTAGCACTACATGCTCTGTTTGTACTAATGGTAATGCAACATAATAAATACCGTCAGCAGTATTTTTAGGAGCCAATGTAAACTCATTTGGTGACCTGCCTAAATTAGAAAGTTCTTCCATTAGTTTTTGTCCATCAGCTTTTAATAAACTGTATCCGTAAAACCCGTCAAATATATTATCAACCATTGCATTCTGTGTTGTGATTGTTAATTTTTCAGCACCAGGACTTAGTGTAAGTACACTACCTGCAGCCCAGTTTTGTGTGGTCCAGAATAAAAATTCTTTAGCTGTATGACGCCAATCTAATACAACACGCTGATTACCTTCAAAGTGATCAAAAACAAATCCTTGAGTTTTTAGATATTCTCCGTAGCCTAGAAGAAAATCTACAACGTCTTGTATTTCAGTTAATAGCGTACCATACGCCATTTCATCCACAAATACATCTGAGAATGATTTTCTTATAAATGCATTTCTTCCGCCTGTTAGTGGTAAGTTAGGTAATTTAGCAAATTTTGTTTCGTCAAATAGTTCTACACTTAAATGTTGTGTTTGTGTTCTATAGTATGCGCCTTGATATAATACATTCTGCCCAGGGATATATGTTTTACCTTGCGCCCAATCAACATAACTTTCACTTACTCCGCCAACATTAATACTTGGATCACTTTGTTTAGTTAATGCTCTTAAGAATTTAAATGTTGTTGTACTAGGACTGTATCCTTTTATAACATAACCGTCAGTTCTGCGTTCAATTATAACACCACTATATTCTACTGTTTTTACAGGAGAACTTTTATTAAGTAAGATTTTATAATTCTCATCAGGTACAAAAACATTACCTTCATTAAGAGGAGTTCTGCTGTCAAGTATTAATTTAAACTTTTCTTTATCAGTATACCCGGCTAATTTAAATCCTAATTGATTATTAATATTTACTATGTTAGATTTGTATTTTGTATAATTACGTAATACATCACTTTGCATATAATCAGTAATATAATTTATAATACCACTTGTATAAGTTTGTTCGGTATCAGTTGATATTGTAGGGAAAATAATATCTGCAAGTTGTAGTCTTTTACCAGTAGGTTTATAAACAATTTCATTTGCTGCGTTACGTACTTGATTTATTCTATCAAAGCCAGTTGCAAATAACTGACTCGGTTTATTTAATGTACATGCTAATATTAAACTAAACGGATAATCAGCACTGTTTCTCCAAGCTGACTCTACAGGTGCACCGTCACCAAAACTCCAACTAAAGTCAATTTCGTCTGGTTGATAGTTTCTTACATAACCAGTGTCTAATGGCGGAAGCAAGTTACCGCCATTATCAACTGGAAGATGTTGTAATAATCCTGGACGTTTATAATTGTTTAATATTTTGTATTTTACACCTGGTTGATTAACAATGCCATTTTGTAGATCAGTCCACATTAGTAAGTTATCTTTAGTGTATGGTGCTGGACCATACTGTGCTTCCCACCAAGTAGGCTTAATATTAAATCCTAACATTTCCCATGGATGAGAATGTGGACGATCAGTATCAAACGCTTGTTTATATATTTGGCGCCAAAATCCTGACAACTTTTTGCCACTCGGCGAGTTAGCTTGACTGTAGTTAAATGTAAATCTATTTGTACGTTCGAAGAAATTATGCAGAGTATAATCTTGGTCAACAAATTTGCTCCAATGAATAAAACTACTTAACATACTTCGATTTAATTGAGAAGAAGTAATACCAGTATCTCGATATTCTCCGCTAACAAAATTATTTAAATCTAATAAACTATCATCATATTTTACTTTAATATTATTATAAATTCTTTTTTCTAATTCTAGTAAAAGGTCATCTCTATAATCACCAAATGTAATAAATCTACTACCGTCATGCCCTTGAATTACTGTTTGTGTAGTTTGATACGTATCATCTAAATATAACATTGGCTCAAATGCTGGATACAATCCTAACTTACTAGGAGTAGACGGAATATAACTACCATTAGTAGTTTCGTATTCGTAAATATCAATTACATCATCTTGAGATTTAGTAACTGTTGTTACCACAAACCCTTCTGAATTAAACGTGTAATCTCTTCCGTGTACTAATTGAACATTGTTAATGTAAACAGATACTGCTTTATTACTAGGTGTATCTAAATCAAAAATTGTGTTGAGTGCATAAAACTTATCATCAGCATCAAATACTGTATATGAAGTTTTTTGTGCAGCCCCTAATGCAATCATATCTGTAAAATAAAAACTATTATCTTTATTCTTTGGATTATTGATGGTTTGTAATATCACGTCTACATGATCTTTTACAGTACCTTGGAATTGTGAACGCTCTGCTTCTTGTATAAATATTCTTTTAAATTTACTATATTCATTTTTTGAATACTCTATTGATTTTACAATGTTTGCATCTTTATCTGTAATATGATATAACGGCAAATTTAATGGAGTGCTATGCTGTAAGAATCTTCTTCCTAAATTTGATAAGTTATGTATATCTCTAAGATTTCCTACTCCTGGAAATACACCTGTAAAATTATCTAAATTTTCAACTATTGATGCTACATGATCGTTAACTTCGCCTAGTGTAAATTCTTTAAGATTTTCGTTCTTTGGATTGCGCTCTAATGCTGCTGGTAATTCATAATAGCCATTTTTATTTTTTAATGTTTTTGATTTTGTTTTTATTGTAACAGCATCATTGAGTGTGAGAGGATTGACAAAATTAACTACAGAATTATTATTAACATCAGTACTAATTGTATAGTCAACATTTAAAAATTGTAATTTTTGGTTTACAAATACTCTTAACCAAAGATCGTCTAATATTGCACTTTGCTCATAAACATCAATAATAAATCCTGACGATGTATTATCATAGATATATTGTCTAATTACAACTTGTTCACTATTTTCATTAACTTTTTCCCAACCAGTTAAAGTGGTATACGTAGTTAGTCCGTTATATTTTCTTAAAAATCCTATATCAGTATTTTTTGTTAATACGTCATTACCATTAGTATATGTCATTGAATCTTGTAGTATATCATATGTAAATACAATATCGCCAACATTATCTATACTTCTATAACTTAAAGCAAATCCTAAATCACTGTCAACTGCTCCTAACCCTACTTTATAACTAAAAAGTTTGTTACCTGAAAACGTACTTGCTTCGTATGTTTCAATATCAGCATATGAATTTCCATCACTGTCAAATATATCAAACAATGGTGGTTGATTTGTTTTATTTTTTTCTTGAGTTAATTTCCAAAGATTGTTAACATAGTATAACATTTTTCCTTTATATGTTGTACCATTAAGTGCTAAAACTACTTCATTTTCTTGCGGAATACTATCTGATATTTCTTTAAGTGTAATTTGATTATTTGTTGACTGGCCTCCGGCAAACTTAATAATATCAACTTCAAATATTCTACCATTAACAAGGATATCTGGATCAGCTGTAAATAATATACGCATACCTTTAACAATATCAACTCCGTCAATGTTATATCCTGTACTACCTTCAATAGTGCTAAAAACATCTTTTGTAAAGTCGTCAACTAGGTCAACGTCTTTTTTTGATTTGGTACCAAAGTTGTGTAATTTAATATCAGCTTCAAATTCTATAATAGGACGTTTTGCACGTTGTAACTGATCAAGTTCGATTGGTTGGTTATTTTGAGTTGCACTTGTTTCAATTACACTTCTATGAAACCATCTATTATATCGTGACCATAAATTACCGTCTTGAGATGAACGGTTAACCATTAAATAATCTTTATCTTTTGGATATCCAATTGCTTTACCAAACGGCATTCGATCAAATCCGTTATTATCAAATTCAATATCAATATCATCTGTAAATTCAGTTGGAACATTTAAACTTGTTTCTGCTATAAGTTTAATTTTATCTCCGACACCTTCTACATAAAATGAACCTTCAGCATATAAAGCAGGTACTACTTCTCCTGAAAAGAACACCTTCATGCCATTAGATAAGTCTACACCATTACTTGCTTTGTAAGTTTTCTTACCAAGTATTTCTTTTTCAACATCAATAAACGTTGCTTCAGTAATATCTTTAACTACTATAGTTCCACTTGCTTGTAAATCGTTTGATGCTGTGTAATATAAAACGTCAGGAGTATCAGTTCCTAGTTGAAGTGTGCTTACACCCTTTTCTAATCCTTGTACACTTACTCCTTCTAAAACAAGTATACTAGAACTGTCTAAATCAAATCCTTCATCTAAAGTTTTTTTAGTTTTAATAGTAAACGGTAAATTTGGAGTATCAATATCAAATTTATATGTTATTCCTCTATACAACGTAATTGTAGGATTGTTTGTTAATCCGTCTGGACTAAAAATATATGTGTTATTATCAACATTGTCGCCAATGCGTACAGTATAAGTGCTTTCAACTTCAATTGTTTGACCCGGAACAGCAAAACTTTGTGGGCCTTGAGGTAACCAATAATACTCTCTAAAATTTGTAAACTTATCCCAGTCAACATGTGGGTTCCAAGCATAATATTCTTGCTGATTTGATATACTATGATCTTGAATACCTTTATTAAAACTATTTAATTGATTAATATAGTCATTATAATCTTTATAAAATGTTACATTTCCTAAGTTGTCTTTGACAACACTTGCTGGTTCAAATTGATAATTTTCCCTATCAGCACTAACATCTGAAATATAATTGTCATTTGCTTTATATGCTTTAGCAGTTTTTTTGCCAACGTAACCGTTAAGTTTTTCTGCAACGCCAGGCTGTATAAGTTGGTCCATTGTACTGGACAAAAACTTTTTATTAGCCTGTGTTCTAAAATAGCGTGGTAAGTGACTAGCACTTTCTCTTTTTCGATTTTCATTACCGCCTGGTAGTGGTTGGTCTGATTGATCGTTGTTGTATGCCATTAGTATGCACTGCCTCCGCTACTACTACTTGAACCTGTAGTTATATTTGTACTTGTACCTGTGTTTGTACCTGTACTTGCCGATTGTAACCCGGTATTATAAGACGATGCTGTTGTTGTAATTGCACCTTCTGCTTTTAATCTTGTTGCTGTTATATTATCAATTATTGCAATATCTGTAACTGTAGCACTGCTTATAAAAATTTCGTCTGATTCAGATTTTACTTCAAATAAACTACCAAATGTTTGATTTAATTGTTTTGGAACAACAACGAATGTAACTATATTTGGTGCAAGTTGTTGCATAACATAGGCTGTTAATTCTGTAAAATAAAATGTTTCGCCAAAATCCCAATTGTCTAAAGCAAAGAATTCGTTGATTGCACTTATAACTCTTGATTTAATTTCATTATCATTAATAACAATATCAGGATTTTTTACAATTTTAAAATCTGCTTGCAATTCTGCATCTGCCTTTGTTCCAAACAATACTTTATACTTAACTGGATGATATATAATTTCATCACTAAGTGACTTAATACTATTAAGTGGAGTACTATAACTTAAGAAAAGACTGTCACTACTTGGTGCTAGTGGTTTAGCTGTCAATGTGCCTTCTAAATATTGTCTAAAACTGTTATCATAAGACTTTGTTAGTAAGTAAGTATCTACAATATTACTAACACTTGGATCTATACGTGTGCTTTCGTCAGCTGCATGAACATAATGGAATTTTATGTTGTCTCTGCCAATTTCACCTCTATACTTGTTAGTGATAGATGTGTTGCCTGAAGACTTATCTAGTATTTCAAAAGTATTTTGTTGAACAAAATAAAATATTTGTCCGTCATCATATAATGATGTTGATCCTAAATTATCTTTAGTTTCTAGTGTAACTATGTTTAGTACATTATTAGATTTGTAGAACCATTCTTCTACACCATCAATACTTGTTACTTTTTCTGAGAATATATATTTTCTTAATGGATTATTTGTCTCATTAACTATTATATCAAACAAGTCTGGATCATCAACTATACCGTCATCATCTTCATCAAAAAAGCTAACTTGTACTTTTTTACTGTTTACATATCCTTCAGTATCTCTATAATCTTCAACAATTTCCCAATCGTAATTTACTGTGTAAGGAACCGGATCTGATGTTGGGTCTTTTTGATTTATATTTAAAACACTAATTTTGTCTTTGATTATTTTACCAGTTCTATTATTATAAACCTTGTCGCTGTTATCAAAATAAAATCTAATTTCTTCATCACTTTCAAATAGATATCTTGATCCTCTATATGTAACTGTATAAGTTTCTCCGTTTGTTTCAAATAATAATAACCAACTCGCATCTAATTGCTGGTTAGTATTATCGCCAGTTTTACCAATACTAAAAGGACTTGCACTATCTAAATTTGTAGAAGAAATAAATCTCCACTCACCTAAATTAACATCAAATCTTAATCCAAATGTTTTATATGCAAAAATTTGATCAACGAGCTGTGTTTGTACTGAGCTTTGTATGCTACTTGCCAATCTTGGAATAATTTGTGTAAGGCGTGCGCCTGCTGGAATTATGTCATTTATTAAAACAGGTCCAGTTCCGTCTTCTGCAACAACTGTACCGTTTTCAGTTACACTAACTATTTTAACCCATTTGTATTCAACTGCACCAGGGTGGTCTGCTGGACCGTCCATTAATTTATTATTCTCTGTTGACATAAAATGTTTGCCAACTGGAGGAAGAAATTTTAATAATGTGCCTGTACGCATTAATTTTAGTGTACTAGCAGTAAACGATCCTAATTGCTGTCTAACTCCGGTACTATTAGTAAAATAACCAGTATTTTTATTAGTATCAATTGTACTACTATTCCATACTAGTCCTAAATCTCCTACTAATATTTTAGGGAAGTTAGTTAAGTAATAATTTTTAATTTTTTTGTTAGATAATATAGGCTGTATAGCGTTTACAATAGCGCCTTCTACATCTGTTTTTGTTACAAAATCAAATCCTATTTTTGTATTTAAAAATTCTCTAGTTAAAATACCATCTACAGCAAATAAATTTGTTTTGCTATATCGCCCAGTTGCATCAATTAGATCTAAATATCTGCTTATGCCACTAGATGTTCGATTTACACTTTTAACTTTAATAATTTCTTGACTTGAAGTAAGCGGAGCAATTTGATAATCTTCTGCTGTAATCATTCTGTTTTGTGTGTAATAGTTTGCAGGTGCATTACGTTTAATACTTGCACTTGTTTCGCTTATACTTGCATTATCAACAGTATATTTTAATTGCAATACCATTGTAATTGTTTCTGATTTACCAGTTCTGCTAACATACGGAACTTCAATACTAATTCCACGCATATCGCTTGGATCAATAATAAGTCTTTCATTTTTACTTGAACGATAATAAACTTTAAAATTACCTTGTGGTAAATTACCAAAGGTTCCGTCAGCAAAAATTAAACTTATTCTATCGCTTGCTCTAGTAAGTACACTATAAATATTTCTTATACTTTTACTAAGACTATTATAAACAATATTGTTTCCTTCTACTGCTTCAACTTTTGTCCATAGCTCTTGTTCTGAACCATATTCGTCAACAGAATATAACCAAACATCGCTATTGTTTACATTTGTTGCATCAATACTAACAACTTGATTTGTACTCGGAGTACCAACAACAAAACTGCCGTTATCTAAAGTGCCTTGTCTAAAGTGTGTAAAATATCCACTATTACTACTGCTTGGACCTTTGCCATCATTTCTATATATAAACGCAAAGTTATTTCCTGGGAACGGTGATTCTTCTACAATACTGCCATTAGTAATATCAGTACTTACTACTTCGAATCTACTAGTGCTTCCACTTATTGTTTTATTAAACCCAAATACCGGAACAGTAGTATTTGTACTATTAAGTCTATATTGTTCAGTTGGAACATTGTTTATTGTTTCTTTTTTAACAGGACGTCCAACAGGATTATTAACGGGTAAACTAGCATTTAATATTTTTGTAAATTGTTCTTGCCAATTTGAATTACTTGGATCGTTCCAAATAATTGTTTGATTTGCTAAATTTAAGTTATTTGAATCTGATATTGTTTCTGTTGTACTAACACTTTCAATCTTTAACAATCCGTTAGCTGACTGATTACGCTTTGGATTGTAAGATAATGTACGTGCAAGACGGAGAACACTTTCTCTACGTTCTGCAAGTTCTAGAAAGTTTTCACGTGCATTTAAATCTGTACGGAAAGCAATGTTTTGACCAAGGAAAGCAATCATGTCAATCAAAGCAAGGTATTCCGAACTTTCAATATAATCGTTAAAATCTTCTGGGTAATTTTGACGTAGATAATTTATCATTGTTCTACGTAAGTTGTCAAAATCATAAGATTTGAAATCAGCGTTTCTATAACTTTGGTAGATACGCTTCCAATCTTCTGCTACTAGTAATCTATTTTGTCTATCAGTCGAGGACATATTTGGCTTTCCTTTATTATACAGTATTTATTACTTTTAAATAACTGCGTATATTATTAGGTATTCAAAAACCCATTATTTTGATCAAAGGTAAACTGCATTTTTTCTACTATATTGTAGGTTAAAAATATAACTTCTGCTTCAATTTGTAAGCCACTTTCATACTGATCTATTGTAACTGTGTTTACTCTTATTCTTGGATCGTAGTTAATAACATCAGTTACATTATCAATGATAATTTGTTTTAACGTTTCAGTTAATGGTTCATATAATATGTCCCAAATTATTGTACCAAATTGAGGATTTGATAAATTTTCACCTTGTCGAATATGAAAATGATTAATAATATCTTGTTTTATTAATGCAAAATCGTATAAATTAAATCCTGATTGGTCAGGATCTACTGTACTAAACCCTTTGTAAGTTTTTGACCCTATACCGTAGTCTGGTTTGATATTGCTTTTTACATTAATGTCTTGATATATTGCTTTTTCTTGTGTACTCATTTTATGCGTCTCCTACTAAAGTAGCTGTGCCGCTTCTGCCCATTGCTGCTTCTGCTTGTGCTTGATTTAAATTAATGCTTTGTTGTTGAGCTGCTTTTTGTGCGGATGCAAGATTGCTTTCTGCAATTTGATCTAATGCACTAAGTTCGCCACCAACTGCACTTTTAGCAGCTTCTTGGGCGGCTGCAAAATTGCTTTCTGCTATTTGGTCTAATGCACTAAGTTCACCACCAACTGCACCTTTAGCAGCTTCTTGAGCGGCTGCTAAATTATCTTCAGCTATTTGATCTAATGCACTAAGTTCGCCACCCGGAGTAACTAATGAAGCATTAGGATTTTTTTCAGTTTTTTCTTTTGCAAGAGCTTCTTCGTTTGCTCTATCTTCGTTTGGATTACCGCTTGCAGCTGGAGTTTGACAATGTTTAAATGTATCTTCAGAAGTTTCTGTTTTATCTTCAGTGTCTGTTGCTGGTGTATTACGGGCTAACGAATTATTCTGTTTTATTGCTGTGTGTTCTGCAGGATTTTTATTTTCTTTTTCTGGTCCTGATCCTGGTCCGGGTGTTCTAGTAATACCCGGTGATGCTTGTGCTTGTGCAGCTACAGCACTTCCACTATTCATATCAATTCTGCCTGCTGTTTCTTTATGTGCAGCTGAACTTATGTTACTAGAACCGGCGCAGGTTAACATTCCGTCTGCTCCGCACTGCACTGTCCAGTTTGCCGCTGTTGACATTGTCATTCGATTGCCTGCTTTTAAATTAATGTTATCACCTGATTCTAAATTAATATGACGACCGGCTTTAAAATTTAAATCTTGTTCTGAATGTACACTAATACTATCTTCTGCATAGATATCAATTTTTCCACTTGCTGTCATTTCAATATAACTTTTTCCACTACCGTGTGCAATATAAATTAAATCTTCACTATTATGTAAAAGTATTTGATGACCTGTTCTAGTACGTATTCTAAACAATTCGTTGTGAGGTATAGTAGGATCTCCGCCATCTGCAATACTTGCATAAGCACTTGGTGATGTTGCTGCAGGACCTTTTCTAAATAAAGTTGGATCACCGTCATCCATAACTACACTTGTTCCGCCTAGTCTACTACTTTTGATATTAATTGAATTAAGTTTATCACCTGAAGGAATAGTTGGTTTTCCGTCTCGACGATCTACTGGGCCAGGACTACTCCATCCAAATACCATACTAGGCAAGTCACGTCTAGCACTTGATGATGTTGTTCCTCTAATTGAGTCTTGATCAAGTCCGGTTCTTTTAAGTACTTCAAGTTGTTCAGTATTAACTGGTTTAACAAACTGTGTAGCATTATTTCCTGTTGCTTCTTCAGTCTTTTTATTATATTCTGCTACCGGAAGTATTTTGCTTGTTGATTCTGTATTATATGATGTTGATGCATTTCCAGGAACCATAAAGTTCATGTTTTGATCTTGAATACACCCTATCCAATAACCTTTACCTCGATTGCCTTCAGCAAAGATTACTAAAACTTTTGTATCAATGTCTGGCGGAACTGCCCAAAAGCCGTAACTTTTTTGAGTATGGTCATAGCCGTCATTTTCACTTGTTGCAGTAAACGGAGTTACACCATAAAACGGACTCAAATAGGATACTTGTACTCGTTCGCCTGAGCTTTCTCCGTTATTGCCTTCAGCATTTGTTTTTAATAGTTCAACTTCTAAACTACCCATATATTCGGTATCAAGATGATTTTTTACAACAGCAACATAAGGACCCGGTCCTTCTTGGGCTTTTGCTACTTTTGGTGGATGTGGGCTACGTGTTTCTTCTGACATTATTGCGGTCCTCTAACATCTCGGTTATATACTGGTGGTTTTCTAACTGGGCCTGCACTTGGTGCCTTAGCTGGTCCAGCAGCTGCATTATCCATACTACCTATACCCATTTGACGTTGGCGTAGTTTACTTGGGCCACCTGTTGTAGTACCTACCGGAATTCCTCCATCAACTGCACCGGCATTAGAAATACTTGTGTCATTGCCTGCTGCTCCGTGAGGGTTTCCTGTCATTGAATTTGTTTCAGTTTTTTGTAATTGTTTGTCAGCACCTTCAGTTGAAACTGGTCCAGTTTCTTGTACTGCTGCGTTTTCATTGTTTTGATTAGGTAGTCTAATAGTCTGTAATACTTGTGTAAACTGCCCTTGATTAAATTTATTCGAAACCATAATAACTTTATATAAACCGTTAAATTGGCCTACTGGGGCTGTTCCGCCGTTTGGAAATGTCATATAATTTCCAACATAGTCAATAGGAGTTCTAAAATTAATTTCTACATGCACTTCACCAGTCTGATAATCCATAGTGCCGTCAGCATTAATATTTGAAGTTGCTCCTGTAGCAGCACTATAATTACCTACACCGCTGTCTGCAATATAATATGGGTCTCCCCAAATTTCTAAATCTACAGTTATTAAATCTACTGGAGAATTTACTAGTGCTTCGTTAAAGTTTGCAGCAACTACTGATTCTGGATGTACAAACGGTCCGCCAACATCTGTCATTGTTCCTTTGTTTACATCAGCTAATGTTTTTGATCCAGGTAATACTTCTGAGTTTGATTCTGTTGAGCCAGGTGCAGAAACATCAGCTCCTGAATTAGTTCCTGAACTTGCGGCTGTTTTTGCATCTGCTGTTTTTTGTCCAAAGTCTCCTGCAATACTAGTAAAAAATGCTGTTTTAAAATTAATATCAAAATTTAAAATATCTTTGTTTTGACCTGTATATATGTAGTTGTATTCTTTAGCTGCTACTGCTTTTAGTTCATCTATTCCTTTAGACGATTCTGTTGGTGATTTGAAATTACTATGGTGTACTTTATAAGGTACAACTCTGTAAACAAATATTCTTGGTGGTGCTCCTGTTTTATCTACATTAGCATGATCAGTAACTTGATATACATTAGTTTCAACTCTAAACCAATCAACCATTCCGCCAACTGGTTTTGCATCAACAATGTCTCTACCAAATTTACTTAATAATATAACTTGTTCAATAATACTTTCTATTTTTTTACCATTACTAACTGTCATAATTCTAGCATCAGTAGGAGTTGTAACTTTACATCGATCTATTTTTCCAGGCTCTTCTTCACTTTCGCATGCTGCTGCTTTGCTCATATTCTTTTTACCAGCGTCTAGTTTACTTTCTACAATTTTAGACAATCCAATAGAATTAATATTTTCTTCCTTGTCAGCATACTCTCTAATATTTTCGCCTAAGTTTGATCTTTTAACTGCAATACCTAATTCTGTAGGCAATGAAGCCGTAAACTGTTCCATTGTTAATCCGCCTTCGGTTACGCCCAAAGCTGATTCGTACAATCGCTGTTGTTCTTCTTCAGTAAATTCTCTATATTGAAACTCTCCGGTATCCCCGCCGTTGCCTTGTGTAGTTGCCGAGCCGCCGCTTTCACCTGAATCACCGGCGTTAAGGGTAAATGCCGCTGATTCTTCGGCACTTGAATCAGCAGTTGGAAACATTATTACATATTGATTTCCTTTAGATTTATTTCCTTCTTTGACACCTTCTAATTCTTTTTCATTCATTACAGATGTTAAACTTTGAAATCCCCATTGTAACATTTCTGCAACTGTGCGGCCTTCAAACGTAATATCATTTCTTGTTGACTGTGTTTGGTCAGTTAATGCAGCTTCGTTAAATGGAATAGCTGTAACTTGATATCGACTACCGCCTTCAGTAACATCAAATTCTATGTTTACAAGTTTAAGTGGAAACAGTCGTCGAGCCCCACTCATATTCATAGGAGTATTTCCTGGACCATACCCTTTAAATTCTGTTTGTAATATAAACGGTGCTTCGATGTAATTTTTATGTCCTGCACTAATTGCAGCAATCTGCAATGCTTGTAAAAATAATCCCATACTATAAGGTTCAGTTACTTCAAAACTAATACCTACTGCATTTGTTCCTCTAGATTCAGGATTAGGTGCTATTAATGATTCAATATTAACATTGTCTATAAAGTATTCTGTTTTTCCATTACGTTCATAGATTGTTCGACTTCCTCGCAAACTGCCGCCGCCTGATCTTATAATTGTAATTAATGGATCATTATATCTATATGTTAAATCAGGAAAATTTAATTCAAAGTCAGTTAGCGCACCTAAAGTAAAAACATAGTTATAAGTTGCAAAATCTTCTAGCATATTAGGTTGTTTACCGCCGCCGACTCCAAAGAATCCTCCTAGTCCAGAAGCACCAGATAACAGCCCTCCTAATCCACCTCCTAAGGCGCCGCCAAGTCCGCTTAATGCACCAAGACGCTGATTTAATACTTGACTTATTCCGCCTTGTGCAAGATCTAAACCACCTAATGCTGGTCCTGTTATACCGTTGACTGAATTTATCATATCAACTGTTGCGCCTCTAATTTCGCTTGTTGCACCTTCAACTGCACTAGCAATACCGCCTACAGAAATTTTTCCAGATTCTTTAAATTGACTTCCAACTGTTTTAGCCGCTTCTTTTATAGAATCAGTGTCAATACTCTTGCCCACGGATACCAATCTATCTTTTAAATTCTGAGGATTAAAACTCATATTATATTCCTAGTAATCTTTTAAGTGACGGGCCTTTTGGAACAAAGATTTCTGTCCCTGCTTCAAAGTCAAATATTGGATCTTTTAATATTTCGATATTTCTTTGTGCATATACCCACCATAAATTTTTATCGCCGTACATATCAAATGCTAACAAATCCGGTCTATGTGTATATTGTACTTGTATAACATATAATACATCATCAGGTTCTGCTGGAATAGGTCTAATACTTAAAATATCTAAGTACTGGCCTGAAATTGTTTTTGTTTTGTAGAATGGACTACTTGCCGAATACATTAAATAAATCCTCCCTTACCTTTAGCATAGCCACCTTTAACAAATGTATCTAAACTAAAGTTGTGTACTTCTGATCTACTGTAAGTTGGAATTGCATTTATTGTTATTGTACTTCTTGTTGGAGCGTATGTGTTTGCTTCAGGAACATATATGTAGTCAACGTCAGTTGGTAAATCTACTGAAAACATAGATATAACTGCTGGTAAATTTTTAAATACATAGTCACCGTAACCATTAATTAAAACAATAGGTGGAGGAGTTCCTGCATTACTAGTTTGTCCATATGCCATTTTAGTTATTGATCGTAAGTAGTGTATACATGCTACCCAATATAACCCTTCTGCGGCACCTTCAACATAAAATTCGCCTGTAACTTGTAATGCATCAGGTTGACTACTTTGGTATATTGGAAAGGGATAATTACTATGTGTAGGTTTTAACATACTGTAATTTGCTGAGTTTTGAAAAATTACAGACGGAGTATAAGGAAAAATCATTCCAGCTGTATTAACTAATTGCTGTTGTAAAGGTCCTTCAAGTGCCATACCGCTAGGTATAGACAAACGCAGTCGCCAATCACTACTGTCTTCTCTTGCCCAGGTTGCATTATTTGTGCCACCAAAGCCTCCTAGCATTCCGTCAATTGGAATACCAAATCCTCTTATTGCACTCATAAATCCGCCAATGCCATTAGCAGCTATATTTTCTACAGTTTGCTTTACGCCATTTTGTAAAATACTGCCGCCTATACTTATTGCGTCCGAACCTACTAAATCGGTTACTGTTGAAAGCGGCGACTTGCCTACACGTTGTTGTGCGGCAGTTGCTAAATTTTTAATCTGACCAAACATATTGTCTCCTAATAGTATTATTTAGTTGACTTTTTAATGTATGTATATTATAATGTATATAACATCTTATAACTGGAGAAATGATGAAAAGAGTAAATTATCTTAATAACAAAGACATCTTAAAGGAGATACACAAGTCTAAAGCTACGTTTTGTAGCTATGTTGACCAAGAATATCACCAATTTGATATCATATTACTTGATATTGATAAAATAAACATACGCACTATTGCTGAAGCAAAGCGTAACAAAGCGAAAAGGCTACAAGTTACAGCATTTGATGCTGCTAAACTAGCAGGTAAAAAAGTTAAACAAGCAGAATTTGAAGTCGACTATCGAAAAATTGAAAAAACAGAATTAATTTTTAGAATTATGTCATTTGATCATATTCCGGACGAACCTGGACGCAAAAAGACTCCAAAGACTGTTGCAGATCACAAAACAAAACTTAATTTTCCACCTTTTCACCATTATAAGTTTGATGATGTTGGTGAATTAGTATGTGTCGGTAAAAGTCATTGGCAAGGTGGTATGGAAAACGGACATTTTTCAAAAGATCACGGAAAAGCAACAAATAAACTTGCAATGATGTGGATGAAACTATGTGATAGATACGCAACAAGAGGTAATGTACGTGGATACACTTACAATGACGAAATGCGTGGACAAGCAATCCTACAATTAGCGCAGATTGGCTTGCAATTTGATGAATCTAAGTCTGCTAATCCATTTGCTTACTATACTGCGGCTGTAACCAATAGTTTTGTACGTGTTATTAATATAGAAAAGCGTAATCAAAATATTAGAGACGATATTCTAGAAATGAATAATATGAATCCTAGTTTTACAAGGCAAGCACAAGGTGAATTTGAAGCTGCACAAAAACGAGAGATATCTATCCAAAATAAGAAATAACCGACTTGACAAAAGTAGTAAAATGCTCTATAATGTTATAGAGTACGATTATGGAGAAATTAATTGTTTAAAAAAGCGGCTGTGTTTACCGACATACACTTTGGCCTTAAAGGTAACAGTAAAGTACATAACCAGGACTGTGAAGATTTCATAGATTGGTATATAGATCAAGCAAAAGCTAACGGTTGTGAGACCGGAATCTTCTGCGGAGACTGGCATCATAACAGAAATTCATTAAACTTAACTACAATGGATGCAACAATACGTTGTATGGAGAAGTTAGGAAAGTCTTTTGAAAAGTTTTACTTCTTTGACGGCAATCATGACCTGTATTACAAAGACAAACGCGATGTTAACTCAACAGCGTTTGCAAAACATATTCCAGGTATTACATTTATTGATGAAGTGTACGAAGAAGATGATGTAGCATTAGTTCCGTGGCTAGTAGGTGACGAATGGAAGAAGATTAAAAACATAAAAGCAAAATATTTGTTTGGACACTTTGAATTACCTAGCTTCTATATGAATGCTATGGTACAAATGCCAGATCACGGTGAACTCAAAGCAGAACACTTTGAACATCAAGAGTATGTGTTCAGCGGACACTTCCACAAACGACAAAAGCAAGGCAAAGTACATTATTTGGGTAATGCATTTCCCCATAACTATGCAGATGCATGGGATGATGCACGTGGTATGATGATACTTGACAAAGAGAATAATGCAGAACCTGTATATGTTGATTGGCCTGATTGTCCTAAGTACCGTACTATTAAACTAAGTCAACTAATCGACGAACAGAATACTCTTATTAAACCAAATATGTACCTACGTGTTAATTTAGACTTACCTATAAGTTATGAAGAAGCAAGTTTTGTTAAAGAAACATTTATTAATAACTTTAATTGTAGAGAAATAAGTCTTATACCACAAAAACAACTAGAAGAAATATCAACCGAACTAGATATTCAGCAATTTGAGAGTGTTGACCAAATTGTTGCAGGTGAAATTAACGCAATCGACTCAGACAACTTTAATAAAAAGATGCTAATGGACATTTATAACGAACTATGATACAAATTAAAGATTTAACCGTTAAAAACTTTATGAGTGTGGGTAATCAGACCCAAGCAGTTGACTTTAACAGAGAACAGCTGACACTTGTACTTGGTGAAAACTTAGATCAAGGTGGTGACGATAGTGGGTCACGTAATGGTACTGGTAAAACTACTATCATTAATGCACTATCATATGCATTGTACGGTCAAGCACTTACTAATATTAAACGTAATAATTTAATTAACAAAACTAACAGCAAAGGCATGTTAGTTACACTACATTTTGAAAAGAATGGTGTTGATTATAGGATTGAACGAGGGCGTTCTCCTAATGTATTAAAGTTTTTTGTCAACGACCAAGAGCAAGAACTTATAGATGAGTCACAAGGCGACAGTCGTAAAACACAAGAGTCAATTAACGACCTATTAGATATGAGTCATGATATGTTTAAGCATATCGTTGCACTAAACACATATACAGAACCGTTCTTAAGTATGAGGCAAAACGATCAACGTGCTATTATTGAACAGTTGTTAGGTATTACTATCCTTAGTGAAAAGGCTGATGCATTAAAAGAACAAACAAAGATTACCAAAGACGAAATAACAACTGAGACTCTTAAAATTGAAGCGATGCAAACGGCAAACAGTAAGATTGAAAGTACAATTACTAGTTTGCAAGGCACACAACGAGCTTGGCTTGCAAAGCAGAAGGTAGATATTGAAAAACTTACTACTGGAATCGACGAATTAGAGCATTTAGACATTGATATTGAATTAGAGTCGCACGAAAAATTATCAAATTGGAGTGAACATAACAATGCTATTTTGGCTCTTAAAAAAGAATTAAGCACACTAGAACCAGCACTACAACGTGCTGATAGGTCTGTTGAAAAAGTCAATAAAGATGTCGCAGACTTAGAAGATGCTACATGTTATACCTGTGGGCAAGAGCTGCATGCAGATAAAAAAGCAGAAATTGCAGAACGTAAAACTAAAGAACTTGCCGATGCAATAGCATATCAAAAAGAAGTAGGCGATAAACTTGTCGATGTTACAAAAGCACTTGCAGAGATTGGTGACATCAATGGTAAGCCTAGTGTATTTTATGAAACTGCAAAAGAAGCATACGAACATAGACAAAATGTTGATAGTTTAAGAACTGCACTGAGTGCAAAACAAAACGAAGTTGATCCTTACCAAGCACAGATTGATGAATTAAACAACAGTGCTATACAAGAAATTGATTGGACACCTGTAAACAAACTTACAACATTTAAAGAGCATCAAGACTTCTTGTTAAAACTATTAACAAACAAAGATTCATTTATTCGTAAAAAGATTATCGATCAAAACTTAATGTATCTTAATAATAGATTAACATATTATCTTGACAAACTTGGACTACCACATAGTGTTGTATTTCAAAACGATCTAGCTGTTGAAATTACACAACTTGGCCAAGACTTAGACTTTGATAACTTATCAAGAGGCGAACGTAATAGATTAATACTTGGTATGAGCTTTGCATTTAGAGATGTGTGGGAAAGTTTATATCAAAAAATAAACTTACTGTTTATTGACGAGCTTATTGATAGTGGTATGGACACAGCCGGAGTTGAAAACTCATTAAGTGTTCTTAAGAAAATGGGCAGAGACGGTGATAAAAATGTTTATCTTATCTCGCACAAAGACGAACTTATAGGAAGGGTCAATTATGTGATGAGAGTCATTAAAGAAAATGGCTTTACATCATACGAAAATGACATTGACATTGTAGAATGAAAATTAAAATTGGAGTAAGAGGTAGTAAACTAGCACTTGCATATGCTGAAAGAGCATGCAAGGAACTTTCTTGCGAAACAGAAATTATACCAATAAAAACCGACGGTGATCTTAATCCTGATGTGCCTATTTACGAAATAGGTGGCAAGGGTGTTTTTTGTAGTGCTATTGAAACTAGTTTACTGAATAAAGAAATTGACGTTGCTGTACATAGTTTAAAAGATATGCCAGGAGAAGAACATCCAGACTTAATTATTGCCGCAATGCTAAAACGTAATAGTCCGCATGATGTATTAGTAGGCAGTGTTGGGTATGGGTGTACTATTGGAACTAGTAGTCCTAGACGTATTGCACAATTAAAAGAACTTTATAAAAATTTAGACATTAAAATAAAACCTATTAGAGGTAATATTGATACTAGACTTGCAAAACTTGACAATAAAGAATATGATGCTATAGTATTAGCAGAAGCTGGACTTCAGGCGTTAGATATTAGACGTACATGGATTAAGGTTCCAAACATTCCGGCTGTTGGACAAGGAGTAATTGCATTACAGACTAGAAAAGACGACACTGATACTATTGACATAGTTGCAAAAATAAATCATGCAAAAACATATGCTCAAGCACAAGTCGAACGTGCATTTTTAAAAGGCATTGGTGGAGATTGTCACACAAAGTTAGCAGCGCATGCTACAGGAAGTAATCCAATTACATTAAAGGCAATGTATTATGATTGATGATGACATACACGACGAATTAGTAAAGGCATACTTAGAATATTTTAAGGCAAACGAAAACTTTGAAAAAAGACTCAGCTTTCGAACACATAGAGCAAGTAGAAAATGGTTGCGAGAAATACGACGACTAAGCAAACTTAGGGCTGATGAGATACATGTAAAATTTAATTCCAAATTAGAGGCAAAAAAATCTTAGGCATTGGTAAGTAAGTTCATGCAGTGGACTTATAATGACGAAACAATTGACACAATACCAGATGAGTATGAAGGCTTTGTTTATCTAATTACAAACACCACTACAGGCCAAAAATATATAGGTAAAAAACTAGCAAAATTTAAAACTACTAAGCCACCACTCAAAGGCAAAAAAAATAAACGACGAGGCTATAAAGAAAGCGACTGGAGAACATACTACGGTAGTTCAGACAGACTAAACGCAGACGTAGCATCACTAGGCTCAGATAAGTTTACAAGAGAAATATTATACCTATGTAAAGGTAGGGGCGAAATGTCCTACATAGAGGCAAGAGAACAATTTGATAGGCGTGTACTTGAAACTGATGATTACTACAATGGTATCATCAATGTTAGAGTAGGCGGTTCAGACAAACTCAAACAGGCATTGCTAGAACAAAACATCAAGGCAAAACAATCTAACACATAAGGTTGGCGGGCCAGATTAATTTACCGCTGTGGAAAAAGCTCTCGTATAGAAGCACACGTAACACGTTAAGTCGCGTCTGGTAATAAGGCGTTGGATTGACGTAGATTGAATGTTAGCAATTGAAAAACACAACACAGTACATAAAAACCCTTTAGCACTAGGAACGAAGCGAGGGAATAGTGTTACATATAATGTACATTGTATATTATAAGCAACATAATGTCGACGTAGGTTGGGAAAGGTCAGAGCCCATTGTACTTTGTGTATAAACAAT
>OBMK010000500.1_pt1 | contig 37685 bp, 36 predicted proteins | sample 1539081 | NCBI WGS metagenome assembly OBMK01 (sample SAMEA3355528, study PRJEB22509) | marine metagenome | biome: marine; feature: river plume; material: water | place: USA | collected 2010-08-07 | depth 0.5 m | reverse complement strand
GCGCCGTGCCATAACCGCTTGCAAGGGTTGGATTCAAAACAGCAGCCATTAATGCAGTACTATTCTTTGAATCGCTTCGTTTTAAAAGGGTAAAAATTAGACCAAAGTAACTGTATCGATGGGGGCCAGCACATAACCTACTAGTTCTGTAAATCACTACATTTGAGCCAAGCCTTAGGCACTATGAACAACGCAAAAAAACAAATTTCATCCAGCGCACTGATCAACCTCGTTGGAATCCTTTTAGGTGCTGCGCTGAACTTATGGCTTCTCCCAAAACTCTTTAGCACAGAGGAATTAGGAATGTACCGGTGGATGGAACGCAGTGCTGTGCTCCTGTCAAATATTTTGCTTTTTGGAGTACACCGTTCGTTTACAAAGTTTCATTCCGATCCTTCGAAAGACAAAAAAGAATTTGAAAGTACGGTGGTTGGTCGCAGTACATTACTCATGTTAAGTGTTGGTATAATGGTTTTTATTGCAGGGCCATTCCTCGCTCCCCTTTTCAATTTTAAATCCGAAGACGCCTATTTACTTCGTTACCTCAGCCTTTTTATAGTAAGCGGTATGGCCTTTTCTATGAGTGTTTCAGCAGCTGCTACTACAAAGAAAATTACAGTACCTGTTTTCATCAAAAACTTTGGCTTGCGCATGGCAATGATTGCACTCGCATTCGTTTTATTATTTACAAGTGGAATTTTCGGCTTTAGCCATTGGCTAATAGCATATGCATGGGCTTCTTTAGCATTGGGTACAGTAGCACTTTTATACGCTTGGAATAGAGTAAAGCCGACCTTCCTTTTCAAACATCTTTGGATGCCTATGGGTGGGGATGTGAAAAAATTTGCATGGATCAGCGTTTTTACCGTACTCATAGAACTAGGCACTAGCACATTGGATATACAGATGCTTTCAATACTTACAAATATGGATAATGTTGGCATATATGGATTGGCTTTTTTCATGGGCTCCGTAATTGACGGTATTCGCCGGCCCATCAACCAAATGCTAGCACCACAGATTTCTACAAGTTGGAACAACAATAATACGAGAGCGCTCAAAAAGATGTATCAAAAAACTTCGAGCGTACAGATGGTTGTTAACGCCGCCTACATCATTCTTGTTCTGGTTAATGTCGAATGGATTTTCTCATTGATTCCAGATGGAGAAAGATTTAACACTGCAATACCAGTGGTACTATGGACATTGGCAATAAAGTATGTCAATGCTGCATTCGGTTCTAATGGTGAAATCATTGCTAATAGTCCTTTTTACCAATTAAATATGAAAATTGGGTCCATCATGCTTGTGATTAATGTACTGCTTAACCTGCTTTTCATTCCGCGATACGGGATTCTGGGTGTTGCCTACAGTGGGTTTATCGCGGTTCTTTTTGTCAACACCATACGGGCGATAATGATTTATCGTAAATGTGGAATGCAACCCTTTACGAAGGAAAGTCTTGCCATTTTTATGGGTACGATCGCTGTTGGAGCGCTTTGTTACAAAATTCCCTTTGATGGATTTCTAAAGTTTTTCATCTCCGGCCTCACCATAATCATAGCGCTACTGGTCAATAGAAAATTCATTAAAAACCTACTATTGCGCTAACTAAAGAGCGAATAGAGAGCTAATTCAAATAGTCCGTTTACCTTTGATTTTATGAGAGTTGCATTTATCCAAAATAGAGTCCAATTAGGAGGTCGTTTCCAGGTCACTTTCGAGATGACTAAAGTCTTGAATGCAATGGGCATTATTCCTGAGTTTTACGCCTATAGATTTAGAATTACAGATAATGATATTTTAAAGCATTATGGTAGTGCAATTAAAATAAAATTCAATCCAATACCAGAACCAAAGCTGCCTTTTGAGTGGAATATAACGAACTTCAATAGACAGGTAAATGCTCATCTTAAAGATTATGATTTAGTAATTAATAGCAACAATACTAGTTTAGGCTTAGACGAAAGCATCAATATTTTGAGCTATGTCCATTATCCACGTAAGGCTCGAATATTGAAAAACTGGACCTGGAAGACATTTTTTAAACTTGACAGGGACCCCTTTTTATTGAATCTATTATTGTATAACTGGCATCTCAAAACCAGTGTAAATGATCTACAAGTCGCTAATAGTAAATTCACTGCAGAAGAGTTCGAAAATTGTTATCATTCAAGAATTTCTGAAATACTCTACCCGCCAGTTCAAACTACTTTACTTATTGCCGATAAAAATCCAAAGCAAATCATAAGTCTAGGAAGATTTTCTCCAAACAAAAGACAGATTGAGCAAATTGTAATGATGCGCGAATTACCTAATTATGACTTATATCTCGTTGGTTTCAAGAATGACGAATCCTATTTTAATAAATGTCAAAAGGTCATAGACTCGCTTTGGCTGACAAATGTTCATTTAGTCCCTGATGCGAGCGAAGAAGAGCGAGACAAACTTTTATCATCTTCAACTTTCTTTTTACACTCACTCCGTTCAGAGCCATTTGGAATAACTACTGTTCAAGGAATAGCTGCGGGCTGTATTCCCATTGTACACAATAGTGGTGGTCAGATAGAGGTTGTTGAAGACGAATTACTCCGCTACAACAATGAGGCTGAAATTCCTGAAAAAATAAATCAACTTCAAAGCAAGGACCTCATGGCTATTAGAAAGAAACTGCAGCTTCACATAAAGCAATATGACGCCGTTTCTTTTAGGCGCCAATTCAAGAAAATACTTGAGTACAAACTGCCCAAAGCATGAGAAAAGACAAGCTCTTAAAGGAATGGTTTGAATTCAACACGAAGTATTGGAAAGCGCTAAAACTACGTGCTAAACTACACGGGCACCTAAAAGATAGCGAAGTACTTCCTGAAGATGTATTAGCCAATGCAGCGCCAGTTTTTGTACTCTCTACTGGGAGGGTTGGTACCATGCTGCTCACCCGTCTTTTTGAATTAGAAAAAGGGTTACACATCGAACACGAAGCATTGCCTGAAATGCTCTACACAGGTAAATTGGCCCATGCGGACCCCAGTAATATTGAGTTTACGAAAGGTGCATTTATGGCCGGGCGGTATGAAGCCATTCGGGATTGCCAACTGCAGAATCTGCGCTACGTTGAAACAAACAATAGACTGACCTTTTTTGCTCCAGCCATGGCAGCGTTGTTTCCCAATGCTAAGTTTATTCACCTGCTGCGCCATCCAGATAGCTTTGTCTCTTCGGGAATCCAAAGAAATTGGTACACGGGCAAAACCATCACAGACGAAGGACGTATTGCACCCTCTAAAGATTTAGGAATCGAACGCCAAGAAGATAAAATTGCATGGTTGTGGAATGCAACGAATGCCTTCATTGATGATTTTAAGGCCGGTGCGGGAAAGGACAGAACCTTGACGGTCCGCTCAGAAGATCTTTTTTCGAATGCGGAAGAAGCGGAGCGAATTTTGAATTGGCTCGACTTTAACTCAGATAAAAGGAGTATTCAGAAAGTTCTAAATACGCCTGTGAATAGCAGTCGTAAGAAAAAGACACCGCAGAAATACAATGCGGATTTGACGCCTTTGGTGAAGAAGTACTACGGGAATTGATCTATCACAAAAAAAATACATCACATGATTAAAATCATTAAACGAATAAGATACCAGTACGTTCTTTTTGTAATGTTCTTCAAAAAAAAAATTATTGATAGAGCTTCGGTTAACTCAGGAAAAAAAGATAATTCAATCTTCTTCATTTTTGGTTCAGGAAGAAATGGAAGTACCCTGTTGGCGCGTCTACTAAACACTCATTCACAAATTTTTCTACCCCCAGAACAATTCGCCTTACCGTATACTATTATCGATTGGCATAGTTCATTATTTAAAAATCCATTATACTATACCAAGAAGCAATTAAAGCGATATTTTACAAATAATCAGAACTGGATATGGAATACATCGGATCTTAGTTCTCTTGAAGAAAAAATAGATCCTACGGGAATAAGACCTAGAAGTTTATTTAAATTGGTGCTTCAATATTATTCCGAACTATCTGTCGGCAAGAAAGAAGTTTTCGGCGACCATAGCCCTATAACAACTAGTTTCTACAAGTACATATATGACGAGTTTCCGCAAGACAAATACATATTTCTACTAAGGCATCCTTATGATGTTGTTTTATCTTATTCGAAAATATTGAATAATCCAGCGTCCAATTCAGTAATTGCGTGCAATAAATGGAATAATAGTATTAACGCTTATGACTACCTTATCAATAAAGGGGCTAAAGTGATTCTAATCAGGTATGAAGACTTGGTAACAAAGACAGATGAGACATTAGCGGAAATTTTAAACTTCTTAGAGGTTAAGTCTCAAGATTTAACAAAGGAAAAAATAGAAAATATAGAAAAGTCACTCGGAACTAAGTTTCAGAATCATCATAAAAACCTTTATAATCCGATAAATTCTAGCTCAGTTAATAAGTGGAAAGTTGATCTAGATTCAGACTTAGCTTTAGATATTCATAAATACTTGATTAAAAATTCTTTAAGATTCAACTACGATTTAAATCGATAAGTTTTTTGGGAACAATTCTCAATTATTGATGTCTTAATGAAGGAATTAGAATTTGTACGGTATTTCGCTAAGGTTCAATTTCATGGTTGTGCAAATGTGCTGCTAAAATACACGAACCTTCGGGAAGCTGCTACGGACAGCCCTAAATTGAACTACTTTTACCCTCCATCATAGAAAAAACTCCATGTCCGCCATCGATATCCTTTTTGAATCCAATCAAATCATTGTGATCACTAAACCTGCGGGTATCATTTCTGAACACAATAAATTTGAAGCCGATAATGCCGAAGCTCTGGTGCGTGCTCATTTAAGTGAAAAAGTAAAAACTCCATTCGTTGGTATTACTCACCGCTTAGACCGTGTAACAAGCGGAATCTTGCTTATGGCAAAGCGTCCGGGTACACTTAAAACAGTAAACCAGTGGTTTGAAAACAGACAAATCAAAAAGACGTACCTGGCTATAACTAGCTCGGCCCCGGAGTTAGATTCGGGACTATTAGAACATCACTTATGGACCGATCTTGAGCAAAAAAAAGCAATGGTCGTAAGCGGCAAAAAGAAAGGTGCAAAGCTTGCCCAGTTAAGCTACCGTACATTGGCGGTCACCGACTTTGGTTGTTTGCTGGAAATCAAGCCGAAAACGGGGCGGTTCCATCAAATCAGGGCACAATTGGCCCACATCGGTTGCCCAATCATTGGGGACGAGAAATACGGCAACGCGCAGCCCTATTTAAAACAACAGATTGCGCTGCATGCCCACATGCTGGAGCTTCCCGAAACCATCAATAACAGTCCTGTACTATTCACAGCAGGTCTTCCTGACACAGGACTTTGGTCTCGTTTTGCTGATCAATTCAAATAACGCGCTTTAATCCTGATGTCATTGTTCGCGAAATCGCCTCTACTGGACTTGAGGCACCTTGGGATTCATTACTCTAAACCAGAGCGGCGGAACAAAACTCAAAAGGATTGCCGATGGATAGCCCATAGGCAGTGTAGGGCACTCTTCATGATTATCCAGGACTTGATATTTCTTTGAAGATTTGAAGTGATGATCGCTATGTCGTGTTAGTTCGTAAAGCGTAATTCTTCCAATTTTAAAATTTGAATTCCACGAGTGATGGGGTTCGACCCGCTCATAACGGCCAGAAGCTAACTTTTGACGCTGTAAACCGTAATGCTCTATATAGTTGATACATTCCAAAAATAGAATCGAAATTATTCCAACTACAATTGCGAAAATCATTACTTCAAAAGAGAAGATATAATAGATACTGAACAGGTATAGTGGCTGTATCAAATGATAAAAAATCATATCATTTTTCAGAGAGAAGAAAGATTTTTTCTGGGTTTCGAGGATTATTTTTTGGCGTTTCCACGCGTCTAAATATTGCTTGGTGATTGAAGTAAACCAGAATGAGTAGACCGACTGATTGATTCTAGCAGTAGCACCATCTTCTGGCGTTGCAACATTTAAATGATGACCAAAATTATGTTCAATATAAAAATGCATGTACAGACACGGCATGTATAGGAGTTTGCTCGTAAATCGCGCAAAATACGTGCGTCTATGACCCAATTCGTGAGCCACATTTATGCCGTTTGTTGCTAACAAAACGCCTGTTGAAATAGCAATACCGATCGTCTCAAGAGTATTAAAATCGCCTGTTTGAATTGAAGAAAATCCTATAAATAATAATCCAAATACAATTGGAACATTTAAAAACAACATGACATCGAAAATCCATTTATTTTGAAGACTGGCAACACTTTCGTCGGGAATATTATCTTTTTCTTCACCCAAAATCAAGTCCAACAATGGGATGATCAAGAAAACATAGACAACCGCAGAATATGTCCAAATCCCAGTCGAACTAAACGATATGTAAACTGAAATGGGCACTGTGTACGCAAATAGATATTTAAGATCTCTCATACCATCAAGGACTTAATTTCATATGTCACTGCTTTCTCACGTGTATTAAATAAAGTCAGTCTAGCTCATGTTTTGAGCTCTTCCGTAATGTGCGTGAACTATTTAAAGTTAGCATTTTTAATCCGTAGGTAATTTAAGAACATCTTAACGCCGTACAAACCGATTGGATGGGCAAAAATGAAAAAGCACCTACACATTTCTGCGTAAGTGCTTGATTTTCAGTGGGCCCACCAGGGCTCGAACCTGGGACCACCTGATTATGAGTCAGGTGCTCTAACCAACTGAGCTATAGGCCCATGTACTGATTATCAGTAGTTTGCAATTATTAACCGCTTTCAAGACAATGTTCTTAGTCGGGTACAAGAAGCATGAGCTTGCAGTGATCGTTTTGCGGGACAAACTTAGTAAATATTGCCACTTCACGCACTAAAAATTATGTAGCCTGTTTCACACGTTTATATTGGATCCCAGACAAACGCTTTAGCTGCAATTTTTCGAATATCTTCTATGTTGGAACATTGACTCAGTATCCTGCTGCTGTCTAGCATTGAGCGAATGCCGAACAAGGCATTGCTTGTACCTTTATCACAAATTACGTTCCATGGCCTTACGGCAAACCTTTATCGCAAGTGCACTCGGGCTTTCTTTTGGAATGTTCGGTCAAAATGTACCTGTTGACTTTGAACCAAACGGCATAGGGGCCAATTGGAATTGGGTCGTGTTTGAAAACGACTACAATCCGCCGCTACAGTTCGTTCAGAATCCCGATACCACAGGAATCAACCCAAGCTCTACGGTTGCGCAGTTTGAGGCACGTCAATCAGGACAAGCTTTCGCAGGATGTGAATCCATGCACGGTACAGATATTGGCAGTTGGACCATAACCAATGCGAATAAGATCCTTCGAATCATGGTGTACAAGAGCACCATCAGTGATGTAGGTATCAAATTGGTTCGTTTTGATAATTGGTCCTTAGGAGAGATAAAGATTTCGAATACCGTTATCAACGAATGGGAACAAATTGAATTCGATTTCAGCGCTCATATTGGAAACACTTACGATCAGATCGTAATTTTTCCCGACTTCACAGGTCGCCCAGAAGACCGCATTTTATATTTCGATAACATCTATGGTGCGGAATTCGTAGCGCCACCACCGCCTCCTCCAGCTCCGGATAGCGCCACTATGAGCCTTCCAAATTTCTTCAGTCCGAACTTCGATGGAGTAAATGATTTCTACCGCCCAACAACTTCAAATGCCGACTGGATTGAATGGCAAGTCTATACGCGTTGGGGACAATTGGTCTTTTCCACTACGAACCTCAGCGATTCCTGGAAAGGTCTTCACAATGGAGCTTCGGTAAGCCCTGGAGTTTACTTCATTGAAGCCCGCTGCGGTTCGAACGAGGCCGGCAACACAGTTATTAAGAAAGGAATCATCCACGTGCTGCACGAATAATTACGGAGCATACAACATGTTACGTCCTTTTGCTTAGTATTGCACCCTAAGAAGGTATCAAAGACAGTTATGATTAAGCAGATTTGGTTTGATTTCGGAAATATTTTCATCCCCGTTTACCCTGAAAATACGAAAGAACAGTTTGAACTTTGTGGCGTGCAGCTCCCTGAAGCGCATTTTACGGAATTGCACCATGCGTTTGAAGTGGGTGAAGTGAGCCAGCACGAATTTTTCCAATCACTCACCGACTCATGCAAATTTCTGCAGAGCGCCCAATGTGTCAAGCGTGCTTGGAATAGTATGCTCGGAGATTTAAGGGACGAAACCTTATTCTTAAAGAAACTGAGTGCGACCTATGACTTAGCGCTTGTCAGCAACACGAATGCAGCACACATAGAGGCCATCGCCGCTGCTTCCGGTCCATTCCTTTGGAAGCAGTTTACCAATGCGTTTGATGGACGCTTTCTCTCGCACGAAATTCATGAACGCAAGCCCGACGCATCGTACTTTGAAAAGGTTGCTAAAAGGATGAATGCGGAACCCAATGAAGTCTTATTCATTGATGATACCCAAGGAAATTTAGACGGTGCGGCGGCATTGGGATTTCGGACCCTGCTTTTTAACTGCCAAGAAGGCAATTTGAAGAAGGAACTAACCGCGATCTTGACACAGTTCGATTAACGTCCCACCGGCATCTTTTGGGTGCAGAAAACAGACCCATTTATTGTCGGCTCCCGCTTTAGGCACATCATTCAACAAACGAAACCCTTCAGATTTTAACCGGTCCATTTCCGCCGCAATATCTTCTACTGCGTAGGCAACGTGGTGGATACCTTCGCCACGTTTTTCTATAAATTTTGCGATGGGGTTTTCCGGATTAATGGCTTCAAGCAGTTCAATCTTGTTGGGGCCAGCCATAAAAAAACTGGTACGAACGCCTTCACTTTCTACCACTTCCTCTTTGTAAGGAGGCACGCCTAAAAGCTTTGTATAAAGTGCATTGCCTGCCTTAATATCTTTTACTGCGATGCCAAGGTGTTCGATCTGGACTAAATGGTGGCTCATGCTTCTGCGTTTAATGTACCTAAGTTAACCAATGCCGCGTATTTACCCGCTTTCTGAAGAAGTTCCGAATGCGTACCCAATTCGACCACCCGACCTGCCTCGACATATGCGATTTGATCGGCGTGCTGAACAGTACTCAACCGGTGCGCTACTACTACTGTGGTACGTCCCTTCATAAGTGCTATCAATGCCTCTTGAACGCGGGCCTCGCTCTCGTTATCCAATGCAGCAGTTGCTTCATCGAGAAGTAATAAACTAGGGTCCGCATAAAAGGCGCGCGCAATGCTTAAACGTTGACGTTGTCCGCCACTTAATTGGTTTCCGCCTTCGCCTATTAATGTCTCATTAGCCAAATATTCTTGAGCAAATTCCAAACAATGTGCAGCTTCAAGCGCATGCATGAGTCGAGACGTATCAAGCGTTCCACTCATACTCACATTCGCAGCTATGGTATCGTTAAACAATAAGGGTTGCTGTGGCACCCAACCCGTATGCTTACGATAGGTATCACGCTTAAAACTATTTAGAGGAACGTCTGCAAGATTTAATGCACCGGTTTGTGGATAATCAAAACCTGCCAATAAATGCAATAGGGTACTTTTTCCGCCGCCAGAAGGACCTACTAAGGCAGTGGTTTTTCCAGGTAACAAATCCAGATGTAGCCCATTAATTACAGGAACTCCTGGCTCATAGGCAAAGGTTGCGTTCTCAAAGCGTAATCCTTGCTCCCAATGGCCGGATTCCACCTCTAGATCCCCATCCTTGGCTTCTTCTTCATCTAAAACTTCAAAAATTCGCGCTGCACTGGCATTGCCTTTTTGAATGTCATAAAGGGCATTCGTGAGGTTTTTAAATGCTGGAATGAGTTGGTAAAAGAGTACGACGAATGCGACCAATTCTCCACCCGTCAATGACCTGCCATTCAACACTTCCTGTCCACCTAAATAGAGAACGGCGAGTAGTACGCCAACGCCCAATACCTCCGCTATAGGCGAACTTAAATCGCGCTTTCGATAGACGTTAATCATGAATTTACGCCACAAATCCACACTATGAGCGAAACGGGCTGCACGGCGGTTTTGTGCCACATAGCTTTGAATGATTGGAAAGTTGGTTAGTGCCTCCTCAAGTTCAGAAGTAGTGTTTCCTAATTGGCTCTGTGCAGCCTGTGCACTTTTCTTTAAACTTTTCCCGATTGTTGCGATCAATCCACCTGAAATAGGAATGATTGCTATGGCCATCAAAGTCAGCCGAGGACTCATCGAGAACAACAAAATAAGTGTACCCAAAATCATTAATGGATCACGAACCAATCCCTCCATTCCTTTGAGCATGGTCCATTCTATTTCAGTCAAATCTGCCGTTGCCCGAGTTAACTGGTCGCCTTTCTGAAGTTTCTGGTGCTGACGAAAACTCATGGACAACCATTTATCGTGTAATGCTTGCTTAAAGTTCGCAACCACACCATTACGTACAGGGGCTAATATCCAGAGTGCGGCGTACCGCGATAGATTTTTCGCTACAAAGATTCCTAAAGTGATGATTACGACGGTTTGTAGGGTGTACAATGCGCCACGACTTTCCTTTAAGGCTTGTATCGTCTCTGCTAGAGTAACTTTCCACTGTGCAGCCCCAGTAAGATCTGTACCTGGTGTATCGAAAATCAGATTCAAAATAGGAATTAATGCCCCTACCGATCCGATGCTGAAAACCACCGTCAATAGATTGAAAAAAGACGCCAATAAGAGCATCCCTGCAAAGGGACGCATGGTCTTTAATATCCTTAGGAATGCATTCATTTTTCTTTTGCTTGCTCACGAAGGTAGTGCTTACGTGGCAATGCGTAAATTTGCAGTATTATGGAAAGCACTAGACAACTCAAGATTGCCAAACTTCTTCAGAAGGAGATGGCAACCATCCTTCAAAAATTGGCCCGTGAACATTTCTCCGGCACACTACTGAGCGTTTCTAAAGTGCGCGTCAGCCCCGATTTAGGTGTGGCAAAAATTTACATCAGCATCTTCCCTGTGGATAAAACGAAGGAAGTCGAGGAATTCTTACAATTGAACAACACGAAACTCCGTGGTGCTTTAGGCCATAGTGTAGGAAACCAATTACGCGTCGTTCCTGAACTCATTCTGCGCACCGACGACAGTTTGGAATACGAAGAAAACATCGAACGTTTGCTTCGTGGCGACGGCGAAAGTCCCATTAAATAAGGACTGTGCAGTCGTTCTCTACATTCCTCGCAAGAAAGTACTTCTTTGCTTTAGGCAAATTGGGAGCGATTCGCTTGATGTCCTTAACTGCCTTAGCGGGACTGGCCCTTGGTACGGCTGCGATGACCGTAGTGCTTAGTGCTTTTGCCGGTCTTGAAGATCTTGTAGCAGACCAATTCGAAGATGCCAATCCCCCGCTCAAAATCAGTCCTGCCAATGGACCTAATCTAGTGCTCTCAGCAGAAGATTCTGCTTACCTCAATACGGAGGCTGCCCGTTATCCAGCGTCCATATTTGAACCCGTTTACGAGCAACGTGTGTTACTTGCTCAAGGCGAGAATCAACACATCACTTATATATTAGGCGTCTCCGATGAATATGTTCGGGAGCACCGTTTAAACGAACACCTCCTTACTCAAGCCGATCCAAGCCTAGATCTTGGTGAAAACACCTTGGCCTTAGGAGCAGGAGTGGCCTACCACCTTGGCGTTTCCAACGCGAACCCTCCGCCGATCATTACGGTCTACTTACCTAAAATAGACGCCACAACCACGGCGCTCAACCTCAGTGATGCAGTGCGAGCAAAAAATGTATTTGTCACCTCCATTCATACTGTGCAGCCGGATTATGATGTCAATAAAGCCATCGCGCCAAGAAGTTGGGTCCAAGCCTTTACCGGTGCTAAACACCCTTCCTATCTAGAAGTCTATGATGATGATAATGCGTTGAGAAAATCAATCGAAGCGTACTTTGGAGACCGCGCCATCATCGCAGATCGATTAGAACAGGAGGCCACACTCTTTAAAGTGATGCGCTCTGAAAGACTGGTGGTATTAGCTATTCTGGCCTTCGTAGTCGTTCTCGCAAGCTTTGGGATCGTTTCTGCCCTAACCATTATTGCGCTCGAGAAGAAAAATGACATTTATACCCTCTGGTCCATGGGAACCTCGAATGCACAACTACGCGCTATCTTTTTTAAAAACGGTCTACTTATTGTCCTCGCGGGTTGGGCGGTTGGCCTGGGTATAGGCACTTCAATTATACTCGTTCAAAAGTACATTGGTGTCGTATCTCTTGGCTCTGGATACATTCAAGAGTATTATCCCGTTGTCCTGTCTTGGCAGCATTATTTACTCACGACAACAATCGTTTTAAGCATAGGAACCGTCATATCCCTGTGGTCCACTGGTAAAGTGATCCAGCAAATCAACCAGACTTAACGCTCCGTTTTGTAAGTCAACGTAGAAACCGATTCTGGACCTTCCTGATCGTTACCGTATTTCGCAATGTATTCCGATTCAATTTCGTCGAGCGTCAGTAAAACATCGTTGGGATTCTCTAAGGTCACCAATCGCGTACGGTACGGTTTGAAGTGGCTCAGCCCTCTGAAGTAGTTTGTGTAATGCTTACGCGTTTCCATAATAGCATAGCGCTCCTCTTTCCATTTCAAACTCATTTCAAAATGCTCGCGCGCTGCCGCTACCCGTTCTTCTACCGTTGGTTTTTTGGCTTCTACACCATGCTCAAAATAGTGTTTGATCTCGTTAAATATCCATGGGTAGCCAATACTCGCGCGACCGATCATAATGCCATCCACACCATATTTGTTGCGGTATTCCATTGCTTTGGGACCACTGTCTACGTCGCCATTTCCAAAAACGGGTATATGTAGGCGTGGATTATTCTTTGTCTCAGCAATCAAAGACCAATCCGCTTCGCCTTTATACATCTGTTTCCGCGTGCGGCCATGAATACTAATGGCCTGAATTCCTACATCTTGAAGACGTTCTGCTACATCGACAATGTATTTCGTGCTTTCATCCCAGCCCAGTCTCGTTTTAACCGTAACCGGTTTATTGACGGCCTTCACGATCTCCGCCGTCATCTTCACCATCTTAGGTATGTCTTGAAGAATACCTGCTCCTGCCCCTTTACATGCCACATTCTTAACCGGGCACCCGTAATTAATATCGATTATATCAGGGTTTGACTCCTCACAAATGGCCGCAGCCTGGCGCATGCTTTCTATTTCGTTTCCGAAAATTTGAATCCCCAATGGTCGCTCGTATTCGTAAAAGTCCAATTTCTTGACGCTCTTTGCCGCATCGCGAATAAGGCCTTCAGAGGATATAAATTCCGTATACATCACATCCGCTCCATTGTCCTTACACAACTTCCTGAAAGGAGGATCACTCACATCCTCCATGGGTGCGAGCAACAGAGGGAACTCCCCTAGCTCTATATCGCCTATCTTTACCATTACCACAAAAGTACAAAGCGATGTCGCACGCGAACAAAGAATTATGGAGTCCTTTACGTACGGGCATGGCCTTTCTAATGCTCGTTCTTATTTCCACAACAATCTTTACAGGCATAGGCATACTTATTACGGGAACAGATGCGCTCAATGGCACAGATGCAAACCAATTACGCCTTCTGCAGTTCTTTAACAGCATTGGCCTATTTCTTGTCCCCCCAATCATTCTTGCATTTTGGGTCAGCACAAAACCTTTAGACTTCCTTGGACTTACCGCTCCAGCAATCAAGGGCAGACGGTTCTATACAGGACTCTTCTTCGTAGCTGTAGGATCATTTTTTGCTATAGACCTGTTGAGCCAATTCAACACGCTACTTCTTCCGGATGCGCCGTGGGTTCATAGCCTCGAAATTCAGGAAGCAAAAGTAGAATTGGCCCTAGCACGCTTGCTCTCTAACATGACTCTTCAAACCCTGTTATTGAACGCCATTGTAATGGTAGCTGCGCCCGCCTTTGGAGAGGAATTCTTTTTTCGAGGAGTACTTCAGCGCCTGTTTACAGAAAAGTGGTCCCACCACGGTGCCATACTGCTTACCGCACTTTGCTTTGGTCTCATACATATGCAACCCTTGAGTCTTCTGCCTATACTTTTCATGGGCGTGATTTTCGGCTACGTAAAGCACTGGACAGGTACGCTTTGGGCACCCATTGCCCTTCACTTCATTAACAACGGATTTGCCTTGGGCACTGCGTACCTCAACAACGGCCAATTACTCACAGAGCGTTCCTTGATTGGTGACGTTTGGCCCGTTATAGGACTGTTGCCATTGGCTCTAGGACTTTGGATGCTATCGCGTCCAAATCAGGCATAAAAAAAGCCGGTTCCAAAAGGAACCGGCTCTCCGCCAAAACAGCTTTTCTCTTTACTTAGTTCTCTGAACTGTACAACGCATCCACGTCTTTAGGTTGCAATGAACTGTAGTTAATTTTCAACGCTTGCGCCTTGCGCAATTGCAATTTTATATCCGAAATAAGACCCATCTTAACAGATTTATCTGCTTTGATAGACATGGTCATCATAGGACGGTCTTCCTCGCTCTTCTTTTCGCGCTCTTGAACGACAAATGACTGCACATCATCTATGGTTGCAAAAGCATCGTTTAGTTGAATACGAGGTGAACGACCAAACTTATCTTGGAACTTTGCACGAGGAGAACCTGCGTAGATATAAGTTACCAAAGACTTACGCTCTAATTTCTGAATTTCTGTTGCTTGAGGTTTGTTTACACTCACCTTCAAATCCACTTCACGCATTACCGTAGCAACCATGAAGAAGAACAACAACATGAATACAATATCAGGAAGTGCCGAGGTATTTACCGCCGGTAGTGCCTTATCCTTCTTTTTCTTAATTACTGCCATTAGCCACCAATATTTAAAGGTTCAGCTTCAGAAATTTTCTGAGGATATGCCGTCTTAATCTCCTTGATTATGTCTTTATCTTCCTCAGGATCCATCCCTCTATACGACTTACCGTATTCTTCTTCCGCATATTTTTCGCGAAGGTCTTCATAAGCCGCAACGAGCTCGTTCTGAACCTTCACGTACATACCGTATGAAGTACCACGGTCATTCTGGAGTGAGATGACAGCCTTATCTGGATTATCCGCACTAGTCGGTATCTTGAACCCTTTACAGTACGTACAAGATCCATCACCGTTGTTGTCGATAAACTCCATTGCTTTTTCACGCAATTGTGAAATCTCAATGTATTCATCTTCTACTAACAACTGATCGTTCGAATTCACGAGAACGGTAAAAATATTGCGCTCCTTGATAATCGGTGGATCTTCTATGATCTCTTCATCCCAAGGTGGTAGCTTCCTATTGATCCCCTTATCGGTATCCATCGTTGTGGTTACCAGATAGAAAATCAAGAGAAGGAAGGCGATATCCGCCATCGATCCGGCATTAATTTCTGGTATGGCTCTTTTATTTCTTGCCATATCAATAGTTATTTAGAAACTCTAGAAACCAAAGAGTAGACTACAGCAAGTACCGCACCGGCACCAATGATGTAGAATGCATTTAGCATCGCGCTAACAACTTTCGTTTCTGCTTCAGTTACGTTCTTATAAGAGGCAAAGTCTGATCCGTCAGCGAGCACGTAGCTCAAAATACCAACGACAATCACAGCCGCCAAACCGATACCCACACCACGGATCCCTTTAGGGTTTACCGTTAATGAGAGCACGAAGCTCAATACAGCTATCACAATACCTACAACGGTAGTGAATAGACCGTAGGACACATAGCTAGATGCACTGTCTTCATTTAATGAAACCATGATAAACATGATAACACCAATGACTCCCAGTACAATACCTAGGACACGTCCAATAAATGGAAGTTTACTAAGCATCTTAATTATGCGTTTTTCTTGTTGTGCTCAACCAATAGATCCATGAATGAGATAGAAGCGTCTTCCATCTTGATCACGATGCCATCAATCATTGCAACGATAAGGTTGTAGAAAATCTGTAGGATGATCGCAGTGATCAAACCAAATACCGTTGTCAAAAGTGCCACTTTAATACCACCCGCTACAAGAGAAGGGTTGATATCACCTGCTGCTTCAATTGCGTCGAATGCGCCAATCATACCGATTACCGTACCCATGAAACCAAGCATTGGTGCCAAGGCGATGAACAATGAAATCCAAGAAACACCTTTCTCTAATTTTCCATTCTCTACAGAACCAACGCTCATGATTGATTTATCAACCATATCCATTCCTTCATCGTAGTGATCTAATCCTTCAAAGAAAATAGTAGCTACTGGACCACGCGTGTTGCGACAAACCTCTTTAGCAGCCTCAACACCGCCGTTATTCAACGCACCTTCAACTTCTTCGAGAAGTTTTTCAGTGTTGGTTTGAGCAAAGGTCAAGTAGATGATACGCTCGATAACCAACGCCAAACCTAAAACTAAGGCGAGTAGTACGAATGACATAAAGAATGCACCACCTTCGATGAATTTTTCCTTCAAAATCTGAGTGAAGCCTTTTTCAGCCGGAACTTCTTCCACGGGAGCTTCTTCAGCAGGAGCTGCTTCTTCTGTCGCTGCAGAATCTGCAGTCGCTGCAGCAGAGTCAACAACTGCATCAGCTGAATCCATAGTTTCAGATGCAGCAGATTCAACTGCTACTTCTTCTGTCGCCATATCTTCTTGAGCATAGGCGTTAACCGTACCCAATGAAAGGGCAACGATAGCAAGCAAAGAGAGTGCTTTTTTCATTTTACTATTTGTTTAAATACATTTTAATGTTATTGCAATACCTGCTTACATAGTTTCAGTAGGTAATGCGTCGCCGAAAATACAAAAAATTGGTGTCCTTACACTACTCTGTCAGTTCTCCAGCAAGACTTGAGGAAAACTTCAATCCAAATTCCGCTAAATCTGCCGATTCGCTTAAAAGCAGCATGGATTTAACCAGGGCCGATTCGAAAGTCATGTCTTTGGCGCTCAACACATTAAAACGCTCCAAAGCAGAGGAACTATCGTACAAGCCGTGAACTACAGCACCGCTAACACACTGCGAGGTATTTACAATAACGGTACCATTGTCGCTACACCTTGATAAAAATTCAATAAAATCGGGGCTGTTTGGTGCATTTCCAGCGCCAAAAGTGCGCAATAATAGAATTCGCCAGTTTGGTTGGACCTGTAAAGCGCTAAAATCTAATCCCGGATACAAGGTCACAACACCGACTTCATTAGAAAAACCCTTGTGCAATTCTAGCTTTGAATAAGGAGAACGCCAAAGCAACTCTTTGTGCACGGTCATTCGGACACCACTTTCTGCCAAGGCAGGAAAGTTAGGTGAACTAAAGGCATTGAATTCGTTAGAGGATCTTTTGTATGCACGATTTCCGCGGTAAAGTTTATACTCAAAATAAATACCAACCTCCTGAATGACAGCTGCACCTTCGGCTTCCATCGCTGCAAACTCTAATGCACTGAGCAAATTTTCTACAGCATCCGTTCTCAAGACTCCCACAGGGAGTTGCGAGCCCGTAATGATGACCGGCTTTTTTAAGCCGCGCAGCATAAAGCTTAGTGCACTGGCGGTAAAGGCCATTGTATCCGTACCGTGCAATACGACAAAGCCGTCAAATTGGTCATGGAGGGCATAAATTTCCGAGGCAAGATTCGCCCAAACGGAAGGGTGCATCTCTGAACTGTCCAGCGGGCGGTCCATGGTTTTAACGACCAATTCAATAGGCAATAAACTCAGCGCCGGAATACTTTTACGCAATTCCTCAAAATCCACCGGTGCCAGTTTTCCATTTGGATTCTGTCGCATTCCAATAGTTCCCCCGGTATATATCAGGCAAATTTTCCTCATGATCCAAAGAGTTTTTCCGCGTTTGCCGTGGTGAGCGCCGCCAATTCCTCTAAAGATACACCTTTGATTTCACTGATTGTTTGCGCCACGTCCAGCATAAATCCAGGCTCGTTTTTCTGGCCCTTAAATGCGCTAGGGGTTAGGTATGGAGCGTCTGTTTCTAATAGGATTCGGTCCTGTGGTATGCTCAGGACTACAGGATCGGTTGCGCTGCGGTTGTAGGTAATGGAACCGCCCAAACCAAAGTAGAATTCTCCTAAGCGCAATGCCCGGTTGATTTGCTTCTTACCGCCGGAAAAACAATGAAAAACCCCGCGTATTTTTCCGCCATGACGTTCTTGAGCGGCTTCGAGTACAGGAAAGAGTTCTTTGAAACTGCTGCGTACGTGAAGTGCGATGGGTAAGTCCCAATCCACACTCCAATCGATCTGCCTGTTCAATGCTTCGATCTGTATTGCTAGAGTGCTTTGATCCCAGTAGAGGTCAAGGCCAATCTCACCAACGGCACAAAATTCCTCGGGCTTTTGGTGGTACCATGCTTCTATTTGATCCAATTGGTCCGACCAATCTTCCTTGACATAGCAAGGGTGTAAACCGATCATCTTTTGAATCTCTAAAGCCGGATACTTTGCGGCTACCGCATCCATTTTAGGAAGACTGTTTACATCGATATTGGGTAAGAGAATCCTCGTTAGCCCGTTTTTAAGGGCCAAGTCTTCGATCTGCTGCTCGCGCGAGTCAAAAGCTTCGTCGTAAAGATGGCAGTGGGTATCTACAAGCATTATAGCGGGAGGTTACCGTGTTTCTTCTTAGGCAACTGAACCGCTTTATTTTCTAACATTGCGAAGGCGCGAATAAGTCGTTCTCGAGTCTGCTCTGGAAGAATTACCTCATCCACGTACCCACGAGAAGCTGCACGGTAAGGATTAGCAAATGCTTCAGCGTATTCCGCTTCTTTTTCCGCCAATTTCTCTTCAGGTTTTTCAGCACTCGCTATTTCTTTTCTGAAGATAATCTCTGCCGCTCCCTTAGCACCCATAACCGCAATTTCCGCGGTAGGCCAAGCAAAGTTCATATCGGCACCAATCTGTTTCGAATTCATCACACAGTACGCACCGCCATAAGCTTTGCGTGTGATCACAGTGATGCGTGGAACCGTAGCTTCGCAAAAGGCATATAACAATTTCGCTCCATTGGTGATGATGCCGTTCCACTCCTGATCTGTTCCAGGCAAGAACCCGGGTACATCTTCTAGCACCAAAAGGGGGATGTTGAAGGCATCACAAAAGCGGACGAATCGAGCCCCTTTCGTGGAAGCCTGAATGTCTAATACGCCCGCCAAATAGGCAGGCTGATTGGCTACAACGCCAATGGACTTCCCGGCGAGACGGGCAAAGCCCACAACAATATTTTCAGCGAAGTCTTTGTGCACCTCGAAAAAACTATCTGCGTCAATGATTTCATTGATCACCTCTTTAATATCATAGGGCTGGTTCGCGCTATCTGGGATAATGTGCTGAAGCCCCATGCGTATTTCGTCGCCCGATGTATAGGGCAACGAAGGTGGTTCTTCGTCACAATTTTGTGGAATGTAGGAGAGTACTTTTTTCAATCCTTCAATCAGCGCAATTTCGTTTGGATACGTAAATTGAGTTACGCCGCTTTTCGTCGCGTGAGTGCTTGCCCCGCCCAATTCTTCAGAGGTAACCTCTTCGTGCGTGACAGTTTTAACAACATTTGGGCCCGTTACAAACATGTAGGAGGATTCCTCGACCATCATGATAAAATCGGTCAAGGCAGGCGAATATACTGCGCCCCCTGCACAAGGTCCCATCATAGCTGACAGTTGTGGTATGACGCCTGAGGCTTGAACATTGCGGTAAAAGATATCGCTGTACCCCCCGAGCGAAACGACACCTTCTTGTATTCGTGCGCCACCACTGTCGTTAAGACCAATCACAGGAGCACCCGTTTTCATCGCAAGGTCCATCACTTTTGTGATTTTTTCTGCGTGCGCTTCGGCAAGTGAACCGCCTAAAACGGTGAAATCTTGTGCATAAACGTAGGTAAGTCTGCCGTTCACGGTACCGTACCCCGTAACGACTCCATCGCCTAAAATTTTCTGCTCATCTAGACCAAATAGATTGCTTCGGTGCTGAACGAGCGCTCCCATCTCTTGGAAACTCCCTTCGTCGAGAAGAAAGTGAATGCGCTCGCGAGCGGTCAATTTACCCTTCGCGTGCTGGGCTTCTATGCGTTTCTCGCCGCCGCCAACTTTGCTCTGCTTTTGAAGTTCTTGCAGGTGTGCTCTTTTGTCTTGCATGGTGGTTCTCTGTCTAGTTTCTGTGTGCCAATTTACTTCTCCGAAAAGGCATTACGCAAATTAACCTTCGTATGTCGGTGGAATCTTTTCGTTTCCTTCGCTTTTCTGCGGATTTCAACCTGCTCTTCTTCGGGCAAATGAATAACTTCTATGCACTGAGGCGTGCAGCAACCTTCGTGTTTTTCTGCACATTCTTCGCATTGAATAAATAGAAGATTACACGCCTTATTGGCACAATTTGCATGGTTTGCAGAAGGCTGGGCACATTGATGGCATTCTGAAATGATCTCATCCGAGATGCTTTCACCTAAACGTTCGTCGAAAACGAAATTGATGCCGTGAAATTTATTGGGCAATTTCTCCTCTTCAATCTGGCGTGCATAATCAATGATGCCGCCGTGCAATTGGTTGACATCTTTAAACCCATGGTGCTTCAAATAAGCAGAGGTCTTCTCGCAACGAATGCCGCCGGTACAATACAATAGGATCTTGCGGTCTTCCTGACCTTTGAGTTTTTCCAGTACCATAGGGAGCTCCTCACGAAAGGTTTCAGCCTCAGGAAGAACAGCGCCTTCAAAATGACCAATTTCACTTTCATAGTGATTCCGCATATCCACCACCACTGGATCGTTTTTCTCTATGGCGTCGTTCCAATCCTTCGCTGTTAAGTGCGCGCCAACATCTGTAACATCATAATCTTCCGGCTGAAGTCCATCTGCTACAATCTGCTCTCGAACTTTGACGACAAGCTTCAAAAATGACTTTCCTTCTGTCTTATCCGTCACGGCCAATTTAAAGGGTACATCATGGAAATATTCCATGCCGTGTATAAAGGCATCAAAGGCATCCCAATGGTGCTGTGGAACATTCATTTGTGCGTTAATACCTTCGCGAGAGACATAAATACGTCCTAAACAATCCCACTCCGACCATTGCGCGAATAATTCATCACGCAAGGCTTGCGGGTTTTCTATGATGACATATTTGTAAAAAGAAACCGTTGTACGGTGGAAGGATTCTGCATCAAGCTTAGCCTGCAGTTCTTCTCGACTCAATTTATTAACGAGCGTTCTTTTCCCAGCATTTGGATCCATAGGCGGGTGATTTATAGTGCAAAGATAAGTTATCTTTGAGGGACCTAATTCTGATCTTTATCACATTCAGAGCATGAACAAAACCATCCTTATCCTAGGCGCTTGCGGGCAAATAGGGACTGAACTTACCTTGGCCCTTCGCCAGAAATACGGCAACGAAAGCGTTGTAGCATCCGACATTCGTCGCAGCGACCTTGCCGAACTCCAAGACGGCCCTTTTGAAATCCTAGACGCCAGCGATGCCGATGCCCTGCGCGCAGTATGTGAGCTATATAAGATCCATACCGTATACCACCTCGTGGCCATGCTCAGCGCTACTGGGGAGAAATTCCCGATGAAGGCTTGGGACCTGAACATGCAAAGCTTGCTGCACGTGCTGGAATTGGCCCGTGAAGGAGTCATTCAAAAGATTTTTTGGCCCAGCTCCATTGCCGTTTTTGGACCGACTACTCCAAAGGACCATACCCCACAGCAAACCATTATGGAGCCCTCGACGGTCTACGGCATCTCCAAACTTGCTGGCGAGCGTTGGTGTGAATACTACTTCAATAAGTACGGCGTGGACGTTCGTTCCATCCGCTACCCTGGACTCATTTCTTGGAAATCTCAACCGGGCGGCGGAACCACAGATTATGCCGTCGAGATCTATTACAAGGCCTTGGAAGAAGGTCGCTATACGAGCTTTTTATCCGAGCACCGTGCATTGCCGATGATGTATATGGACGATGCCATTCGCGCGACCATAGAGCTCACTGAAGCACCGGCGGAACTGGTAAAGGTGCGCAACAGCTATAATTTGGCGGGCATCAGCTTCGATCCAGTGACCATTGCGGCGAGCATTGCAGGGCACATTGAAGGATTTGAAATGGACTGTGTACCGGATTTCCGCGAGAATATCGCGGCCAGTTGGCCTGCTAGTATTGACGATAGTGCGGCGCAGGCAGATTGGAACTGGACACCGGAGTACGATCTTGAAGCGATGACGGCGGCCATGTTGGGCAATCTGAAGGTCAAGCTAGGACTATAATGCTACCTCGAAATATTCGGAAGGCCCGTCGTATCCTGCCACGGTTTTTTGCCCTAGGTGTATGAACCCCAGGGCCTCCAGGACTTTGATGCTCGCAGTGTTTTCTCCGTGGGTGATGGCGCTCAGTTTTAATTGGCCAAAGCGCTCTTTTGCTGCTTGCATGATGCGCTTTGAGGCCTCGCGGGCATAGCCCTGGCCTTCGTGGTCCGGGTGCAGTGCATAACCCAGGTCAATGAGCTCCAAATCTGGCCGTACGTACAATCCACAAACCCCAACCTTGGTCCCCGTTTCTTTGGTCACGAGGGTGTAGTTCGCATACCCGCGCTCGCGCAGTTGCACTAGGGCGCGATGACGGATGTATTCCCGTGCATCTTCCTCGCTGTGGAGGTTGCGGTCGCCAATAAATTTTAGGGCTTTCGGGGCGGTTAAAATAGCCAGCACGAGGGCGGCATCTTCTTCGGTCGTCGGACGTAGGTAGAGGCGGTCCGATTCAAAACTCAAATAACTACTCATCGTCTTTGTACCAGGAGCTGTATTTTAAATAATTGTTGGCAATGCGCTCGATTTCCCCTTTGCGCAGGCGTTCGGGTACGGGACCAATTTCTTTCGCCGGCACCCCCGCCCACAAAGTTCCCGGGGCCAATTTTTTTCCTTGCGTCACGACCGATCCGGCCGCCACAATACATCCCTCACCGACCACACAGTCGTCCATGACGATGGCGCCCATGCCGATGAGCACATTGTCCTCGATGGTGCAGCCGTGCACGATGGCGTTGTGGCCTATGCTCACATTGTTGCCGACCACAGTGGGGAATTTCTCGTAGGTGCAGTGGACGGTAGCATTATCTTGAACATTGACCTTATGACCGAAGGTGATGCTGTTGACATCGCCGCGCACGACACTACCGTACCAAAAGCTACAGCCGTCGCCGCATTTGAATTGGCCAATAATGGTGGCATTCTCAGCTACAAAACACTCTTCGCCAAATTCAGGTGTATGTCCTAACAGGGACTTAATTAATGCCATGGTATGATCGTTTAAGGTTCTCTTTTCAAATGTACGCTTTGCGACTTTTACCACGTACCTTTGTATCTACAAACAACCCCATATCATGGACATCAAGCGCGTACCCGTTAGTATTTATGCAGAGATGACCCCGAATCCGAAGGTCATGAAGTTCGTCAGCAACAAGCTGTTGTTGCAGACCGATTCTGCAGAATTCAGAAACATAGAAGAAGCAAAACCGTCGCCACTGGCTACAAAACTCTTCCATTTTCCTTTTGTAAAAGAGGTGTTTATCTCAGGTAATTACATCGCTATTGCAAAGTTTGATGTAGTTGAGTGGGACGCTGTCGCTCAAGAGGTGCGTGTTTTCATCACAGAGTTCCTAACTGAGGGAGGCGTGGCTGTCCATGAAGACCAATTACAACCTGCCGAATCTGCTACTTCTGAAGCCGATGGCTCACTCCCCGTGCGCCCTGAAGATATGGGCGAGATTGAAGGCCGCATTGTTGACATTCTAGAGGAATACATCAAGCCTGCAGTCGCCCAAGACGGAGGAAACATTGCATTCATGGGCTACAAGGACAAAATTGTTGAAGTCCAACTTCAAGGAGCTTGTTCCGGTTGCCCTTCATCTACCATGACCTTGAAAAACGGTATCCTAAGTATTTTGCAAAAGATGTTGCCAACCCTCGTTGATGATGTGGTTGCAGTGAATGGTTAAGACGCCTTAGGCAAAAAAAACTGCGCATAAAAAAGGCGGCCCGATGGGCCGCCTTTTTTCGTTTGTCGTTTTCGCTGCCGCGGGCTATTAAGCCGGCTGCATTCCCATATTACGCAAATGACGGAAGTGTCCTTTGATGGCACTCATGGTTGTGCGGTATTCGTTGTACGGCAACTCAAATTCTGCCGCAGTCTTGCGCACAATCTCTGCAATTTTCGGGTAATGGATGTGATTAATGGTCGGGAACATGTGGTGTTCCACCTGGAAGTTTAAACCGCCTGTGTACCAAGTCACTAACCAATTTCTCGTGGCGAAATTCGCCGTTGTTTTCATCTGGTGTTCAATGTTTGTGATGTTCTGTACCTCTTCCTCGGTAGGGAATTCAGCCTTATCCACAACATGTGCTAACTGGAAGGTGATCGAAAGAATGAATCCTGCAATCACGTGCATTACTACATTCCCCCACAGCACTAGATACCAAGGCGCACCTAATAACATAGGTAGGGCATAAAACACAGAAAAATGGAAAAGTTTACCGACGATAAGTTTTGTCCAAACCATTCCTAGACTCTGGTCTTTTGCTTTAAACAGATCGCTCTTGTTGTAATTCACCACCTGCTTGAAATCTTTTTCGAGCAACCACTTATACGTCATCAACGTATACGCAAAGGGCGCATAAATGTGTTGGTATTTATGCTTGGGCAACAACTGCTGACTCGGATGAAAACGGAAAATACTGCCGGTTTCAATATCGTCATCGTGGCCGTCGACGTTTGTATGCGTGTGGTGTTTCATATTGTGCTGGACACGCCATGTGTAGGAGTTGCCCGCCAACATATAAATCGAAGCCCCAATTCTGCGGTTCCACCATTCGCTGCGCGTGACAGTGTTGTGTAGTGCGTCGTGCATGAGGTTCATTCCAACACCTGCCATTCCTAAACCGGTAATGGCCCACAAGAGTGTAGTCATACCGAATCCCCAATTCGAAGTCAAGAAAAAGACAAACGGAACAAGATACAGTGCCAGATTGAGAACGGCTTTAATGTAATACCTGTAGTCTGCTAAGCTCGATTTATTCTCATCCTTAAAATACGCGCGTACTCTTTTGCGTACCTCTTTTTGGAAATCACTAGAACTCTTAAATCTTAACATGAAATAATCATTAATTAAGTTGATGAAATTACTAAATAACGGGCCAAGTAGCGCAACATATGGTAAATTTGCATTTAAATAACGCAATCAACAATGTTGAAAAACATAAATCCCACAGAACTAAAGGCTTGGAAAAGGCTTCAGAAAAACTTCGACAACGATAAACGCACCTTAAAAACGCGCTTTTTCGAAGATCCAGACCGTTTTAACAAATACCACATTAAGTGGGACGGCCTTTTGTTCGATTTTTCTAAAAACCACATCGGTTCCGAAACCTTTGCTCTATTCAAAGAACTACTGAACGAGGCAAATGTTCGCGAAGCCATACAAATGCAACAGGGCGGAGCGAAAATTAACGCGACAGAAAACCGTGCAGTTTTACATACCGCATTGAGAAATATGTCTGGCGATCCCATTACAGTAGACGGTGAAGACGTAATGCCTGGTATTCGTGATTCTTGGGCAAAACTGGCCGCTTTTTCAAATGAGATTCGTTCTGGCGCTTGGAAGGGTCATACTGGGAAACGCATTACAGATGTGGTCAACATTGGTATAGGCGGCTCCGATCTAGGTCCTCGCATGGTGATTAATGCGCTACGTCCATTCGTTACTGACGAGATGAATTTCCACTTTGTGGCCAATGTAGACGGCGCCGATTTACACGAGGTACTGCGCAAGGTACATCCCGAGACCACGCTATTTATCATCGCTTCCAAAACCTTCACCACACAAGAAACCATGAAAAACGCGAACAGCGCAAAGCAGTGGTTTTTGAATAATGGCGGTGCTGAATCTTCTGTGGCAAAACATTTTGTTGCGGTCAGCACCAATGCTGAAGGCGTAGCTGGATTTGGAATAGACACCAAAAATATGTTTGGTTTTTGGGACTGGGTTGGCGGACGCTACAGCGTATGGTCTGCTATTGGTCTACCGGTCATTTTGGCCATAGGTTTCCAAGGTTTCCAAGAGTTTTTAAGTGGCGCACACGCCATGGATAAACATGTAGCCACTGAGGATTGGGATAAAAACATTCCAGCACAAATGGCGATGTTAGGAATTTGGTACCGAAATTTCCACGGCGCAGCGAGTCATGCCATTCTTCCTTATGATCAATATATGGACCGATTTGCAGCCTATTTTCAGCAAGGCGATATGGAGAGTAACGGGAAGTATGTCGACCGCAATGGCAAGAAAGTGAACTATGCAACAGGGCCAATTATTTGGGGCGAACCTGGAACGAACGGCCAACACGCCTTTTATCAATTGATCCATCAAGGCACCGACCTGATTCCTGCAGATTTCATTGCATCCAAGAAGCCGCAACACAGCTTAAAAGATCACCACCCTATCCTTCTCGCAAATTTCATTGCACAAACTGAAGCCTTAATGACGGGTAAAACCAGAACAGAGGTGGAAATTGAAATGCGTCAGTCGGGAATTTCGGATAAGATGGTCGAAGAAATTGCGCCCTTCCGTGTATTCGAAGGAAACCGCCCAACCAACAGCATTGTTGCGGACGAACTGAATCCCTACCATTTGGGACAATTAGTGGCCGCCTACGAACACAAGATATTTATCCAAGGTTACATCTGGAATGTGTTCAGCTACGACCAGTGGGGCGTGGAGCTAGGAAAGGTATTGGCTAAAGCGGTGCTTGGAGAACTCATGGGCAGCGGCGTGCATCACGAGCACGACAGTTCTACCATGGCGTTGATCAATTATTTGAAATAAACTTTACAACGAAGCTCTAAAAGCGTCCAATAGCTCATTAAGCTGCTGGGCGCTTTCTTCTTTTACGCCACTAGCAAGCTGGTCTATGGTTTCTTGCTCCATCAAACGCTTAACTAAAGATTGACCTTTGTCCGTAAGGTAAATGTGTAGCACACGGCGATCATCGCGGTCGCGCTGTTTAAAAAGGAGTTCCATCGATTCTAATCGGTCCACCATACGTGACGCGTCGCTCATCTTGTCAAGCATGCGTTCACGAATCTCAGAGGTCGTAATACCCTCTTTTGCAGCGCCATTGACGATACGTAAAACGTTGTACTGCTGCATCGTTACGCCCTCTTTCTTAAGTACCGTGGCAATCCTACTTTTCAGTTGATTGTAGGTATAAATGAGGTTTACAATGAGCTTAGACTGTTCGCTGCGAAAAGCCTTTTGCTTAATTTCTTTTTCGAGATTCATTAATTCTTAACGTAAAAAGAGGGTCGATGTTCAAACATTCATTTTCTCAAAAGAAAACCCGCTCTAGCGGGTATCCTTTTATACAGTCATGATATCCTTTTCTTTCTTAGCATAAAGCGCATCGCACTTCGTGATGTAATCGTCTGTCATTTTTTGAATGTCCGACTCGAGATCTTTTCGTAAATCCTCACTTAGGCCGTCGTTGCCTAATTTTTTGAGCTCATCCATCGCGGTCTTGCGCGCTGCACGAACACCAACCTTAGCATTCTCACTTTCGCTTTTTGCCAACTTTGCAAGGTCACGACGACGCTCTTCAGTCAATGGTGGTACGCTAATAATAACGCTATCTCCATTATTCATTGGGTTAAAACCTAAACCTGCATTCATGATCGCCTTTTCAATCTCAGTGATCAACTGCTTTTCCCATGGCTGGATGCTGATGGTGCGGGCGTCAGGTGTATTCACATTACTTACCTGCGATAAGGGGGTGGCAGCTCCATAGTATTCTACCATGACTCCTTCAAGCATAGAAGGGTTCGCACGACCTGCGCGGATTTTCACCATCGCCTTTTCGAGATGGCTAATGGCACGATCCATATCTTCCTTCGTCGCATCAAAAACAAAATCTATTTCGTCTTGCATCTTATTGATTTGAATTTCTTAATTCTTAACTATTGTACCCACGCCTGGTGCGCCTTCGATCACTTTCATCAGGTTTCCTTCGGTGTTCATATCAAACACAATAATGGGTAGTTCGTTTTCTTTACTCAGGGTAAATGCTGTCATATCCATGACATTTAATCCCTTATCATATACTTCTTTGAAGCTTAGCGTTTCAAATTTCGTTGCGGTTGGATCTTTTTCCGGATCGGCGCTATAGATTCCGTCTACGCGCGTTCCTTTAAGAATAACATCGGCTTGAATTTCCACTGCGCGGAGTGTTGCACCAGTATCCGTGGTAAAGTATGGGTTTCCTGTGCCCCCAGAAAAAATGACGACGCGGCCTTTTTCTAGATGACGAATAGCACGGCGGCGAATAAATGGTTCCGCCACTTTATCCATCTCAACAGCACTCTGTAGTCGTGTTTTTACACCTGCACTTTCAAGCGCACCTTGAAGCGCTAGGCCATTAATTACCGTTGCTAGCATACCCATATGATCTGCTTGAACCCGGTCCATGCCTTGTGATGCACCGCTGATCCCACGGAAGATGTTTCCACCACCAATGACCACGCCTACTTGCACTCCTAATTCAGCAACTGCTTTAATCTCTTCAGCATATTCGGCAATCCTTTTTGGATCTATACCAAATTCCTTATCGCCCATTAGGGCTTCTCCGCTTAGTTTCAGGAGTACACGATTGTATTTCATCTCAGTAGGTTTGAACACAAATATACCGCAACAATCGAAGGCAATCGAACGAGATAATTCTAGTTTTTAAACCGTTACCAACTTTTTGCTTTGGAACAAAAAAAACCGCGATGGCAGGCCATCGCGGTTTTCTATATATACTGAGTACAGTTTTTACAAGCTTACACGCTTGAAATCTACCACTGCCAAACCAGCTTGAACGCTAGTTAAGTATTTAGATACACTCAACTTACTGTCTTTGATAAAGTCTTGGTCCACCAAAGTGTTTTCTTTGAAGAATTTATTCAATCGGCCAGCGGCTATTTTTTCTAGCATTTCCTCTGGCTTGCCTTCTTGACGCGCCAAATCTTTACCAACCTCTAATTCACGATCGATAACTTCTTGTGGTACCGCATCACGGTTCAATGCAACAGGATTCATTGCAGCAGCTTGCATCGCTATGTCGCGACCCGCCTCTGCAGCTTCAGCCGTCAAACCTACCAAAGTACCAATCTTGTTGCCCATGTGGATGTAAGACGCAACGTAAGGAGCGTTTACAACAGCCATTTCGGCAACTTCAATTTTTTCACCAATCACACCCGTTTGCTCTTGCAGTTTGGCCGCAACAGTTAAACCACCTTCGAATTCAACAGCACCAAGCTCTTCAGAAGTCGATGCACCAGTAGTTAATGCGATGTCTGCAATTTTATTTGCTAAGGCAACGAAATTTTCGTTTTTCGCAACAAAATCTGTCTCACAAGATAATTTGATGACAACACCTTTATCAGCACCGTTTGTCTTTGCAATAACAGCACCTTCAGTTGCGTCACGATCAGCACGCTTTGCAGCTACTTTTTGACCTTTCTTTCTTAGGATGTCAACTGCAGCTTCGAAGTCGCCTTCTGCTTCAACTAAAGCTTTCTTACAGTCCATCATACCAGCTCCAGTTTGCTTTCTGAGTTGATTTACTTCAGCAGCGGTAATCTTTGCCATGATATAGAGTATTAATTTGAATTTTAATTAAAAAGAGAGCCGCAAAGGTTTCCCTACGGCTCTCTCAAAAAGTCTTTATTGTTTCAACAAACCGTTAAGGATTAAGCCTTAGCCGCTTTCTTGTCAATTTTTGCTTGCTCAGCAGTCGCCTTATCGCTCTTGCGCTGAGAGAGACCACCTTTTACACCTTCAGTTACGAACTCCATAACAGCAGCGATACTTCTTGAAGCATCATCGTTTGCAGGAATCGCGTAATCTACACGGCGAGGGTCTGAATTTGTATCTACAATACCGAAAGTTGGAATGCCCAACTTGATTGCTTCGTCTACAGCAATGTTCTCACGCTTGATATCAACGATAAACAAGGCAGCTGGCAAACGATTCATATCTGCTACTGAACCAAAATCCTTCTCAAGCTTCGCACGCTGACGGTCTACCTGTAGACGTTCACGTTTTGAAAGTGTTTCGAACGTACCGTTTTCTTTCATCTTGTCGATGCTTTGCATCTTTTTGATGGCTTTACGGATCGTTACGAAGTTGGTCAACATACCTCCTGGCCAACGCTCAGTTACGTAAGGCATGTTTGCTTCGCCGGCATATTTTGCTACGATTTCTTTTGCTTGTTTTTTCGTCGCTACGAAAAGGATTTTACGACCTGATGCTGCGATTTTTTGGAGCGCTTCTGTAGCCTCTGCCATTTTCGCCTCAGTTTTATGAAGGTCGATCACGTGGATTCCATTGCGCTCCATAAAGATGTAAGGCGCCATGTTTGGATTCCACTTACGGGTCAAGTGTCCAAAGTGAACACCCGCATCCATGAGTTTTTTAATGTTGTCTGTTACTGCCATTTTTTTGAGTTTACTTTCCCTAGTAAGCAATGTACCAGTAGCCTTGTTAAGAGTCTGGTCCATTTGGATACTAAATCTCGATTAACGTTTAGAGAACTGGAATTTCTTACGTGCTTTCTTCTGACCGAATTTCTTACGCTCGACCATACGTGGGTCACGAGTAAGTAGTCCGGCAGGCTTCAACGATGTGCGGTTCTCGTTATCAATCTCAGAAAGAATACGAGATACACCCAAACGAATTGCCTCTGCTTGACCAGTGATACCACCACCAAATACATTGACTTTAACGTCGTATTTGCCAGTAGTTTCTGTCAAACTGAAAGGCTGCTCCAATTTGTAGTGCAACGGCGCAGTGTTGAAGTAGTCCTTATAGTCCTTGCTGTTTACAGTGATGGTACCAGTACCTTCGTCCATGTAAACACGAGCTACAGAAGTTTTACGTCTTCCAATTGCGTGAAACTTTGCCATTTATTATTACTTATTTGATTTCATTAATGTTGATCACCGTTGGCTTCTGAGCTTCGTTCTTGTGCTCAGGACCAGCATATACGTGCAAGTTGCGGAACAACTCTGCACCTAGGCGATTCTTCGGTAACATGCCCTTAACTGCCTTTTCGACAATGCGCTCAGGGAATTTCGCCATGATCTGCTCAGGGTTCGTAGTGCGCTGACCACCAGGGTAACCTGTGTGCCATACGTACGTTTTGTCCGTCATTTTGTTTCCGCTCAAAACAACCTTCTCAGCGTTAACTATAATAACGTTGTCGCCACAGTCAACGTGAGGTGTGTAATTAGGCTTGCGCTTGCCTCTGATAAGCAAGGCTACCTTAGATGCCAAACGTCCTAGTGTTTGACCTTCTGCGTCAACTACTACCCAGTTCTTTTCAACTGACGCCGCGTTGGCTGAAACTGTCTTGTAACTTAATGTATTCACCGCTAATGCGTTTTATATGTTTAAAGTGTTGCGTGTACAACCCCCAAAAAGGGCTGCGAAAATACATCTTTATTTAGCTAAGAACCAAAAATCTATGCACAAATTGTTGACATCTGGATTAGTGCTTGCTTTTTGAGTTGGATAGATGGACAATTAACACGAAATTGCACACCATGCAAAAATACATACTATCCCCTATTCTAGCAGTATTTATCCTTCTTTCCGCACCGTTGTTTGGGCAAAAATGTGGCCATGACGTGCTTGAAGAAGAAGTTAAACGACTGTACCCCAACTTAAGTGCGGAGGAAGCTGAATTTATCTCGACGGTGAATTTTGATGCCCCCCACAATACTGAAGCAGTCGTTCATACTATACCTGTGGTGGTGCACATTATCTACGACACGCAAAGCGACAATATTTCTGACAAGCAGGTTCGTGATGCCATTATAGGCCTGAACGAAGATTACCGGCGTTTAAATGCAGATACTTCAAATACGCGCTCCATTTTTCAAGGGGTAGCGGCGGATTGTGAGATTGAATTTCAATTGGCAAAATTGGACCCTCAAGGGAATTGCAGCACGGCCATTACTAGAACCCAAAGTGCATTGAGCGTTGGCGCCAATAATAATGTGAAGGGACTGATCAGCTGGCCCAATACCAAATACCTCAATATTTGGGTGGTGAACAGTATTTCGCTTTCTGGCAGCAGCTCAACAGGTACAGTATTAGGATATGCCTACAAGCCCAATCCTGGTCAAAGCACGACCTACGATGGGATTGTTATTCGTCACGACCGTATGGGAAGAATTGGCACAGGTACAAGCATGGGCAGAACCCTTACCCATGAAGCAGGACATTACCTAGGACTGGACCATCCTTTTAAAGGCGGTTGTTTTGCTGGGGATAATTGTGCAGATACTCCACCTGTGTTAGAAGCAAGTTATGGTTGTAATACGAATGCAAATACGTGTTCTAACGATAGTCCAAACAAACCCGATATGATCGAGAACTACATGGACTACGCAGACGATAACTGTATGAATCTTTTCACAGACGATCAGCGCGCCATCATGCGTTCAAATCTCGCGAATGTCTCGAGAAGAGGCTATTTGATTAGTGCTACGAATGCGCAGACTACAGGGATAGAGCCGGGAATGGCACTGCCGTGTGCACCTCAAGCAAATTTTAAGGCGAATCAAACGGTAATTTGTAATGGAACTACGGTCCAATTCACTGATATGAGCACCTCTGGAAACGCGACTAATTGGTCGTGGTATTTCCCAGGAGGAACGCCATCAACTTCTACCGCGCAAAATCCGACAGTCACTTACAGCAATGCATCTGGCAAGACCTTCAAAAATTACGATGTAGGGTTAACCGTAACCAACGCGGTTGGGACGACACAATCCTACATTGATGGTTATATGAGTGTTCATATGCCAAACAGTACCATTTGGGCAAATAACTTCAATTCTGGTTTTGAGTTTAATACTATTCCAAACGGCACTTGGCATGTAGAAAATTCGGAAGGCGATAATATTAAATGGGAGCGCAATAGCTTTAATAGTTTTGAAGGCGATTTCTCTGTCAAGCTCGATAACTACAACAACGAGCCAGATAATACCGATGCTCTGGTCACTAATTTTATCAATGTAAATAGAGCGGCCGCGATGAATTTCAGTTTCCGCTATGCAGTTGCCAGTAAGCCTGGTTTTGCCATGGATAAGCTCAACGTTAGCGTAAGTCAGGATTGTGGCGAGACTTGGGAAAGTGTACGTACGCTGCTTGGGCCACTGCTTTATGCGGCAACAAACAAACCTAATCCTTGGAATCCGACCTCGAGCAGCAATTGGCGTAAGGTAACTGTTGGTTTAGATGATTATATAGGCAATCAGCCCATAATGATCAAAGTTGAATTCATTTCAGGAGGCGGGAATAATGCCTTCTTGGATGCCTTCAACCTAGACGTTACACTGGATCAGGAAGAGTTGAGCGCCAACAGCATTACTATCTTCCCAAATCCAAGCAATGGCCTTTTTCAAATAGAAGGTCTGCCTGCAGGCACAGCGTACCGCATCTTTAGCATCGACGGCCGTGAGATCCAACAAGGCACGTTGGCATTGGATGCCAGTCTCCAGGTCAATGCGAGCCCAGGCTATTACATCTTCCAAACCGAAGGCGTTCGCAAAAAATTGATCATTCAATAAACCGCGAACCTTCTCGGCGAAGCCCCGGCGGAGCCGAAAATTTGAGCATAAAAAAGGCGCCCCGTGGGGCGCCTTTTTCATAGGGTGCTATTTGCGAATTTCTTCCTCTATGTGGGTAGGAACCATGATGTCCACCGGATGTTCTTCGAGGTATTCCAGCAAGCCGTTATAATCCTCGGTAAGGAAAGTCATAACGGTTTGTGTGGCTTCATCGGTACGCTTGGATAATTGGTCAAACAACGCTTGCTCATTACTGCCCCAAGCGCGTGACGAACTCAAGAGCTGCCACAAAGAGCTGCCCCATTGGCTCGACCATACCTCCGGCTGTTCGAAATAGCCTTTGGTTTCTTTTTTACCAAACACATGATGCCGGGCAGCCTCCAACGCTTTGGCTGTCGCTTTCACAGTGTCCACTAAGGCCGAATCAGAAGCATAGGGCTCGCGCTGTAAGAGGGCTTGAAGGCGCTCGATGTTTTCATTGGCTTGTGCCAACGATTGTACCGCGAGGTCTAAATCTGCTTCTATGCCTTCGATTGCTTTGAAGGCATCGCGACGCGCTGCCAAATCTTCATCTGTGACCCAAGTGGCCATGCGGTAATCGTATTCAACCTTCAGTTGTTGTGAAGCGGTTCGACCGTCCCAATTCATTGTTACGGTGTAGGTTCCCGGCAATACAGGAGCGCCACGGCGATCGCTTTGCTCTTTCTCTTCTTTGCGGACCTTGAACTCTGGGTATTCGGTACCTTTTTCCCACATCGCCCAACGCCAGTTCTGTAATCCAGCTTCCTTCACGCTGATGTATTGGGTATAAATAGTATCGCCACCTTCGTTTTGATAGTCCACACGTAATTTCTTCTTATTATCCTCGGCAACCTCAGGTAGGTAGGCCGTCATACGCGCTCCGAAACGGCGATTTTCACCCCGGAAAGTTGACATACCGGCAAAGCGTACTCCAGGGCTCTGACGACGTTCCCATTGATACGCCGTTGGCGGCTCGAAGAACGTTGGCGTGCTGAGGCCATTGCCCGCTGCTAAAACTCTCAACGGCTCGATATCATCGATCACCCAAGCACCGCGCCCAAAGGTCCCTAGGACCAAATCCTTTTCGCGGGCCTGGAAGGCAAGGTCCATCACTTGGGCCGTCGGTACTGCATCGGTCCATTTGGTGTATGAAGCGCCTCCGTCCAAACTGACGTACAATCCATATTCGCCGCCGACAAACAGTAGGTTTGGCTCCACTGGATCTTGCCACACACTGAGAATAGGTCCGAAAATATCGCTGTCGTCCACCACACGGGTGACCTTCTTGCCAAATTCTTCAATCTTAAACAGGTACGCGCTCCAATTATTTCTGCGGTAGTCGTTCGCTACCACCCAAGCAGTCCCTTTGTCGTAATCAGAGGCACGAATTTGAGGTATCCAAGACCCCTCAGGCAAGCCTTTCAGCTTCTTGCTCAAGTCAACCCAATTCGCTCCACCGTCCATGGTCACGTGCAACTTTCCGTCGTCAGATCCCGTCCAAATCACATTTTGATCCAGGGCACTCGGCGCAATAGCAAGCAAACACGTGTGGTTTTCCGCACCCGTAACATCGTAGGTCAGCCCCCCGCTCTCGAGTTGCTTTTGTTTCTCTGGATTGTTCGAGGTCAGGTCAGGGCTAATAATGATCCAATTCTTCCCATTGTCCGTGCTCTTGTGCAAGAATTGGGAACCGAAGTACAAGCTCGTCTCCGGCGCGTGAGGATCTAGAGCAATAGGCGCATTCCAGTGCCAGCGTAATTTTTCCCCTTCCGGATGAGCCGGTTTGATAAGCTCAGAATATCCCGTCTCTGCATTCACTAAACCTACATTGCCCTCTTGACTCTGCGCATAAACCGCATCTGTTCGACCAGGCACGGGCACGACATCAAAACCGTCGCCAAAGAATAGTTCACTCCACTCCTCGTTGCGAATGCCGTCCACCGTCAAGCTGTATGCCGGCCCTTTCCATGAACCGTTGTCTTGCATCCCGCCATATACATTGTACGGCAGCTGATCGTCGACGTTGATATGGTAGAATTGAGCCAAAGGAAGGTTCTCCACAAAATGCCAAGTCTCTCCATAATCATAGGAAATGTTCATACCGCCATCGTTCCCCTCAATGATGTGCGCCGGATTCGCCGGGTTGATCCACATCGCGTGGTGGTCAGGGTGAATGCGATTATAAGGGGTAATGGTTTTCCAATTTTTTCCTCCATCATCACTACGCGTCACGTAGGTCCACAAGCTGTATACGCGGTCTGGATTTTGAGGGTCCACTCTTAAATCCGCATAGTAAAAAGGACGGTTTCCTGCCTGCTCACTTTCGGTGACCTTGAACCAATTCTTTCCGCCGTTCGTGCTCTTATACACCCCGTTTTTCTTTTCTGTTTCGACGAGGGCATAGACGATATTAGAATTGGACGGTGCAATACCTAATCCAATACGGCCCAGATTCCCTTTCGGCAATCCGTCCTCTTCGCCCAGCTTCTTCCAATGTTCGCCACCATCGTAGGTAATGAACAAGCCGCCCGAAGGACCACCGCTGGTAAAGAACCAAGGCGCTCTGCGGTACTCCCACATATTGGCAATCAACTTTTTCGGGTTATTCGGGTCCATCACGAGGTCTCCCGCCCCCGTTTTTCCGTCGATATATAGGCTCTGGGTCCAATTTTTTCCGCCGTCCGTACTCTTATACACCCCTCTTGGGCTATCTCCCCAAGCCGACCCAGTGGCACCCACGTAGATCTCATCGGTGTTCGAAGGATTGATTAAAATTCGGTGAATGGTGCGGGTCTCTTCCAAGCCCAAACACTCCCAACTCTGACCGCCGTCGTAGCTTTTGTACAAACCGTAACCACTGGTTTGTGAGTTTCGAGGATTCCCCTCACCTGTTCCCACATAAATGATGTCCGGATGGGTCGGATCAATAGCGATAGCTCCGATCGAAGCTACTTTCTCGTTTTGAAAGAGCGGCGACCAGCTCTGCCCGTTATTCGCACTTACCCACAATCCACCGCTGGCCGACCCTGCATAGATCGTCGTGGGAATTTGAGGATGCACCGTTATGCAGGTCACACGTCCACTCATCCCAGCAGGGCCGATATTTCGAACGCTGAGCCCATCCATGACTTGTTCCAATGGCGAGGCCTGCTCTTGTGCTTGCACGCCTACAACACAACTCATTAGTACGGCTGTAATTAATAGCTTAATTCCTGTGTTTTTCATCAATCCCCGTTATTGTCTTTCGATTATTATTTCAGTCTTCGCACACAAAATGAGCATGAAATACACACTCATACCGGGGTGCGATTGGGTTATTTTAGAATTTTGAAAGGAGAAGGTACACATTATTGATTTACCTTTCAGATGATTTTAAAACCCCTGTTATGAAAGCCGTCAAACTGTGGAGCTTTTGCCTCCTTTTCTTTGGATTCTTTAGCAACGTTCAAGCGCAATACCGTGAAGTAGGTCTTGTCACCTCAGCCTCGATGGGAATTATGTACGGACCCGTATTAGATGCGCGTCCCATCTATAAATGGGGGAAATCCATTGCACGTGTACACACCCTTCGTGCAGAACGTACCTACATGAATTACGCTCGCTATCAAGACAATAATTACTTCAGTTTAAGCACCGGATTTTTTGCCGGCCAAGAATGGCGTAAACCCATCACCGATCGGCTGTATTTCTTGCACGGCCCTGAGATAGGTACTTTCTATTCTTCGAGTATAAATTATTCGAACATTGCACCAAGCCTGCGCTATCAGATTGGCGCTTTTTACCAAGTTAACGATCACCTTAACATCGCGCTGACCGCTCCAATGTCGATCACCACCTCCTTTGGAAAATCAAACGGCACATGGAATCAAAGTGCCCTAAGTATGGGGCTCTTTAGCGAAAACAATCTATTGATGTTGACGTATTC
>OBMK010000499.1_pt1 | contig 37702 bp, 47 predicted proteins | sample 1539081 | NCBI WGS metagenome assembly OBMK01 (sample SAMEA3355528, study PRJEB22509) | marine metagenome | biome: marine; feature: river plume; material: water | place: USA | collected 2010-08-07 | depth 0.5 m | reverse complement strand
CCCTAACCCTAACCCTAACCCTAACCCTAACCCTAACCCTAACCCTAACCCTAACTTTACGGCCAATAGTTACCCATGAAACGTGCGTGGCGGCGTCGAATGGGGTAAGGGCCGGCCCTGTACGCACGATTACGGGCCATACCCTCGGGTGGGTTCCAAGCTAAGAAGCCCTGTACGTTCAGTGCGTTCCAAGCTTCTGTCTCTGGGTTGGTGGGGTCGATCATGTGGAGTTGCGCGTCTCCAGTGTACTCGTCACGACCAGTCCTTCCACGGACCTCATAGAAGCCTCCAGGATTAGTATATGGGCGATCCACTCCTACGCGGACCCTCCCAGGAACTGCCCCCCCACTAAGGCCCAAATACTCATTCATACGAATCATAAACCGCAGAGATCTATACAGGCGCCAAGCTACATAGCGCCTCGCCATAGCCTGAATACGCACTAAGGCTTCAATGATACTCGCTTGCGTTCGCCTACGTGTCGGGGGCATTGTTGTCGTTTGGCCAGAATATCTAATACGACTAAATAAATGCCACCTTACGAACCAGAGAGGTGGGCCGAATACCACCGACACAGGGAAATTCCTCTGTCCCAGATCTACTTCATTCGTACACTGTTGACTGACATGGCACGGAGAGAGTCGAATGTGGAGTACGCTCGTTACCTTCATTATTATATCCGTGAGTTTCTTGATCTCATAGCTAAAGGGTTCCCAAATCCGAGTGGCCGCAATCCTTGGTTTTTTATTTTCCATAGATAGTCTATAATGGCTCAATGGCATGCACTTGTGCTTCGATGGCTGGATCGAGTGCGTCGTCGTATCTGGGCCGAACGTCATAACTTAAACCGACATAAAAGGGCCAAACTCCATTTTAGTATGTCGCGGTCACTGAACACGGACCTTATGGATTATGGAGGTCAGCCTATGTCGTTCCCACTGGCCACCAATTCGAGGTGGCCCGCTATGCCAGACTCACTGGCCAGGCAACTAGAGAGAGGGACGGCGCGTATTCTACCTCAACGACCGCCTATTCAACGACCTGTAGCGAGGCGACCTGTAGCGCTCGCAAGGCCAGGCAACCCCCAAAGCAACTTCATTTAGAATCTTATTTCTTATTTCTTGATCTGTTGGCGTGCCTGGAGGTCGCCCGCAGGTTTGAGCGCCTATTGTCCTGCGCGTTCCCGTTCTTATGGTCCACGTCCTGCCCTCTCTTCACTGCACCCTCCTTCTTAAGTTGAGTGCGCGCAGCAGCCCGAGCCGCCTTCTCTCGGCGATGCTTCTGTTGCTCGGCTGTAACGCCACTATACGGGCCGCGTCCGTAGTATGCTTTGCTCTCCTTCACGTAATCCCGCGCCATGTGTAACAGTTTATTAGAATTACTCGTAGGGAAATGCTTGTCGTCAGATAATCTAAGATGTGTGCAAGATGTCTCAGGTAAAGTTCGGCCAGTGTATTAACGAATTTGCATCTCGCTCCGATAATGCAGACAGGGGTGAGCCTTACATCGGGTCCGTTCCACAGTACGATGTAGGCTACGGCCCAAGTTGGTGCAGCACGGAGCAGTCGCGTCGCAACGATGGACTTCTTCCGTCCTTCGGCAACAAACAGGTGGCTAACACGGCCAAAATGACGCTGCGTGGGCTCGCCGACCCGACCTCCGCGCGCGGAGAAACCTTCCAGACCCAGGCTGGCAAGATCCTGCTTGCAAAGGAGCAGGATACATGGCAGTATTTGCCCAGTATCGACACACTCAATATTCTAACTAACTCTACAGGAACGCGCCTACAGCCCCTTCCAGCTAGATTCTACGAGCGATGAGCACGCGCCGCGACTACACAGCCTGGGACCAGATAAGCGCGAACGACCTCGCCTTCTCACTCGGCCAGGATAGGAGCGGCAAGCCGACCATCTGCATGCTGAGAACGCCCGGTATGAAGGAGGTTAGCATGGTCACTCCGGCATGTGTTACTAATTGGCCGCGTGTGAATGGCGACGGCAACTACGGAACCATGTTTGGCCCGGCTGACCCGACCAAGGCCAAGTTCTCGATCGACCTCACCGACGCGCAGATCAATGGCGTGGATAACCAATTTTATGCGGCATTCTCCGCAATGATGACTGGCATTGACGACAAGCTGCTCGACTTCGTCCACGGCGAGCAGCTCAAGATTCTCGGCCGGAAGAACCTCTCCCGCGAAGAGGTAAAGATGCTGCAGATTCGGACAGTTCGCCCGAAGTACGACAAGATGAGCGGGACTCTGATTGGCCACACTGTGAACGCATCGAGTGCCAAGTATGCCTACGATGGCATGGGTGGCAAGTTTGAGCGCGCGATTACCATCTGCGACGCGAACGGCACGGTAGTGCCGAACGGTGTTGTTAGCCCCGGCGATGTGGTGTCCGCGACAATCTATGCGAACCAGGTCTACACCGGAGTCGGAGGCGACAAGTTTGGCATCCACTGGAGCTTCGAAGACGTGGCCGTGATCTGCCAACGCGCCAAGCTTGAGGCAAAGACCAACGTGTCAGCCTTCGGCACCTTCACCTACGACTTCGCCAAGGCTTACGAACAGCCCGCGGCACTTCAATGCGGCGAACAGTTTTCTGAATAAACGACTAAGAGATGTATCGTCTGAGCTTTCCTAGTAGTATAGAAGACGCCACAGTGCGATTTCTGGTAACGTTAGTTGCGTTATATCAAAACTCAGTGCTGCTGCTTACAAAATTCTTTCGTGGTCACCGCGTGCGTTCGATCCTACGCAGGGCAAGGCGGACAGCGCCGCGAGGCATTCTTAGAAACGTGCCTCTCTCTCTACAACGTGCATCCGGCCCTAATCTCTCTCAGATGTTCTCTCAAATGAATGTAAATTCTAATTAATCTGCCTCCAGTTCTGGGCTTGGTGGCGGGAAAGTTGGGTCGGCATTGGCCCACACCTTGTAGTTGACGTGCGCTCGCATGCTACGCTCGATGCAGAAGTTGATGTTTTCTTTGTCCTTAGCAGAGAGAGGCGGTGGCGCGGACATGTTTGCCTCCATTGCGGCGTAAACTTGGCCGTAGTATGTCAGGAGGAAGTCGAACGCTAACGCATCGCGGGTCACGCGATACACCGCCATACCGTCAGGGCACCAGGAGATGAAGTCGCACCACTCCCTGCCGCATATCTCGAGCAGAGCGTTCATCTGCAAGTAGTAGTGCTTGGGGATCTCTTTGTGCAGGCGGCCGCCCCCCTTCTTGAAGTAGAATGGGCATTTAGCCTCCACCATCCCTGCCTCGCCGACAAATCCGTCGGGCGAGCCGGCAATCCATGGTATTGTAGGGTGCACGTGCAGGCCGGTAGCTTGGACTACGTTGCCGGTCAATGTTTGGTAGTCGAGGAGCGCGTTTGGCTCGTTATCTGTGCCCCATTGCGTTGCCTCGTTGCCTACAAAAGTGTCGGTGCCCAGCGCGCGGCGAAAGGCCTCGACGCGACTCGTGTAGCTCACGAGTCCGAGCGTAGCACCGAGATTAGAGGCGGTCATCTTGCCGCGCCGAGCAGCGCGCCACGTCTCGCTTCGCTGCTGACCCTCCATATCATTACATCATAAGTGTCAGAATAAGAGTGTTACAATTATCTGATGAATAGTTATTGATGGTGTGGAACTGGAATGCTCCCAGTGCCAGTCTCGGCACACCATCTGAGGCTGCTACGCCCGGGGCGTGGCCGAAGTATCAAGATGAGATCTTGCTGCGCAATCTCAAGACCAGGGAGAATGCGCTGGTTGAAGCACGCGACAACAACGGCAATCCGACAGGGTACGAGGCGTCTTCTGAAGTGAGGTCGACATACCTGGATCACACAGCGCGCAACTTTGAGAAAGAGGCAGACGAAGCTCTGCATGCTGAATTTCAAGACTGGCTGCAGGGCAAACACCACGCTAATCAGCCGGGTAATGACCTCTACATGAATGAGGTTGGAGCACCTGTTCGCAGGCATGTGGCGGGGGAACAAGTTGGCCAACCGATGGATGGCTGGCACCACACGCAGTGGGGCAAGAGGCAGCTCACACACTTGGACGGAGTGCGTGATCACCTTCGCAAGCAGGCTATCAAGAGGGATGAAGCCGAGTTGCAAATGAACATCCTGGCTGAGTATGGTCCATCGAACCTTAAGGAGGCTTGGATGTACTTCAAGCACTGGGTAAAGAAGCGACCAGTTAAGCTCTCGCCAGCATCTACCACAGACTATGATCACGAAATAGGAACCCGCTCTCGTGGGTGGAACTTGCCGCCAGATGGTGACTCTTGGCCGAACCAAATGCAGGTAAATCGATCTGGCCCCCCTGCCCCCCCGCCATTCAACCCTGACGACGACGACGATCCGGGGGATTTGATGTTGTTTAATAACCGCTTTGACGATGAAACCCCTGACAACGCACCCTCCTCCAAACCCACCTACATACCTCCACCTCCTCCAGCGCGCGATCGAGCACTTCCAGCAACAGTACAAATTGAAAACGCTGTTGAAGATGCTGGCGGTGCAGTCGAGCGTGTCGCGGAAGCTGCGGTGGGTGTGGCGGCAGATGCGGCTGTGGAGGTGGCTGCAGATGTGGCGGCTGTGGGGGGTGCAGAAGACTTGGCTGAAGATGTCTTGTCGGATTACGGGAGTGTCAGAGACGAGGTTGCCCCAGACACGTCGGAGTACGAAAGTGCCGACGATGATCTAGGGTTGCCCCGATCCTTTCGAATGAAGACGTCCAGTGAGGATGCGTATTATGCTCTAGTTGAGTCGTACTTTAGCATAGACTCTGGCGTCCTAGTGAAAGCCTTCGACGACTGGACGGCACCGACAGCAGGTCAAACACAGATGTCCGACGCCGGTCTGAAGGACTTCGCTGACCGCCTCTTTACTAGTGCAGAAGAGTACGCACTCCAAAGTCACGACTTATCAAAGAAGACTGATATTGCATATGAAGAGATGCAAGCCAAGGCTGCGGCTGACATGAAAAGAATCGTAGACGATCATATCACACGAGGCACCTTCGGTAAAGACGCTGGTGTGCAGCAGCAATGGTCGGATGCTCTGATCCGAGAATTCATGTATCGTACCGATTTAGATCCTCAGGGCAATGTCAAGCCCAGGCCACAAGGCTCAGACTTCGTCATTACTCCTTCTATGAAACTTGCGCATGTCACCATCGGCGGTACATTCGAGCCCGTAAATGGTGCTTTGTCTAAACGAGCAGTGCCATCTCGACCAATAAAGGCAGACGGACCAAGCGATCCTCTGTATAGTGAGCCATACGCTGACAAGAAACGACGACCAAACCGTCCAGGCGAGCGCCTTGATGCTTATTATGAGCGTACGCAGCCGCAACAACTAGTAGACCAGGGCGAGTACCATTTTCTTCAGGCAGATCCGAAGACCGTGGGTAAGGAGTCCATTCTCCGTGGCATAGATCCACGATATTACCCACAGGGTAAGAAGCGCGATCAACGCCCGTCGGGTGCGGTACCAAAGCAATTGTTCCAGGAGGGCTACACACCACAAAACACCCACAGAAAACAAGGCCCAGCCACGAAGCTGCCTAGGTTCTGGTACAGTGACAAAGGGTCTGACGCGGCTAAGGGCAATGCACCCTATGCCTTTGGCAAAAGTACCCCTACGAAGATGGGCTATGTTTCCTCACCAACCGGGCCGAGCCCCAGCACCGTTTTTCAGTTCGGCTGGGGAAAGCATGCGAATGAGTAATTTCTGAGTATCACAACAGGAATGGACGACAGGTACAGAGCCGCGCTACACAAACTTGAGGCAGGTGATCCAGTGCCCTGGAGTTCAAGTGGAAGCTACGTCGAGGACCTGAAGCGGCAACTCAACCCTTATCACCACACGACGTTTGAGCGGGCGATGCAGTTCCGCACGCGTGAGAAGCGGCATCTTGCTACAGTGTCTGAGGAAAGAGACGACCTACAGCAACAACTAAGGGACGCAAGACTGGAACACTCTAAGATGCAATATAGAATGGCTTTGCAAAATTCCAATTATCAGATGCGACTAAATGTCGAGCGCGCCAGGAGTCGCAGCGCTAGGTCTCGGGGCTCTAGTTCTCTACGAGGTGAGCCGACAGCAGAGGGGGGCGGATCTAGTGAAGCGCGGAATCCACCCAAACAGCAGCCTGACGACGGGCCAGCACAACGCGAGCGACTGGAATCACCCGGCGAGCCACCAGATCTGGGTGGACACGCCAGTGAACACGGTTCTGAAGAGCTGGCCGGCAGGGCGGAGCCTGGAGCAAGTGTACCGCCAACAGAAGGCCCAGTACGTGCAGGAGGCGAGTGAGAGTCCGGGAGTGAATCTAGTAGCCCACACAGTGGCTTAGGCTTTTTCTGAATACATCTAGCAGTAGAAAACATGCCGCAGCTTCAGATTAATCAGGGTCCGCAGGACGCGCTTCTGTATGACAACTCGCGCTCCTACTTCACCAACGTCGGCTACGTTCGCACCTCTAACTTCCAGATGGAGCTGCGCGACGTCGACTCCCAGAACACTGCCAAGCTCGGCTCCACTGTCCAGTTCGTCATCCCCAAGGCTGCCGACCTGCTCGGTCCAGTTGACCTTGTGCTTACGATGAAGGCTGCCACAACTGGAGTCGCTACGACATCTGCTAACACACATGCCTCGTGGGTCAAGAAGTTTGGCTTTGCCTGCATCGACCAGATTACCTTCTCCGTCGGCTCGCATGACATTGAGAAGATCACCGGTGACCAGCTCGACATTATTAACGAGCTGATGCGCGACGATGAGTCGCGCTACACGGACATCGTTGGCAATATTGCTGATGCTCATTCTGGCTCTACAGATTTGAGTATTATTGATGCTGCTACCTACGTTTCACCTGGGGCAGATTTCATTGTCCCGCTCGGCCTCTTCTTCACGAAGCACCCGTCGCAGTACTTTCCACTGGCCGCAATCGCGGGGTGCAACGACGTGCGCATCACGATCCGCTTCCGTCAAAAGAACGAACTGATTTACTCGTCTGACACTAACGTGTCTTCAACTCCTGACATTGAAGCGAAGAACGTGGATGCTGACATCGAGACGGCACAGCTGCGCTGCCACTACATCCACGTTACCGGCCCTGAGGCTAGCACGCTCATGAACAAGGAGCACGTCCGCCTGCTTAAGCTCTGGCACCACGACAGCAAGGTTGTTAAGGACACGGATACCAAGGTGTCCATGGATCTCTCCTTCCTGCACCCCGTTAGTGAGCTTATCATAGTCCTGCGCAAGAATGACGATTTCACCTCCGGTGACGAGGACACGCGCGACTTCTACACTTACAAGGGCCACATGACAAAGTTCCAGCTCACACTTAACGGACAGGACCGCCACCCGTCGCTCAGCTCTGGTATCGACAAGAAATATATCCAGGATCGCCTCATGCCCATGCTCCACAGCAACACGTCGAACAACCACAGTAATGTCGCTGATTCAACACTGCTGGACCGCAAGGAGATCATCGTCTATCCCTTCTCCCTCAACCCTGAGGGCTCGAACCCGGCTGGCGCCGTCAACTTCTCAAAGGTGTCACACGCCAAGCTGACCGTCGAGGTCGGCAAGGACAGTGCTGGAAACACCATGAGTGGAGAGCACACGCTCGACGTGTATGCCGTTTATTACAACTGGCTGCAGATTAAGGACGGCCGCGCGCTTACCAGCTTTGCGTAGATTATCTAAAGCTGTTAGTGTCATGGACGACCAAGTACTACACTTACTCACCACACTCGGCGAAGCGACAGGCATTACTGGTCTGATCGCAGCCACCGCAGTCATACTAATTAAGATGATACACAGAAACGGCTGCACGTGCAGCCTGTTCAGTTGCTCTGGGTCGCAGCTGTTTGTTCTAGACTGTGAGAAGGGCGCTCCGGGCAAGCGCCATAACACCGGGGAGTCGACTGATGACTCAGCGAGTGTCTGATTCTTTCTAAAATGTTTGTAAATTGCTCTATGAGCTACATAATAGCAATAGACGTGGGCGTCAAGAATCTTGGCGTCTGCATTTTTGATTTTAGATGTGCAAAGATAGTAGAGTGGGCCAATATTGACCTAGTTGCGCAGGGGCGGTACCTGCCACAACACAACGTGACATACGTGCGCAACTTCATCCACCGCTTCAAGCCCTATTTTGATGACCTCTTCGCCCTCGTCATAGAGAAGCAGATGCGGATGAATATGCGCATCATAGAGAGTGTGTTCGAGGCGCTCTTCTTCGAGCACTGTGTGCGTGTCAGCCCGCGCTCTGTCAAGGTGCACTACGACATTAGTACAAAGAACTACGCCGGTAACAAACGCAAGGCGGTGGAGTGGGTGATGCAATTTGTCGCGAACAACCCCAAAACATTCAAGTCAGGGTGCCTCATAGACAAGTTTCAGACGGCAAAGAAGCAGGATGACTACGCTGATGCCCTGCTGCTGCTCATGTACTACCTCGACACTTATTCCAATCAACTAACTACTGCAGTGCCAGATTTTGTCGATGTCCTCCTTCAAGGGTGATCAACTCTACGGCTCTCATGCTGATGATGCTCAGTACGACTCGCCCAACAGCGATGAGCATGTTGAGGAGGCAGTTAGACCTCCGATTAAATTTTTTCACACGTTTGTTGAAGAGTGGTACACCGAGCTAGAGTCTATGTACAACGAGTATGTTAGATCTGGGAGGGAGATATTTGGAGGCGCATTCTTCCAGCTAGGCACAATTGCAGATTTCTCGGCTCACATATGGCAGTTTACACAGCCGGGCGAGTTGCGCACTCTTTCTAGACCCGGGTTAGAGTTAGTTTACAGATGAGTCCCTGGGTAATTGGACTTGGAGCCGCAGCACTCTATCTCTTCAACAAAAACACGCAGCTTGTCAGCCGCCTCGACCAGGCGGTAGATGAATACTATGACGCGGCTAAGCCAGCAACCGACGGCGTAACTTCAGCCGAAATTAGAGGGACCCAAGCTCAGCCCGACAGCTTTCTTACCTTCGGGGACATGAATGCTGCAGTTCCAAAGGAGCGCCAACTCATGCTAGAAGCGGGGCGTGCCAAAGCAGCCGAGGAGGTCGCTCAATTCGACTCTCCTAATTGTGCTCTCCCTAGGATCGAGGGTGTGATGCTTCAGTTTGACCGGAGCGGGGTTTAGTAGTAGAGAGTCGCTTCTTGTGCTTTGCGCGGTTTCGCTCCTGAGTGACCTCATATGACTCCTTGTTCTGCTTTACGACCGCTTGTTGAGCCATGTATGCGTGATGAGCTTGCATCTGTGCCTGATATGCCTCTCGCTGCGCACGGACATGTGGCGTATACTTGTCTTGCAGGTTAGCAAACCATCCGTCCAGTTCACCGCTAAGTTGATTGCTAAGCTGCGCCGTTAGGTAATTGACTTGACGGTGGTTTGACATATTCACTATTACTGTTGGAAGATTTTTCTAGACCCATGTCGTTATGACGGTGTCCCTGACCAGCATTCCCCTCGTGGGTCAGTATTTTGACTGTGGTAACATGTACAAATCAGCGGCAGCTGGTGCTCTCATGGCTTTCACTAATACGGATGCGGCACTCCCGTTTGGCGTGTATACGCACTTTGCGCTCGCGGGCGTCGCTATGGATGCCTTCTGTAAGGGCAGGTACACCCCCGACTTTGATAAGCAGTTGGCTTACAACGCGGCGGCGGGTATTGCGGGTGGTCTAGCGATGCGTATCATTATGCCTACGGGTGGATTCACGATGCCCATTATTGGTAAATCTGTTGTGTAATTTCCATGAAAGTTCTACATAAAGATGGTCACTTTACCACACCGTGCGCGTCAGCCGAGCAAGTCACAGCTGACGTCACACTGTCAGTGGTGCTGCTCGATCTCTGAGAAGAAGAAGCTGTTCAAGCTCGTCGATGGGCCAGTCGAACACTGGTTCTGCGACAAAAACCACGCAGAGTTGTGGCTGGAGTTCAGACATAAGGCAAAGACGTATCACCTTTGCCGGATGCTTCCGCAGGAGCGCGCAGCTGCACTTGCAGGTCGCACAATGGAGCAACAAATTTCTATTTTATACTCTGAGCTATGCGATCACAGCCCATTGTGAGTGCACTACTCGCTTTCACGCTATACATCACGGTGATGTGTCCATGTCGTAAAACACTTAGCTGTCACCTGCCTCAGTTCTACGGGTCGGTGGCTGCAGCTTCTGTACTGGTGTTCATAGAAAATCAATAGAAATAGAGTTTTTAGCCATAGTAGCGACTGCGGTAGAATGGTGCCTCGTCGTCGGAGTCAGAGCCGTAGACTGCTTGGCGCCGGTGGTTGAGGTGGCTGCTCCGTTGCCCCCAGTACAAAGGTCCTCCCAACCTGCTTTCCCTACCCGCAACTTCGCGCCTTGAACACTTCGGACACTTGCCGCGAAATGAAAATGGGCCGGTTGGCACGCCGCAAAAGCCACAGTATAGCAGCTCCTCTCCTTCTTCTCTTTCAAAAACGCGCTGCAGCTTGCGCCGGATCGCGCGCCCGATGCGAGCAGCGGATACCCACCGCAAGCCTTTTTGCGCGATGGCCGCGTTAATAGCCCTCCGGCGTTGTGGCCGCCACGTCGTTAGCAGATAATACAGGCCCCGACTCACGGCGCTCTCCTCTTGCAACATCATGTCTAAAAATAAGAAATAATTGCTCGGAAGATACACATTATTCTCATACACTAATAGCATGCTCTACTTCATCCTGCCGGTCGCGACAACTCTCACTCTAGTTGTCTTAAGCCACACTTGCATGCCGGCAAAGGTCAAGCTTAAGCTCGAGCTAGGCCACAATATTCTGGCCTCTGAGTGATGCTGCTCACATTACTGCTTGCCTGGGTGTACAGACATGGGTTCATGGAACTCGGACATCGACCCGTTCGAGAAGGGGGGCTGTCCGATGTGTTGTGGACTAAGGGGTCATGCGAGGCTGAGGAAGATCCTGTACTACGAGCTCGACAACGAGTACAGGAACGCGAAGCGGGAGGCGAAGCGACTTGCTATCTTATACAACGAGGCGTGCTGGTACAACTTTGAGACCCAAGCACGCCATTGGAACGAGCCGTGGCACGAGACGAACGAGAATACTCGCTTGTGTATGCATTCGCACAAATACGGGACTAGAGGCACGCGCGAGGTGGGTGTGTTTGACATCTACTACTACGGCATACAGAGCGGTGCGCCACCCCTTCCGCCGGAGATCGTCGCATCAGAACTAAGAGTCGCTCGGGCCTATGAAAAGCACCTCGAGGAGGAGCGCTTCGCGCCCTACGACTGGGCGCCTGGTGGGCGCAAATATGAGCAGCACCGCCGCGAATGTGAGACTGCAAAGATTCTAAAATGTTAGTATAAGTATGCAGATGGACTGGATTGACACTCAAAATGTGATATCATGGGACGGCAGGTCTAAAAGACAGCGTCGGGCATCACCAAAGACATACTGGGAAGAGTACGTTGAGACGGACGAGTGGTACCAACAGGAGCTTCTTGGCGATGTGCCACCAGAGGAGCTGCAGGCGGCGTGCTTTGACTCGGATGTAGACGATACGGAGAGCGATAGCATCATAGGGGAGGAGGAAGAGGACGTCGCATATTCTGAAGTTGCAACTGAGGATGCCTCAGAATCAGACACAGAGTCGATCATCAGTGCAGCAACAGAAGCAGTCGAAATCGTCGTGCACGTCACAGACGACGACGACGACGACGAAGTCATCTCGTCCGATGAAGGGGAGCCAACAGGCGAAGGATCAGATGGCGAGAGTGAGGGAGGCTCAGTACCGCAAACACGGATTGATCCAGTAGATTAAGAATATCTGAGATATTAATACACTGATGTTAACACCGATGCAACGTGGCGCACTTTTCTGGGGTGTATGCATCCCACTGAGGTCGTACCTTAGCAGCAAGGGGGACGACGCCACTCTGCGCGCCTTCGCGGCTGTAATAGGCGGCAGGTGGCTATTAGGGTACGAGAACGGCGATGAGGGTATGTTTGGCGGGCCGTCGTGGTGGAAGGAAGAGAGGCCCCTTCACGGCGCGCTGTGGGCGGCCTATGCAGCGACTGGAAACTCACAGTTTCTTAAAGTAGACACAGCAGTGGGTGCAGCAAACTGGATCTTTTCTAATACTAGTTTAATATGAGTGTGGTGGTGAACGCACCTGCTGTAGTTGCGAGTGTGGCCGCACTGTTTATTATTTCAAGTGGCGTTGTGAATCGTTACCGACACATGACCGCCACACAAGAGAGTAGTGCATCTGCGCAGAAGGAGAACCTGCGACTGTGGACTACAATTTTTCCAGGCTTGTCGTAAGAAGAATGCTTTCGTTCCCTGGCATAAATCGTCGCAGGAATCGTCGGCACTTAAACAACTTGCAAGGGAGTAGAATAGCGCAACAAACAGTGCTGCAGGTTAACCAGGTGGTCTTTCCCGACGGAAGCTCAGTGGGAGGTGCGGGCGGCAATCTTGACACGCAAGTGACAACCAACACTCAAAGCAACGACTATCAGTTTATCGTCACCGATCGGGGCATTACCGATGCACTAGAGGATATCACAGCTGAAAACGTGACAGTTAATCAATTTATTATTAATAACGTCAACATACCAGCTGCCGGTACCACCGTGACCCTCGGTACTGACCAGCTGCCAAACGTAGATGCCTGGCACAACGTGACACCACTTGACTCAACACTACCAGATCAGACCGCCGGTAGCTTCGTATATGCAAAATCGGCTACTCCACACATTAATAGTGTCGTATATGGTATAGACCAATCCACTACGGGGCAGGAGTACCTTGAAATTAAAGAGCCAGGCGTCTACGAGATAGAGGCTGACATGTATTGGGTGTCAGCTGAGTCAGTGGGGACCGAGAAAACGATCGCCACACAGCTATACATTTCGCGTTTCGTCGGGGATAGGGTTGGCCCAGTATCAACTTGCTTCATGTTTGGGAACGTGAGGATGGGCTCCACGAGCGTGAGCACCGTTACCCAGTGTGCTGCTGGGGATAGGGTTCGAGTAATGGCTGTAGGAACACTTGCCTCGAGTGGTGCACCAGAGGTCACGTCCCCACCTGGCCGGAGCAGCCTGCGGGTACGTCGCATTTCAAACCACTTCAACGGACACCTCAGTTACAGTGCTTCTTTCGATGCCCTAAATGCCAATGATCGAACGATAAAAGTGTACAGGGGGCTCCCGGAAGGGGTCCCATTAGTTAATTACGTTACCAATCCGGTGATTGACTATACTATGACTGCAGCTTCATTCATAGTCACATCCGCCATTAACATGGCTGGTGCACCCACGTGGCTTAGTGGAGCGAGGGACTATTATATCCAGGTAGACCCACCTATCCGCATCCAGACGGGGGGGGCTATTACCTTAACACAAGTCTCGCTCAACACCGCTAACTCTTCAACTTTTCTGTGGCAAGAGACACTTGCAGGTGACGGATCTCGCAATCGCACCGAGATGAACAACGGTTCTACATACGTGGAGTTACTCTCAGGCACCTTTGATAATGGTCTAATACGGTTTAAGTGTGGACTCGGCTTGAATTTAAATGATCTCAAGGCTGGGGTCATAACTACCTTCTCTCCCGACACCCGTCCAGATTACTGGCTCGAGTTCAGTTTCAGCTAAAAACTCCCTTTACTATGTGTGCTATTCTAATACCCGCTTGTACTAAAAACGAAATGACTATTTTTCGCCGCGTGCACCGCTTCGCACACTCATCACACACACTGGAGTCCGCCTGCTGCTGCTGCTGCTGCTGCCAGTTCGGATCGGTGCGCGTGTATGCACCCGTGTCTTCCAACATTTACTGATAACAATACACCAGAAAAGAAATTTATGCCAGGCGCTTGAGTGTCAAAACACTCTTGCCAGCCGGTGCTACCACGAAACCTTCACTGTTGGGATGACCGTCGTGCGTAAATGTAGTATTGTCCTCTCTCCTGCCACCTGCGAATCCTGCCACCTGCAATCCAAATTTGTCGCCTTCCTTCAGTTCCAGACGCACTCGCTTTGGTGCTGAGTTGTCTGAGGACTGAGATGTATTATCCTTTAGCATCGCGTAAGAGACCTGAACAGGGCCTTTACCCACACCGTTAACTTGCGCTTGAAACGCGACACCTATATTATACTCCTCTGCACCTGAAGCCATTTCTTCTATGATGTATCAGATAATTTAGCTTCGTTTTTCCACCAGTTCGCATTGTTAGACTTCCATTATATCCATTCGCCGGCTTCAACATCTCACTGTTTTGAATTAACGTCCACAAAATTTAAGCATCAATTAATCTCCTCCAGCAACTGGAACCCGCCAAGAGAGGCGTATTCGTTGGAGTTTTCGGGGTCGATGTATTCGAGAGTAAAATCAATTCTACCTCCGGACGGTGCGACGGCGTACCACGTACACGTAGCAGTGGTAGGGCCCGTGTCCTTTTTGTCGCCGTTTACGCCAAACTTTGCAAAATTTACTGAGCCTACCCCGGATTGATTAACGTGCTGGCCGAACATCCGCACGGTATACCGCTTGCCATCATCCAGCCCCGTAAAGTAGCATTCGAGGAGGGAGCCCGTGTTCTGCAGCGTTGCAAGCCCAATAACGTCCTCGCCAACGTTGGTCTTGGTGCCTCCATCATAAAAGCCGTAGGTGTAGTGCTGTGCCGAGTTCGAGTTCACAACAACGCCAATGGAGGTCTCTTCTTGTGAATCGTTCAGCAAATTGTTCTTCTCATATAATTCTTGCCCGCCCGTTGTCAGTATCGCATTCCACGCTCCATACTCGCCCTCCAAAGGCACAATGTGCCCGTCAGCGGTTGGCGCCGAGCCACTGACTGGCGGCCGGGTGGTCGCCACAGATGAGACGATATCCACGCTGATGAGGATGGGGGTGTAAGAGGATGCCAACGTACTCCTTGTGTCAGACGCCGACGCCTCAGAGCCGTCTAAATCGGCTGTGGCGACTGCAGTCAGCGTGTACGGCGTGGAAGGTGTCAACCCTTGGAACACGAAACTCTGCGTTCCTTCTTGGGTCTCTTGGTCATACGTCTCTCCGTCCGCTGTCAGTGTGAGCCGCACAGAGGCGCTCCTGCTCACAGCAAAATTGGCCACGAGGGACGTCCCGCTATTCTCTGCCGGTGTGGACAACGATGCGATGATTTCCAATTGAGATGGCCGAGTTGATGCGCTTACAACGGCCGTTGCCTCTTCAGTCTGTCCTGCTTCACGGGCCGTGACGTTCAGCGTGTATAGAGTCCCAGGCGTCAGATTTTCAAACGTTCGGGTCGCAGCATTGGCGTTGAATAAGTTTTGCGTATAGCTCTCGCCGCCCGCGCTTGACAACACCAATACCCAAGAACTCTGTTTGTTCGCGTTCACCTCTGCTACTAGTGCAGTTCGCCCCTGCGGCACCGCGGGTGCTGTCAGGGTGGCTGAAACACTGATTGGCGAATCGGTCGTGAACTGAAATTCGGTGCCGTTTGGTTCCTCGTTGCCGTAAACATCGAGCACGGTGTCGCAGATGCATTTGTAGCTTTTGCTTCCAACCAAGCCCGTGAAGATGTGAGTGAACCCCGTCCAATACTCGTAGTCGAGGTACTCTTGTGTAATGGTCGCGACGAAATCCTCTCTAACATAGTCAGCGTCATCGGTCGACTCCAAATGGAAGGACACCGACCCGGGTCTGTCCAAGTCGACTATCACGGAAGCGTATGTTGAACCAGCAACACCTAGTTCGAGTTTCGTCAAATTCGGAAAGGGGGCGGCCATTAGCAGCTGAGCAGTGGTTTGCGACCAATAAGTCTGGTTTGCGGTGCCCCAGGCGGCATTAATTGCGACGACGGTATCAACGGGCCAATTACCAGAGTTTAGGAACATATTGGCGAAGTTTACCACATTCTCAACTGTCGATGTCGCTAAAGTCTGCCAATTCTGAATGTTCTGCCTCAAACCATCTGGAATGTCCGTGCAGCCCTCAAACATTGAGCTCATGTTTGTCACCTTTGAGACATTCCAGCTACTTATGTTTTGGTCGAAGTTAACACAGTCCTTGAACATTGAGCTCATGTCTGTCACATTTGAGACATCCCAGCTACTTATGTCATGCTGGTTGAGGCCATTAGCGCCCTCAAACATTGATTTCATGTCCGTCACATACTGGACATCCCAATTATTCATAGCGCTGCCGTTGCCCAAAGTGAGTGTCCCCTCCTCGGCCGGTGTGACAGCCAAAAGGCCAACAGAAGGCCACGAAGTAGCCCAGGGTGAGTCTGGCCAGCCTATTCCATCATGAAACCAGGCACTGGCAGCAGTTCCAATAAGGCTGTTTATAGTCGATGCACCTGTTGACTGGTAATTGTACACCCACAGATCGGCCATACCATCTGTGCAAACCTGGCTTATCGTGTACCTCTTCCCCTGTACCAGGGCGATCGGCGTTTCCAGCGTCTCACATCGCATGTTACCACTTAGGTAAGCGCCCGGCCCGACCAGCCTCTCATGCAAAACTGTCTGCGTCTCGTCGTCCCACAGCCGCACTCGAATGGAATCGTTAAGCTCGCCGTACCGAATCAGTGGGAGTCTGCAGAATGCGACGACAACCAAATTGCTAGTTGCCTCGAATGAGTTACCAATGTCGATCGATGACACCAAATCATTGCGATCTCCCTGTATCCAATAATCTGTCAAACTTATAGAGGAATAATAGGGCCAGTTAGAGATGTCTTGGTTAGAGAAGATGCTTTCGAAGCTCGTCAACCCGGAATCAAACAACCAGGTATCAAGGGTACCATATACATCTGAGGAGGTGGGATAACCGGAGATGGCAACCATTAGTTGGGCGCGTGTCTCAAACGGAGCCGTTTTCAGCTGAGCGGTGGTTTGAGACCAAATATTCGGCGCTGCAGTGCCCCAGGCGCTATTAATTGCGAGGACTATATTAATGGGCCACGTACCAGTGCCCTTGAACATATCAGTGAAGCTGAGTATATTCGATACAGTCCAGTTTGCAGTAATGAGAGTCAAAGCGTCATTTGATAACGTCGTGTAGTTCTCGAACAAGTTATCAAAACTAGTTATGGCGCTAGAAAACTCCCAATTTTGAATTGCTCCATAATAAGCATAAGCATTACCACTTTCAATCGAATCGCTACTCAGATATTCCGAAATTGCAACGTCCAACTCCTCTCTAGTCGCAAATGTTCCGCTGAAGTCCGAAGAATCATATGAGAAACTCCTGGCGTAGAAGAAAACGTTGAAGTGCAACTCGTAGATTCCAGGTTCCTGAATTTCGAGTTCTTGGATCCCGTTCTCACCCACAACAATGAGATCCTCGCCATCTAGCAGCTTCCAATTACGGAAAACGGTCCACCCGTTTGCTTCGTCGGGCAGGCGGTCTGCACTGTGCTGTGACGGATTAAACGTTGTATTCAAGTTAGCGTTCCAAGTGAAGTTGGTTCTTTCTTCATTAGTTAGAGTGCATATGTGCTTCCGCTCGCGTTGCGACTCTAGGAACTCATCCATCTTGGTGTTTCTGTCCTTCCAAAAGGGCCTATCAGAGTCAAAGGCACCACTCATCTTGAGGTATTGATGAACATTATGATTCGCCAATAAACTGTGTTGTTGGTTACCCTTTAACCGGTCACTTTTAAGTGTCAAACCAGGTACCGTTTCGTCAACATACATCTTAATCCAAGCTTGCGCAGGCCAAGTTGAAACATGAGTACCGCCGAAAGTCGTGGTAATGTCCAGGCTCTCTTGTACAACCTCTGCCCTGTTAAATTGCAGGGTATATATAGTTGGGCTAGTAGGAAATATTACATGCCAATCCGGAGTAGCGACCTTCAGTGTGACAAGCACGTTGAGTGGCGGCACAAAGGTGCAATTTGTTCGATAGAGGCACGAGTCTTGTTGAAAGATTATCAAGTCATTTACTGCCGCAAGATTTCCAGTGGACCCCAACCAGCGAGCATAGGTCATGAATTCACCGGCCGAGAAAATGCCGTGTGCAAGGTACTGGCCTAGTTGCGTCGCCGACGTAACGTCCGGTAAGCCCTTCCTCTCTAACGAGGTCGCCAGAAGAGTCACTGGCATTACAATACATACATGAGAAAGTTTACAACCTGACGACACACCACGACTTGTCTGGATGTGTCACGACGGCCCACTCTGTCTTCTCATGTTGCATCCGCAGTAGCTTTGACCTAATCTCTAAACACGCGATGAGCAGCACGGAGTACACCATGATTACTATAGCTGGGGTGATGACCCACACGACGATGTCGATCATATCAATCATACTTTTAGAATAGATTCTAACCTATGTTACGTGATGAGTAACCCACCAAATTATAAGTCTAGCTCTGGTGCGGAGCGCAAGACGAACCCGAGAGTGTCGACGTCGAAGCAGGCTCCGGCGGCCGCCGCACAGCAGCCCCGTGCGACTACTACATATGGCAAACACGCCACGATGCCTGTGCTAGCATCTGACATGTACGCTGAGGTTTGTCTTCCCGATTTACTAGAGTTTGACCCAGAGGAAATCAAGCTCGACGCCACAATTGTTGCGATCGGTAAGCGTCGCACGGGCAAGTCGTGGCTGCTTCGGAACATCATGTACCTCATGCGGGACAAGATCCCGGCTGGGATTGTCATTTCGCAAACCGACGAACTTAACAAATTCTGGCAGCAGTATGTGCCGTCAAAGTATATCTACCCCAAATACGAACCTGAGATTCTCGACGCAGTGTTCAAGAGGCAGAAAGATATCCTTAACGACAACTCCCTCACTGATGAGGAGAAGGATAAGAAGGCGCCCTTCTTCATACTGCTGGATGACGTGATCTCGGACCAGCGGCTCAAATACGACGAAAACCTCATGGAGTTGTTCGTTGCTGGGCGTCACTACCGACTCTTTGTGATGATTACAACGCAGTATGCTAAGGCAATTACTCCCACTATCCGTGGTAACACAGATTACGCGTTTATATTCAAGTGCGCACAGCAGAGGCAGCGCGAGGCTCTGTGGGAGGACTTCGCCGACGCGCTGACTAAAGACGCATTCAATCAAATGCTAGACGCCTACACTGAGGACAATGAGATACTGGTCGTCGACACCAGCCCCGAGAAGATGGTTGACCCACTGGAGCTATTCGCGTGGTGGAAGGCCGTCGACCCCGGTGACTTTGCGATGGGCAGTAAGGAATATTGGCAGAGCGCGATGACCGGGGACGACGGCGACGTCCCGCCACAGCAAGGAACGGGCGGGACGTCTCGCCTCGTAACTGTTAAGGACATCATGCCGGCGCCGTTCAAGCAGATGATATAATATTACTCTGACTCTCTGTGCTTTGTTCATTCAGACGAGACACTTAGATTTTTCTAGCTAGTAAACACATATGGCAACTGCCCTCTCTATTCAGGTCGCTGTGACACAAGCCGTCGCCGGCACCTTGATAGGCGCTCTGGTCGAAATGGTTATCCCCAGATTCACCGAAGGCGCTTCCGCGTCAAGCCTAACTTTTGAAGCTCTGGTGCAAGCGGGCTTGACGGGCGCGGCGATTTCGACGATCGCGCCTCGAATGTCTTCATCCGATCCGACGCATGGTATAATTTTCGGGGGAGTTGTATTAAGCGCTCAACCGGACTTTGCGGCTCGGGTTGCGAAGCTAAGCGCGCTAGTGAAGACGATGGGTCTGCAAGCTGTACAGAGAAGCAAGGCACCGGTAGCAGGGGTGTAGTGTCCCAGTTTAGGCTCTTAGCCATCGCCTCCCACATCTTGTCGAGGTGGCGTAGCTTGCTTGGCGACTTGATCAATGGGAAGAACATAGAGAACTTGGGGCATCCAATCGCCTGGAAGAGTCTGCGGAAGACGTAGTTGTAATTGAGAAAGTTCTTGCGGCCTTCCATCTTGAAGGAGTCAAATGGCCGCTGCAGCTCGTGGAACATCGTGTCCAGCTGCTGTATCAGCAGCGGGCCAGGGCACGGTGGTCGTATGTCTGTGAGGCGGTAGATGATCTGCAGCCACTTCTCGATGTAGAGCTGCAGATTCAGAGATCTGAGTACTGCTCGAATCGTGTCCTTGTTGAGAACTTGGTACGTGCCGTCACATAGCTTCTCAGCAATGAGCTGCATCTCGTGGCGCGGGATAGGAGATTCGTGAATGAGGAGCTGACTAATTCGCTCATGCCAATGGTGGATCCGCTTGTAATTGCTTCCCCGAGTAGGCACAAACTTGCCATACATAGTTTCAAAGTAAATGTTGCCATTCTGCACCACTCCACAAGCTGTACAGACACGGGATCCGGGGTGTGGAGTACCGGACCCACAGTAGACGAACTCGCCATTGCCGCAGTCAGCACATACGCGACTGTCGCACTTGCTGGCATCTCGATCGACAGCAAGTAGGTGCTCCATGTCAGCAAAAGCAGCGTCCACATCGCCCTGACCACTGACCACCAGCATTGCATGCTTGCCCCGCTGTGCTACTTGCATTGGAAGAAGTGTGAGCGCATTTTCCAAGCTGTCAGAGTGCATGGCTCGGGACCTAAGTGGAACATTCATGGAACAGACCATGTTCCTGTCAAATCACGAGCACGAGGCTGACGAAACTCTCGTGACAGACGTAGAAAATGATGATCCCTTCTGTGTCCAATCCGTATATCCCTACAAAAACGGTTCAAATTGGGAGTGCGCCATTGTAGATGCAAAAACCTCCTGGCTCGCACCGATAAATCTTGTAGACGACATTGGGGAAACTAAGGACCTTCTACAAGTTGGCGATACAATTCGACTCGGTTCCCTTGACTCCAATCATGGTTTGACGGGGTACACTGACTATGTGGTGATCACGGAGATTCAAAAATTCACAAAGGTCCACAATACTACTGGTGTAACAGTACAAATCGGTACCGGTTCAGCGAGTAGCGATAAACTTACTGATAATGCAAGCACTGCTGAACTTACGAGGGACCGATACATGTACAGAGTCAACAGTACACTTAACGCCACGGAACTTCCAGATTACTTTCCAGACACGACCATTAGAAATGCAACCACCGGTGAGTACTACACGGCAGGTGCTGACAACTGGTGGTCGAGTACAAAGAAGACAGGAATCACTCTATTAAACAGGTTTAGTGCAATTAACAATCACGCTCCAGTGTACAAGATGAACTACCCGAAGACAACCGATCTGAAGCTCACTCTCGATCGTGGGATCGGAACGGTGCATAAAATAACCTTAATCGGGTATCATATTAAGAGCTCAGACTCGGGTCTGTTCGACAGTATAGGGGGTTCACGTAACCAGGACTACTACACGCTGCGAATCAAGGAGTTGCAAGGCGGAGGGGGGTTAATCAGCAACAAGCCGACCCCAAATGGCTGCTTCGCAGTCCTCAGCACCGGTCACTCTGAACACAGATCGACTGGCGCGATTGAGTATGAGATGCACGACCCCGTCTCTGGTATCGCTTCGGCACGAGTGAATTCTTCACAGCCACTGAAAACGCTCACAGTAGAGGTGTTGAACATGAAAGGCGAGCTTGCTAAAGTCAACAAACTACATCTGTGGTTCAAGTTGCTCACTACTTCCTGCTGATGATTACTATTTCTGAGGCCAGTGCTGTGAAGCAACCATGGGTATGGATGTGGGAGGTCCTAGTGTTATGAAATTGTATAGCCAAGCCGGTGAGCAGGGTACGCCCCCCGACGTCGGACAAGCTTATGCCAGTGGTCTTGCCGCAGCGGAACTCGCGCACCGATCGCATTACGCCACTCCAGCAATGCCTGGTCAGCAGTATCCACCACCGGGGAGGGTTGGCGCTGGGCCCGGCGATATCCCCATCGACTACAACTTGACCGAGGGCATGCCAGTTAAGTACAGCGTCCCTTCTGCGCAGAAGGAGCGCCTCGCGACGAGGGAGATGGTCCGCGACGCTATTCGACTGTCCGAGAAGAACCAGACGCCTGGCGTTATTCGCACCGACCCAATTACAGATGAGGAGGTCAATTTTGTGAAGAGCATGAAAGATCAGGCAGAGCTTGCGGACCTTGACCGCTACGTGAACATCTTTTTCGACCCACGCAAGCCCGGGAACCTGCCTAAGCTTATGGAGATCTACCCTGAGTTTGTCGACCGTCGCATCCAGCAGACTAAGACGGATTATGAATTTGCACTTAGGTCGCAGATGATCGATCAGTGGGGCGTCAACACATTTGACGACCTCCTTTTCCTATACTGGCGCGATCAGGGCAAGATCAGTGGCCCTAATCTCCTGCGGAAGAAGTCTGTCGACCACAAATACACTGCTGGCTATCTCTCTCCCTTTTACTGGGGGGTTGATACTGGAATCCATAGCAATGGTGGCGACATTATGCTTCCCTTCGCGTCGGCTAATTACGGCAAGCGGCCTCTTGCAGGCCAGGCTACAGACTGGTCTTTGCCCGACTTTAAGGATCAGCCACTGTCACTGTCTAGAGGTACTAGGAACTATGCAAGTGCACTGTATGGAGACGAGATTGAAATCTAAACTACTTTCTAATACTGAAGTAGGATCAGATGCAGGCACCAAGTGCAGGGGTCGCTGTAGAGACGGTCGACGGCGTGCGCGGCATGCTTGTCAAAATGGGTCTCGCACAGCCGTCCAGCCGCGCGTTCGTCGCGGGGGTCACCGCCGCAGGGCTCCTCTACATCGCAGGAAAGCCAAACGCAGCTTTCCGTGAAGAAGATGGAAGCATGAAACCCTTCAGTCTCATCTCCTCAGAGCTAGACGCTACCACTACACATTTTCTACTGCTTCCTTCAGCTGTAGCTATCGCAGCGTTCCTTTTCACATGAGCGAGACTGTTGGCAGTTTCCTAAAGGCGAAGCTTTGCAACATGGCGCGCTGGGTCGAGGGGGAAGTTGGCAAGGATAACCTAACAATCGATGTAGTGAAGTTTGCCGACGACCGCAGCGAGTTAGAGGCTGTCCTGCTAGCGGAGAAACTTGCTAGCAAGTCGGCACAGATCGCAAACCAAGACTGGTACGCTCTGGTCAAGATGCTTGAGAAAGAAGACATTCCCACCAACTGGGCCCACTCGTTTGCATGCCTGCTGCACGCAGTGAAGGCGCGCGATGAAATGCATGACAAATTTTGGCGCTATATGCAGCTGTTCCGTGATGTTGTCAATAAATCTAACGAGTAGTATAAGCTAAAACGTTTCAATGAACCCAGATTCGGACCCGATGATGATGGGTGGCCTAGACCCGGCCAAGATGGCAGAGGAGAAGGCTAAAAAGAACACAAAGCCTGCTAAACCACCCACTGAGGCAGAGTTAGCCAAGGAGGCCCGCCTTCAAGCTAAGGAACAGAGGCTGGCTCAATCTGTTACACCCGCACCTAAAGCAACACCAAAGCCTCGCGCTCCGGCGGCTGCCGCAGCTGCGCCAGCCTTCGAGGTCGACAAGCCGTACTTGATTGACAGGATCGAGGCATACAGAGAGCGCTTTCCACACCTGAAGAAGAGGAACAACATCTCTGCTAAGTCAACGGTAGACGAGCTCTTCGACGAGCTGCACTACTACGAGAAGCAGCTCGGCTCGGGGGACAAGGGCGGCGGTGTCGGCCCGATGCTACTTCACGGATCAATGTGCATTGTCGAGGCGGTGCACAGAGATGTCTTCAATCCGTTCAACCTCAATCTCACAGGTCTCGGGCAGGTCACTAAGGACAACATGGACCAGTTCGAGCCGATCGTGGACGAGCTGCTCATCAAATACGGGTCGTCTATGTACCTTGGCCCGGAGATGCGACTTGCTCTTGCACTTGGCTCGGTGATCATGACAGTCCACGGTGCGAACAGCGGCGACCCTCGCATCGCGAACGCACTCAGCAAAATGAACAACACGGTAAAGGTTGCAGAGTCAAGCAGCGACCTCTGATAAGTTCTAAGGTTGTGTTAGTATGTTCAAATATTTGTTCCGAAAAACTGCGAAACCTTTCATCAGAGACGCAGCAGAGGTAGGAGCTGATGTTGCAGGAGCTGATGTTCGTGCAGCTGCTACTAGCGCAGCGCACGCCGCAGTAAATACAGAGTCGCGTGACGTTGCTCGTGCTGCGGAGAAGGCTGCAGCTAAAGCCGCTGCTGCTCCCGAGATTGCCATTGTGAGAGAGGCCAATGCCGCAAATCGTATTCGGGCCTATGCCGTGGCGGTTGCTACAGTTGCGACTCCGGTTCTCACTGCTGGTGGTGGTGCGTATGCTATTTGGCGCACAGAGCAGACTACGCGCGACTTGGGTAAAAAGGGAGCTGAATTTGCGCAAGATGCGCTCGGGGCGCTTCACGAGGACGTGGAAGCCGCATTGCAAGCTATTAAAAGTGTACCACAAGGTCTGACGGATGGGCTAAACATAAGTGGTCCAGTGAAGACTTTGATACAAGCTGGATCTACAGCTGTCATGGTTGGTGGTACCATTTTCACAGTGTATGGTACGTATCGGCTGTTCAGGTGAGCTTTCGATACAGGTAGTAGCCCCCCACACCAAGTACAAGGAATAGCAAGATAGAAGAGCCGGAGCCGACGCCACTTTCGACAGCAGCGTCTGCAGGCAGTGGGTCTTGACTGTAATTTAGGTCGTCGTTATACATTGACGCATGATCGTCGTGAGGTAGGTGCGTATTGGGTGGGTCTATTACGGTCGGTTGCTCAGGATCCCAACACGTAATGTGTATTGCGCCCACATCCAGGCGTCCATCGTTCTTTGCACACTTCGCTAATGCCCCAATTTCGGCACCCTTAAAGATGAGTTTTGGCGCAAGCTTAAGAGAATCCCTGATACTGTTGCCTAGACTGAATTTACCAACGTCGTGCGCAACAAAATCCACAGCTTTGTGCGCAGCAACCCTTTTAGCACCGGCTTTTATTACGCCCCTGGCACCTCCTTTAACACCGCCTGCAACAGCTTCGTCCGCAGTAGCCCTGGCACCACTTTTAACACCGCCTGCAACAGCTTCGTCCGCAATGTTGCGCTCAACAAAAGTCTTTGCCTCCTGCTCCGCCAACTCAACTATTGTCTCGTGATTCATCATAGTAGCCCCTGCCCGCGCGCTGCCACCCCCCAACTTGGGCAATTGTTTTAGAGTTGTAGGCAATTGTTTAACAGCGGCTTTAAGTGGAGGTGCAAGTAAGGTTTTACCTGCTTGAAAGGCAGGTGTTACAGCGACCTCAAGGACAGGTTTTACTACATTCCTACCAATTACGCCAGCGACCGGTCCAAGCCCTACCTCTACAAGGGCGTCAAGACCCATCATTGCCCCACCCGTCTTGATATCGGTATCGGCTTTAGCGTGCAGCTCATCCTTGCACGCCTTTCGCTTTGTTTCGTCATCAATAAGGTCGCAATCCTCAGCTTCCCAATTCTCAGTAACACCCCTCAACATCTGCATCCCAGGTCCCACAAAGGGGATAAAACCTATGGGTTTTAGTGCCGCGTCAAGGGTCTCTTCTTGTGCCTGCTGGAACATGAATCGGTTAAAGCGGTCAAGCGCCTCACCCTTAAGGTCGCGCGGGTCGTCTGGAAGAGTGCCCTCAAAGTGTAACTGGAACGATTTGCCCCACTCCGGGCAAGTGCCACCATCATACGCACACCGTGGCTTTACGTTGCCTTCACCGGCATGCGGACTGGTCACAGCACCATGGAAATCTTTGAAGCGTTCGTAATTGCGTCGAACAGCGTTATAGTCTTTGCGAAAGTCTTCAAATCTTGCGTTTCTGAGTGTATTCATCTCGGCTGAGGCTGCCTTCACATCATCTGGCCAGTCTTCAGACGTCTCAAAACACAAGCTGTTGCCTAATTCATCTACTTGCCCTGTACACGTAGCTTGGGAGTGATACCCACCCTGTTCCCAGGCATAGGTAAAATATCCATCTTTACTTCTGTCCTTCTTGTATTCCTCCCACTCTGTCTGTAGTGTAACGTCAGAAAAGGCGTCTTGAATCTGCTCCTTGCGCTCGCCAATCAGCCTTTCGTCGATATGCCCGAAGCCAAACGCTTCTTTTACCCCTTCACCAAATGTAGGAGGATATGGGTTGATTCCACTGTCCCTTCCTAGCTTCTCCGTATGAAACACTGGTGGTTTAGGTTTACTTTGATGGTGACCCATCCTTAACACACCTTAGATTATTCTGAACAATTGACACAAGTATGCTAACGATTGCTGTCATAGGTCTAGCGGCTATTTATGTGCTCATGTACGGCACAACGGCAGTAAAGAAACATATGCAAACACCATCAGATCGGCCGGCTGTACTAGGTGGTCCGGCCGCCAACACTGGCACGATCTATGAGCAGGGGTTTCAGCGCCACTTAGAGCAACCGACACCAAAGCCCGAAGAGGCACATGCCACGCCAATGGAAGTGCTCGAAAAAGACTTTCTAGAGAAACAGATGTAAGATCATGGACTCAATTCAGCTTGAAGCAGATGAGTATAGGCAGTATATGCACACTGCTGAGACACCGACTGGTAAAGTAAACCAGGACCAGTGGGTTGATTGGGGTGGTGTTACGACGGTCGTCGACCCGCCCCTAAACAAGCAGTGGATACACGATAGCCACGACGGACATATGAAAAGCGCCGATCGCGGCCGCTTTTACGACGCAGAGCGAGTCAGGGAATTGCAGAATTGGGAGCAAACGTCGAGGAGCAGCTTCCCGTCCGCATATACGCCTGCAGTTAGTGATATTAACAACTCTATGTTGTACTCTGATCCACGCGGCCTTGGCTGCCGCTCGTGGCGTGGCTACGTACGGGACCCTAGGCACTTTGGGAAACTGCCATCGATCACACAACTGCTGCGGTCGGACAAGCTGGCCGAGAAGTCTGTTGGTGATATCGAGGCCGAGATGCGCGAGGCAGACCGCACTCGTGGAGCAAGGCTCTTCACTCCATAATCGTACATCAATTTTCCCACGATTAAGTTACACATGAGTGACACACTTGGCCAGATTATTATGGTTGCCGGCGCAGTGGCGTTTATGCACACTTTGCAGGGTGGTGGCAACGTGGGTAAGTCTAAGGAAGCCAGTATTGCTGGGGGCATTAATCTGGATCTAGCGTACGACCCGTCCCGCTGGAGACACGATGGAAGCCAGCCAATTTCTCGGCGGAATGGCAACGGGCCACTCAACGAAAACTATACTGTGCAGCGTTTGTACGACCTCATTGACTAAAATTTAATTTTGAAATGTCACGGAAAGTTCCACTTACAGAGCGACACACGACTCCACACGATGGGCAAGCGCAAGTTGCACAACAGGTGCTACTACAGCTGCGACTGGACGGGCTATGCGATGGGCTCGCCGAACGCCTACATGCCTGTCTTCAAGAATGGCAAGATGACCAAGAAGGGCTCGTACTGCAACTTCGAGTCGGTTGTCGCGCATGCGCGTGAGTTGGTCAAGCAAGGCGCCATGACCGCCGAGCAAGCGTACGAGGTCAACCAGCACGTGCTCGAAATGACGGGCGGGGTGGCGCTTCCGCCATCTGAGGAGCTTCACTATGCGAACCTCGACCACTTTGGCGGCGACCTGAGCATGCACGCCTTTGCGTGCAAGAGCATCGCCCTCCACCCCATCACCGGCGTGAAGGTCAGCCCGAAGGGCGTGTACGAGGTGATTCTCTCCCCGGAGAAGGAGGACACGGCGACGGCGCGCGAGATGTACAACAATCACGGCGTCGAGAGGATGCACTACCCGATGGAGAACTACCTCACGACGCCCTACATGCTTCCCCGCTCCGAGGGGCACCCACACGCCTTTCTCACCAAGGAGACACAGAAGCGGCCAAAGCTCAAGCAGCGCGACGTCGTCTTCTTCTACCACATGCAGCCCAACGGCCTGCCGCACAACGCCGCCGCGTCGAAAATTATGAAGCGCGACATATGTGGAGACCTGCTCATCGTTGCCAAGACGCGCGAGCCAAACCTCTTCAACGAGATGCGCTTGGTCAACTTCACCGGACAGATGTACGACGACGTGTTTGAGAAGAAGAAGCGCGCCGCAAAGCCCGTCGCGCCCAGTGCCGGGATCTGCAGCGACGAGTGGAATGAGCTGCAGGGTGAGTTGCAGAACTCGCTCACGGACTTCGAGGCGAGCGTCTCCAAGGACGCAGAGCAGCCGGGCACGCTTGCGAAGGGCGCGGTGATGCCCCCAGCGACTGGCAAGGAGCTTGCTGTCGTTGCCGAGCTGCGGGGCTTCACGCGGCCGACCGTTGAGTCGCGCTGCTAGTTGTTTATTCTAAGTAGTGTATCAAAGGCTATGTCCTCTCGCTGGGCTGACTGTGTAGAGGATGACCCGGAGACACCCCCTCCCAGTCCTAGAACGACTTCCAACAACCGCTACATTAAGTGGCTAAAAGAAAACCCCTGCACACAGAAGTACTTAACGTGCCTGAGCAACAACCATGAGTGGACGCGCCTAGAAGAAGCACAAAAGCAAGCTTATCGGCAATCGGCACTTGCTTGGCAAACACAGACGGGCAGAAACAAGTCGACGTCGCAGCGCAAGTATGACGCACGGCGGAGGGCAGCGGAGGAGTTGCCAGTCAAGGGCTCGTACGAGACGCTCTTCAACCACGCGTCGCTCTTTGCGCCTAAGAGCAACTATTAAATGGCCAAAACTAATTAAGCCCCTGCGCGCCCCTCGGAAACCGCGCTCTTGGCTTGTGATCTGGTGAACGATCGCGCTTTTGTGGAGTAGCTGTTAGTAACAGGTTGGACCAGTCTCCCCACTGTCGATGCAACAGAGGCCGACGGAACGCCGGCAGTGTGTAGTCCATAAACGCTGCGTAGTAATAGCCAAGAAACCTTCTTAGTTGCCTACGTGTGTGCTCTAGTCGTCGCAGTATGGATCTATACACATTAAGAACACCCGGGTTCAAATGTACTCCGCCGATTACTGCAAAGCCGCCTTGCTCTCCCATTCTGATGTATTGCCTAAGTGTTGCTATTGCATTTGCATGTTCTCGAAGATCCGTCCCGATCTGGCGGTACTGATCGGGTGTGATTAGTGGCCACCGTGAGTGTCTGGGCATCGGCCGCTGTCGTGGCGGAGACTCCATGAATTAGTTCTTTCGTTAGATTATTGGATTATTGCCTTCTGCATGTAACCGCGCATGATGTTAGCAAAGTCGCTCTGTGGCAGTAGCTTGACGTTGACGTATGGGTTCGTCACCCGTAACTTACTTCCTAGTGGAAGGCCTGCGTTAAAACTAACTCTAGCCTCCTCTGTCAGCATTGGGATGTCTATCTGTATCTGTGAATAGTGTTTGATAGTTACCCATACATGAGCGTGTACGCGCCCTTGCTGGTCGCCTATCTCTACGTTAGATTGCCAGTCAACGTCAGCGATCACATCCTCAAAGCGGTCTCTAGCATAGTGCTCGTCCCTTGGGCCAAATCGCAGGATTTTGCTCAACGTGCGTGTGTTAGAGAGATGATTCAGCATCTGCTTACAGTGTTGCACTGCGCTTGATGTCTCAACTTCGCCTTCGGGTGCCTTGTTCGTGTTAATAGTCAAAAAGAAGTTGGACTCTTGGTAGCGACGTGGCAGCTTTTCACCTGGATGCTTATGGTCTGTATAGGAGCGGTTACCTATGTTCACGCTCGGCGCGCGCTGCACCGAGCCTCCTTTGTACTTCCACTGCTGCCCCGTCTTAGGTGTAATAGCTTGTATGCCCCTTACTCCTCGGTATGCTCGGTCGATTCGGGCTGAGATGGGCATTTTGTAGACGCATCGGAACTTGTGACACTTTCCAAGTACGCTTTGTGTGCATCACCACTGCAAAACTTGTAAGCGAAGAGGTCCCTGCCGTCCTTGCCTTTAGTCGGACACATCGCCCTATACGCGAACCTGCCGTTTTTGAGCACAACCACCTCTGGGCGATCGACATCAAACTTCTTCTTAGTAGTCATACAATACAGTGTTACTGGGTTCGCCATGGATGATACTTCAGAGTCAGAAAGAAAGTATAAGCCACCTAGTAAGCGAAAATGGCGCGCTTCTGCACCCGACTCTGAGTGGGTTTGTTTTGAAGGTGTGTGGATTGAGCAGTATGGTAGCAATTTTTAATCCCCGTAACTAAAGGACCCCATGTATGCTATGTTATTCCAGAACTCTTGCGACGACATGTGAGCTGCTCGTTGCAGCAACCTGCGTATTCTCCTCATTATCTTCCGTACATGCATTCGTATTCTACGCAATGCTTGGCGTCGTAACGCCCTCGCATGCCAATCGTCCGGTGGTTCTCCACCGCCGGCGCCACCGCCACCAATACCAATCATGTGTAATTGTCTCTTGAGAAATTAACTTACTTAACAAGACGCTTCTCCAGCTTCCAGTCTGGTGGACTCATATCGCGCTCGGCCAAATAGTCGCTGATCTTCACCTTCGACAACTGCGCCTTAGCCGTCGCGTCGATGTCGATCAGGCACTTGGCCACAAGGTCGTCCGACTCAAATGTCAGCTCACACTCGGTGGTAATGGCCTCTATCTCACCCTTGCAGCTCATCAGCTTCTCTACCTTCTCCTCGTCGCCGAAAATCCACTCAAGAACCTCCGATGCATGATCCGTCGCAGACATATCAGCCTTCGCCCCGCGAAGCACCACAAGGAAGGTGGTCCTCATTCAAGGTCGATGTCCACATACTCAGTACTAGAAAAAGCATAAACCAACAACCCGCCTACAGCTGCTCCAGCAAGGAATGAGCCAAATAGAGCTTGAAAGAGGGAGGATGGGTCGTATGGCTCGTTTGGGTAGCTGTAGCTTGGTGCACAGGTGGGCGCTGAGTCGGGGCAGCACGTTTCAACCTTGACACCAGAAGGAGGTAGGATTGGGCATTCAGATTTGACAGGCGCGGGCTTGGCTTCTTCAAAACTAACCGCTTTAGCAATTTGGCGCTGAATGGGCGGCGGGCTAGGTTTAGGGGCAGGTGAAGAGGCAGGCGGCGTCGAAGGATCGGACGTGAGGTCGATGCTGGCCTTAAAAGTAGGTTTGACCATGTACCTATAGTATGTACTTACAGTATCAGAAATTGAAGAGTGCGCGTGCGTAGTACCAGACACCCCTCTGTTCTGAGAGGGGTTGGCCGACACCCGGCAAGGTCCAGTCACGGCGGTTCCTTGGACGGCGACCGTAAGTTGCACTTGAAAAAGGCAGGTATATCATTTACTCTTCATTCCAGAAATTTCAGTGGCGGGGCGCTACAGAGAGGCTCACACACCCAACTAATGGGGGGGCGCTACAGAGAGGCTCACACATCCACAGACTTCAGAAGACGCACGACCACCACGCGCATGGCTCGGGCATCGGCTCTAGCTTGACCGGCGAGGGCGGCGGCGGCGGCAGCGGTGCCACGGGCTTGAGGGCGGCGGGAGCGATGGGGCGGAAGAGGTAGCGGTCGGGGTGCAGCTTGAGGAACTTGACGATCTCCGGCGACGGGTCGCGCTTCTTGGCGGTAAGGCGGATCTCAAGCGCTTCGAAGTGCGCCGCGGTCACGGCGATCTCGTCGTTGAGGATGATCAGCTCCTCGTCGGGCGCCGAGTAGGGCGGCGACGGCGGCTCTTGCTCGATGTTGTCGGCCATCGCCGCCTCCATGTCCGGCGAGCCCGGCGAGGAGAAAGGCGAGGTGTCTTTGAGCGGGTCCCACCCGCGCGCGTCGGCGGCCGCGATCTGGTCCTCAGACATGTGGTGGTGCGCGCCGTCAAAGGTGCGGCAGACGTTGCAGGTCTGCTCGGCCGGGTTGCATGGGTCGCCGCACACGTCGTCGTACATGTTGGTCGCGGTGCACTTGCCCGGCACGAAGTCCGGCACGCCGCCGATCGGCAGGTCGCCCGACGAGTCGCTCTCGTCGCCGTCCTCGGCCTCGGAGGTGACCAGCGAGCAGCGCCGGCCCTATCAGTACACGCGAGCTAAGTATGAAATCGAACGTTAAAGCGGCAAAAGAAAGTGGGGCCTGATTGGGCAAAAGGTGTAAGTGTCGGTTCATTGTGGGGAGGGATGTGTGATGGGCGGTAGTGGGTGGCAGCTAGACTATACTTGGAACTAAGTGAGAGGAAATACCAGCTCACCTTTGCGTCGGCAGGGCTCTCGGCGTCGCTCGTGTCGTCGCTCGGCGCGACGGCTCGGTGGCGCTTCGTTGAGCGCACTTGCACTTCATCGTACGTCGAAAGTGGCAGGTCAGAGAGGATGGAGTCATCCAAGCACGACTCAACATCCCCGGCCAGATTCGAGCCGGAGACCGAAAGGTCCTCGGTCATGTCCGCCGACGCATCTTGCTCTGGGGACTGCTCGTCGACCTCGGATGGCTTGACGAGCATCGACTGCATATAGCCCATCTCGTACAGCTTTGTCTCGTCGGGCTCGAGCTCCATCTCAGAGGCCACAAACTTGTACGGGCAGGCCACCGGGGCGCCACTCGAGCCGGCGTTGAAGAGCGCGCTCACCGACGTGTCGTACTCACAGAAGCCGGTTGCGTACTCGGGCGAGTAGCTGTCCAGCTCGTAGAGCATCCGCTCCTCGAGGAAGGGCGCCACGAGGGAGGGCATCGCCGTTTTGAGCATGTCGCTCTCGTAGAGCTTCTTAAGGAAGGGGCTCTTGGCGACGGCGTCTTGCCACTCAGAGAAGGTCTTCTGCTCGGACTGGTAGTTGTAGGCCTTCTCGTAGTCCTTCATCGGCATGCAGATAGCGAGCTGCTTCATGAGCATGTCGGCCGTCAGCTCGTCAAACGTGCGGCGCCGTGGCATCAGCTCGGGCTCGGAGGCGTCGATTTGCATCCTCTCCGTCAAGACTTGCAGGATGGCGAACTTGTGCGGCACCACCTTGTAGCCCTGCTTCTTGGCCGCCTCAAGGACCTCGCTCTGGTTGAGCTTGACGTCGACGGCGGAGAGCGGGCCGCGCTTTGAGAGTAGCGACTGGTACGCGAGGGCGACCATCTTGGTGCCGCAGAAGTCGTACTCGACGCGGTTGTGGAAGTCGATAAAGGGCTTGCCAAAGAAGGGCTTGTTGGTCTCCTCGGAGAGCCGCACGCCTTGGATGAGAGCGGTCAGCGGAGAGGAGTCGGCCTTGGGCAGCGCGTTGTGCAGCGACTTGGCGACGACGGCGATGACGTCCACGACCACCGACTCCGGAAGCTGCATCAGAGCGCACACCTCGAGCACGCGGAGGCAGGCAGCGTGGTTCCGGACGGTGCGGTCGTGGCCAGCGCGGATCGGGTAGTTGGTGAGCACGCAGAGCGCCTCCGAGCACATGTTGATGAAGGACTTGTCGTTCTCGTTGTACGCGAAGGGCAGCAGCAACGTCAGCGCGGCGGAGTTGGCCATTGTGCAGCCCGGCTGCGCGGGGAACTCCTTGGAGAACTCAGAGAAGCTATCGTACGCCTCGTTGACCTCGCGCCGCACCCCGGCCGACTCGTCGGTCTCGTTGTCGCGCATCTCAAAGCAAACAATGCGCGAGACCGCGGCCTCGTCGGGCTCCGGCATGAAGTTGGAGGTGACGATTGGGACAGCGATTGGCTGGCCGATCACCGCGCCGGACACGGCCTGGGCAGTGCGCGTCGCCGAGTTGGCCAGCAGCCGGATGTTCTCGCTGTCGAGCCCGTTGTTGGTCGAGTCGTCGAGCGAGAAGGGGAAGGTCGACTCCGTGGACGCCTTGATGATGGACTTGATCGTCGAGTCGGCGGAGGTGAGCCCGCTAGCGTGCCGGCCGAGGAGGTTGTTGATCGCCTCGAGGCAGAACGTCTTGCCGCTTCCGTGCCGGCCGACGACGTAGGTGATAGAGAGAGTGGAGCGGCCCTGCACGTCGCGCTGGGCGCCACCGAAGCGGAGCTGCGGGCCCGAGAAGTTCGCCAGCGCGGAGCCGAGCGTGGCGAGGAAGACGGGGAAGTTGTTCCTAATATTCCGGTGCACAAGGCAGGATTAATGGAGACAGAAGATGAGCCACCGCGTTGTGTCCATTACTTTGGAGAGCTGTGTTGCGAGTGTTGTGCTACACTAGTCCTCTCGCTTGCGTGTGCGGAGGCAGTAGATCTAGTCGTTGCTCTGTCTAAGCTGGCACCCGCTGTGTACTCGGCATGTGGCGGCATCTAAGCTATGCACTCGAGCATCAGCCGAAGGCACGACAGGTACTTGTGCGTGATGATCACGCCGTCGACCACGGAAAACGTAGGGCAGCCGCAGGTCGGAGGGCGCTGCACCGTTGCAAGCGGGCCGTTGGAGCGCTTCATCGAGCTCGGCACGCACAGCTCCGTGTCCTCCGTGCGGAAGACGAATTGCGGCGAGTCGAGCATCGAGAGGTTGACCGAGAAGTTGTTGTCGTAGATCAGGTAGTTGCTGTTCTCGCCCCACGCGCTGGGCACGTGCTGCGGCTCGCCCTCTGGCCGCATCGCGAGCAGCGCGACCTCGAACTGCGTGCACTTGGCCGGGCTCATGTCGAAGACCGACAGCTCGGGTGACACCTCGCGCAGCACTTGGTTGATGTCGGCCATCGCGTTGTACGCGCCGACTCGCCAGATGAGCGAGTAGGACTGCTGGCCGCAGGAGAGCTTGATGTTGAGGAAGCGCGTGTGGTCGTCGCGCTGCTCGACGCCCTTGGGCTGCAACGGCGTGTAGTAGCCGTCGCACCGGTCGACTGCAAAGGTGGCGATCTGCTGCACCTTCATCTCCTCGCCGTGCTTCGTCTTGTGGTAGTCAAGGGAGCAGAAGACAGGGTAGGGCGGGCCGTACTGGACGACCGCGTTGGCGAACTTGTGCTTGATGGGGCGCGAAAACGTCATCATGTTCGTGTCGGGGATCTCGTCGGCCATGAGCATGGAGGACATCGACGAGGAGCGAGAGACCGGTCGAGGCGGCGGAGGGGGCATCGCGCGCGAGGCCGCGGCCGTCTTCTTCTTGGTGACGCAGTGCGTGAGCGCCCGTATCGAGAAGATCGAGCCCGAGAGGACGCGCACGTCCGTCGTCTTGCCCATGATGGTCTCGACCGACTCGTAGACGGGCTCCTTGCCGAGGTCAGGCCCGTCCACGTATCCGAACTGGATCTTGACAGCGGTGAGCTGCGGGCGCGTGTCGGGGTACAGCTTGGAGTAGAAGTTGCCGAGGCGGCACGGCGTCAGGACGAGGACGGGGCAGGTGTCGTCCTTAAGCACGGTGTCGAGCACCATGCTCAGCGAGCTCACGTCGATCACAACCGACCCCTCGAAGGACGAAGCCTGGGAGAAGCCCGCAGTGTAGATGGAGCCACCCTATTTCCAAGCAAGAGTGGTGATGGGCAGGAGCTCTGGCTATCGTCCACGCAACTGTAACAGGGCCGAGGTGGAGGAGCTACGTAGGCAGTTAGCAGCTACTCATGCAGACCAGTGGCAGAAGGCTAAGTGCCTGATGGACGAGATCACTAGAGTGCTAGGGCATCGCGGGGGTCCTATGGGAGGAAACATCGCACCGAGGGCGTGTAAATACTGTCACTACTATGGGCACACACGCCAGTTCTGCAGGAAGCTCCGCAATGACAGCGCTATGAGGGAGCGCATTGGATACGATCGAGAGATAGCACTGCTAGAGACATACCTGAACGGGCGGCCAGATGTGCAAGACGAGGATTGGGAGAGGTGGCTTCAGTGGAGCCACAGACAATACGTTGCACTGAGCGAGATGGGGCTCGGTTGTGACGGGCCGGCCACTGATGTTGCCACAGACTGCGGTGGCTGCGCGGGCTGCACTGCCTGGAAGGCGGCTGCGGCTGTCTGGGAGGCGCAGAACCCCGCGCCGCCATGTGTGCTAGGCGGTGAGCCAGTGTAGAGGTGGTCCTGGGGCGAGGGGGGCGAGTGGGGCAGTGGCCGGTGTCTACCGCGGTAGCGTCAGAGCACGGACTCGCTGGCACTCCGGGGGCCCGCGGGGTCTGAGTATGGCGATCTGTGTGGATGTGCGGGTACGGAGGGCTAGTTCTAGGTGTGGCCTAGCCCTCCGACCAGGTCTGACCGTGCCGCAATGTGGCGGTCATGTATTCGCTCGCGGGTCGGGGATTCCGCCGGTGTCTACCGCGGCTGAGGCAGAGGCGGCGTGGCTGGTGCTCCGGAGACTGCAGGGGTCGAACGGTGTCGAGATGAGCACAGCGCTGGCCAGGAGGGCGAGGGGGGGGTGTGATCACGCTGCTCGCGGAGCGGCGGTGGCCAGCGGTGAGCTAGTCGGACAGGGGGGGGCTCCGAATGTGGCAGCTCCGGCGGGTCTCTCGCGCGGTTGAGCCGGGGGGGGGGCGGGGCGAGTGCGAACGGAAGGCCTTCTCGTGCTACTGAGGCCGTGCCGCCGGCCGGAGGGCGAGCCCTGGGTGTGATCTCGATGTGCGCCGAGCGGTGGGCTGAGGGGGGGAGGTGTGCGGCCGCGGTCGGGCCCGGTGTGTCGTCTCCGGCGGTGGCGTCTGCGGTTGCCGCGAAAGGGGGGGGATCTTCGGTGTACTCGGCAGGTCGACTACGAGCCCGCTCACCTACGGGGGTCCGCGAGCAGCGTGGTATGAGTGCTCTGAGGCAGGGGCCAGAAGGGCGAGCGCGCGCGCGGCGAGCTGGCAGAGCTAGGCGGCCTGCAGCGTCAGAGATGGGGGGGGGCAGGGGGCCGGCCGCTGCAGCGGCAGAGAGTTTGTCGTGCTGTGCGCGCGCGGGGGGGCGCGGCGCGCGCACCGGGTGGATGACGAAGCGCCGCGCGGGCTCCTCGCCCTCGGCCGGCACGTCGACGATCACGTACTCCTCGCGCTCGGGCTCGTTGAGCACCGCCGCAACCTCGGCAGGCAGCGCCGCCTCGGCAAAGTCGAAAGAGATGAGCTGCGGGAAGGTGGCGATCGTCGGGAACATGGTGATGAAGCCCTCGAAGGCGTTCGACTCGCCCTGCTCGTACTTGTCCAGCGCGTCGCGCGCGGCCGGCGCGATGGCGCAGATAAACTCTTGCGCAGGCACGGGTGGCGACGCTGCAGCGACCAGAGCGCAGCAGATGCTCTTCATGAACTCGTTCTCGAGCATCTTCTGCATCTCGGTGAGCTCTTGCTCAGCGCACTTGTCCTGGACCGGGAAGTACCAGTGGCCCTTGACGCACTGCGCGCTGACGAACATGTTGGCGAAAGTGCAGGGCGAAGGAGTCGGCTTTGTCGTCAGGAACTTGGAGTGCGGCGTGATGGTGCGGGCAGAGGAGCGAGAGGGCGTCCGGCTCGAGACGCTCGACATCGTGCGCGCGCGCGCGTCCCCGTGCACAGAGAGGGAGAGCGGGGCGCGGGCAGGTCTGCACGCCACCGTTGGGTGTCGTCAGGGTGGTGCGCGCCCGGCGGGAAGGGAGGCGAGAATTTTGTGGATTTTCGGGTTCTATTTTCGGGTTCTATTTTCGGGTAGGTCAAATCCAAAAAAAGAGATGCGTGTCCCGGGGGAAGGGGGGGGGAAATATTTTGCGTTTTTCGGGTTATTTTTTCGGGTTCTATTTTCGGGTAGGAACCCGAAAATAGAACCCGAAAATATAACCCGAAAAACACAGAAAATTTTTACAAATCGCGGCCGGGGAAATCGCAACAAAAACGAGATTGCGGGAGATCGCGGACAGGGGAGAGGAGAGAGAAGAGAGAGAGAGAGAGAGAGAGAGAGAGATTATATATATAT
>OBMK010000497.1_pt1 | contig 37894 bp, 39 predicted proteins | sample 1539081 | NCBI WGS metagenome assembly OBMK01 (sample SAMEA3355528, study PRJEB22509) | marine metagenome | biome: marine; feature: river plume; material: water | place: USA | collected 2010-08-07 | depth 0.5 m | reverse complement strand
AAAGGACTATATCATGAACGCAGCAGAGACTGCCCCAGATTACGATTACGATCTTATTGTTATTGGCGCAGGGTCTGGGGGGGTGAGGGCCGGACGTATCGCAGCAGGGCATGGTGCCCGTGTTGCGGTTATCGAAGCTGACAGACCCGGCGGCACATGTGTTATTCGGGGCTGTGTGCCAAAAAAACTGCTTGTCTATGGCGCATCTATTGGCGGTGATATCGAAGATGCGGCTGGGTTTGGCTGGCAGATAGGTAAGGCTCATCACGACTGGGCAAGCCTTATTGCTGCAAAGGATACCGAGATTGACCGGCTAGAAGGAATATATCGCAAGCTGCTGGCAAATGCTGGCGCTGACTTAATCGAAGGATATGGGCGTATTACCGGCCCACATGACGTAAGCGTTGGTGATAAGACTTATACTGCGGGAAAAATTCTGCTGGCTGTTGGCGGCACGCCTCAACTTCTTGATGTGCCCGGCATGGCAGAGCATGCAATTACCTCAAACGAAGCGCTGGACCTGCCGCGCCGGCCCCAGCATATCGTTATTTATGGCAGTGGATATATTGCCCTCGAATTTGCCGGTATTTTCGCTGGTTTTGGCAGCGATGTTCATCTGGTTTATCGGGGCGACTTACCGCTTCGCGGTTTTGATGAGGATGTCCGCTCGATGATAGCTCCTGCCCTTGAAGGGCGCGGCATAACCCTGCATTCTGGCCGCATAATTGCTAAGATTGAAGAGCATGGCAGTCAGTATCAGGTAACATTTGATGATGGTAGTAGCCTGCTGACGGACAAGGTCATGGCAGCAACAGGCCGGCGCCCTAACATTACCGGCCTCGGTCTTGATGAGGCTGGCGTTCGTGTGAGCGGCAATGGGGCGGTGATTGTTGACGACCGGTCTTGTACATCAGTTCCGTCTATCTTTGCTGTTGGTGATGTCACTGACAGGGTAAATCTGACCCCTGTTGCCATTGGCGAAGGGCATGCTTTTGCGGATAGCGAATTTGGCGGGACGCCGCGCAGTATATCGCATGAAAATATTGCATCAGCTGTCTTTAGTCAGCCGCCAATAGCCTCTGTTGGCCTGTCCGAAGTCGACGCAGCAAAACAGTATGGCGCTCTTACTATCTATGAAAGCCGGTTCAGGGCGATGAAAAATACGCTATCAGGCCGGCAAGAACAAACTTACATGAAATTGGTTGTCTCATCTGCCACTGATAAGGTTGTTGGCGTTCATATGATGGGGCCAGATGCCGCTGAAATTATGCAAGGTATTGCTATCGCTGTGAAAATGGGGGCAACCAAAGCTGATTTTGATGCTGTAGTTGGGATTCACCCCTCTGCTGCAGAAGAATTTGTCACAATGAGGACGCCGCGAACACCATAAATTTTGCCGCGTGGAAGGCCGCGTCTTTCCTTTTTCTTCATGAAGCGTTATTTTGACAGCAGAAAATAAGATAAGAACATCATTCGGTGAGGAGAGGCAATCCTGAAGAGGGCGCCTAAACAGGTATGAGCACACAAAAATGGACACCGCAAAGCTGGCGCAATCACCCGATATTGCAGGTACCAGATTATCCGGATAACGCTTCTGTTGCGGCTGTGGAAACAACACTTGCCGCTAAACCGCCACTGGTTTTTGCTGGCGAAGTTCAAAAGCTTCGTAGTCAGCTTGGTAAGGTTGCGATGGGCGAAGGCTTCCTGCTTCAGGGCGGAGACTGTGCAGAGAGCTTTGCTGAATTTTCCGCCGATATGATCCGTGATAGCTTTAAAGTCTTTTTGCAGATGGCTGTCGTGCTTACATTTGGTGCCTCGCTTCCTATTGTGAAAGTTGGCCGTGTTGCCGGGCAGTTTGCCAAGCCGCGGTCAAGCTCGTTTGAAACCATTGGCGGCATCGAATTGCCGTCATATCGCGGTGATATGGTCAATGCGATTGGCTTTACTGAGGGCGAGCGCATTCCAGACCCTGAGCGCCTATTGCGTGTCTATGAGCAATCTGTCTCAACACTCAATTTGCTGCGGGCTTTTGCACAAGGCGGTATGGCTGATTTGCAGAAAGTCCATGGCTGGACAACCGATTATGTATCTGATCAGGTGCAAGCCACGCGGTTTCAGGAAATTGCATCGCGCATTGATGAATGTATGAGCTTCATGGAAGCCTGCGGTGTGACTGCCCAAACAAGCCAGAGTTTGGCAGAAACAGATTTTTATACCTCACATGAATCGCTGTTGCTAAATTATGAAGAGGCGTTAACCCGTCGCGATACTATCACAGATGAGCAAGGCTGGTTTACGACATCGGCGCATATGGTCTGGATTGGCGATCGCACCAGACAGCTTGATGGCGCACATGTTGAATATATGCGCGGTATCTCAAATCCGATTGGGCTGAAATGTGGCCCATCTTTGGAAACAGATGATTTGTTGCGGCTTATTGACCGTCTGAACCCTGATAATATTCCCGGAAGGCTGACGCTGATTGCGCGAATGGGGGCTGATAATGTCCATGCCAAGCTGCCAACCCTTCTGAAGGCTGTTCAGGGGCATGGCGCACATGTTGTGTGGTGTTGCGATCCAATGCATGGCAATACGGTCAAGGCATCCTCTGGGTATAAGACGCGCCGTGTTGATGATATCATGCGTGAGGTTGAGGGCTTTTTTGACGCCCATGATGAGGTTGGCACTTATCCCGGCGGTGTTCATTTTGAAATGACAGGCCAGAATGTAACAGAATGTGTTGGCGGTGTTGTTGAAGTAACCGAAGAGCGGCTTGGTGACCGTTATCACACCCATTGCGATCCGCGTTTGAATGCGTCGCAGTCTTTGGAACTTGCCTTTCTGATTGCTGATCTGCTGAAACGGAGACGCGATATGAGCTCTGGTCTACGCAAAGTAAGCTGATAAAGAGGTATTATGAGCCGATTTGACAGTACGGGGCCGGATCCAAAAATTCAGCCAGCACTTACCGATAGCTATTTTAATCTCACCCGTGAGATTGTGAAGTATCATGGTGATAGTGACGTAACCTACGCAGTGTTTATGCGCCGGCCTGTGACGCTTGCACCTAAACTTGCGGCTGACTGGCTGTCTGCCATGATGACGGCGCGCGGTGCAGAGGTAAATATCGAACAGCTGCACAAAGAAGGCGCATGGGTTGGGGCAGGTGAGCCGCTTTTCTACATCACCGGCGCGATGAGCCAGCTTGTTGATTTAGAAACTATCTTCCTGCAGCGGCTTGGCGCGTCTTGTGTTGCTGCCTATAACGCCTATCAGATGTGTATCGAATTACCAGATGTTGCGTTTCTTGCGATGGATGCGCGGCATTGCGCTGGCTCTGATATGGCAGAAATGATGGCCTATGGCGCGTCTGTTGGCTCGCAAAAAGCGCGCGCAAAAACAGGTGCTAAAGGATTTATTGGGTGCGCGGCTGATGCCACTGCTCATTTCTTTGATGCTGAGGCAGGAATGGGGACGATGCCGCATGCCTTAATCGGGTATGCCGGAACAACGCTGAGAGCCGCAGAAATGTTTCAAGAAACATTCCCCGATAAACCGCTTACTGTGCTGGTTGATTATTTTGGTCGTGAAGTTGATGACGCATTGCAGGTTGCCCGCGCCATGCCGCATTTAGCCCAAGAGGGCAGATTGTCAGTCCGGCTTGATACCCATGGCGGGCGATTTATCCAAGGCCTTGATACCCAATTATCCTATGCTGTTTTGGAGCGGAATGTTCCGGATGCTATTCGTGGATACCGCTCAGAAACAGAATTACGTAATCTGATGGGAACCGGCGTTTCAGCGGCCGCTGTCTGGCATATGCGCGAAGCGCTGGATAATGCAGGGTTTCCGAGCGTTAAAATTGTTGCATCAAGCGGGTTTGGGCCTGACAAATGCCGCGTCTTCTCGCTAGCCAAAGCCCCTGTAGATGTTATCGGAACAGGCTCCTACCTTCCTCAGAAATGGTCTGAAACCTATGTGACTGCTGATATTATTGAATATGGCGCTGAAAAGAGAGTAAAGGTCGGACGCGAATTCTTACACCGTGATAAGAAAGAAACAGGTACGATATGACACCTGCTGAGACACAAAAATTTGGCAGCTCATCAATGTCGGTAGCCCTTGCGCAGCTTAACCCCCATCTTGGGGATGTATCGGCAAACTGCCAGAAATTACTTCAGATGCGGGAGCGTGCAGCAGCTAAAGGCGCTGATATCATTCTCACCCCTGAGATGTTTCTTGCTGGCTATCCGGCAGATGATCTCGTGCTGCGTGCTGATTTCATGGATAGAATTGAGGCGGCTATTAGCCGGCTAGCAAAAGCGACAGCAGATGGTGGCCCTGCTATTATTGTCGGTGCGCCCTGCCGTGATAAAGATGTGCTTTATAATTCAGCCTTTATTCTGGATGGCGGCAAGATTGTTGCGCGGCGTGATAAGGTAAATCTGCCAAATTATGGTGTATTTGATGATAAACGCCATTTTACGCCCGGCCAGCTTCAGGGACCGGTTTTGCTGCGTGGTATGCGCCTTGGTATAGCTGTTTGTGAAGATATCTGGTTTCCGGACCTGTGCGAAATGCTGGGTGAAACAGGTGCAGAAATTATCCTGTCTCTTAATGCCTCACCGTTTGAAAATGCCAAGACAGATATGCGTATGATGCATGCTGTATCACGAATGACAGAAACCGGCCTGCCATTTGTTTATGTGAATATGGTTGGAGGACAAGATGAGCTGGTCTTTGATGGTAGTTCATTTGCGCTGAATCTGGGGGGCAAGATTGCTAGCCAAATGCCCTCATTTTCTGAAGGCTTATCCCTTTTGGAAGTGCGCTCGCAAAGCGGTACCTGTCACCTAACGGGTCAGATAAGCCGGCCGGCTGCTGCAGAAGAAGATGTCTGGCGGGCACTCACTCTTGGCGTGCGAGACTATGTTGAGAAAAATGGCTTTCCTGGGGTTATCCTTGGTTTATCCGGCGGTGTTGATTCTGCCATTGTTGCGGTTCTGGCAGTTGATGCGCTCGGGCCGGAGCGTGTGCGTGTTGTCATGATGCCGTCTGATTACACCGCTGATATCTCGCTGGCTGATGCAGAAGAGCTTGCCGATAATCTTGGCTTAACACTTGAGACGATTGCGTTGCGTGCGGGTATGGATGCCTTTGATAGCATGCTAGAGGCATCTCTTGAGGGAACCGAAATGGATGTAACCGAGGAGAATATTCAGTCTCGGTTGCGCGGTATGATCCTGATGGCCTTGTCGAATAAGTTTGGCAATATGGTGCTCGCAACGGGTAATAAATCAGAATATGCTGCTGGTTATTCTACATTATATGGTGATATGTGTGGCGGTTTTGCGCCTATTAAGGATGTCTGGAAAACCGAGATTTTCAAACTGTGTGAATGGCGTAATACAGCCCTGCCGCGCGGTGTTCTTGGCCCCGATGGTGAGGTGATACCGCGCCGCATTATCACCCGTCCTCCGTCTGCTGAGTTACGCCCCGACCAGCAAGATACAGACAGCTTGCCACCCTATGATATACTGGATGCCATTTTAATTGCATTGACCGAAGAGATGGCAGATACAGACACGATTGTCAGCCGGGGTTACGAGCGTGAAACAGTTGAGCGGGTCAGTGCAATGCTATTCAGAACAGAGTATAAACGGTTTCAAGCAGCCCCCGGACCTAAAGTTACCCCGCGTGCCTTTGGGCGTGACAGGCGTCTGCCACTTACATCTGGCTTCAAGCCTCATTTGCAGGATTAATTTTTTATGACAAACGTAAAAGTACGCTTTGCGCCAAGCCCCACTGGAAAGCTCCATGTGGGTAATGTACGCACAGCTCTGGTGAATTTTCTTTATGCACGGGCTGCTGGCGGGCAATTTATGCTGCGCATAGATGATACAGATGATGAGCGGTCAACAGCGGCGTTTGAACGCGCTATCCGGGCTGACCTTAGCTGGCTTGGCCTCGCATGGGATTGCGAAGATAGGCAGTCCTCCCGCCTTGAGCGCTACACGCAAGCATTGCAGACACTGGTTGCATCGGGGCGCGCCTATCCATGCTACGAAACACAGGATGAACTTGGGCTAAAGCGTAAATCACAGCTTATGGCGGGCCGTCCTCCGGTTTATGACAGGTCTTCTCTATCGCTTACCGCAGAACAAATTGCGGCTTATGAAGCAGAAGGCCGGCGCCCGCATTACCGGTTTCGCTTGCAGGATGTCGAAGTCGCTTGGACTGACCTTGTTCGGGGGCCTGCTAGTTATCATATGTCAAGCTTGTCTGATCCCGTTCTCCTGCGCGAAGATGGCAGGGTTATCTATACCCTTGCCTCAGTTGTTGATGATATCGACCATGGTATTACAACTGTTCTGCGTGGTGAGGATCATGTGACAAACTCAGCTGCACAAATACAGCTTTTTGAAGCCCTTGGTGCTACAGCGCCGCAAATGGGGCATCTTGCACTCCTGTCAGGCGCTGACGGCGAGGGGCTTTCAAAGCGATTGGGAAGTCTTTCGATAGAACAGCTCCGCGATGAGGGGTTTGAACCTCTAGCACTTTGCAGTTTGCTGGCAAAAATAGGTACATCTGACCCTATCGCTGCCTTTGGTTCTTTGGATGACATTATTGCAAGCTTTCAGATTAGCAAATTCGGCCGGTCAACAGCCCGTTTCTCGCCAGATGAATTATCCCAGATAAATGCCCGTATTCTGCAGACATTTGATTATGCCGCTGTCAAAGAGCGTCTTGATGCGGCTGGATTAGGCGATATTGATGAAGGGTTCTGGGCGGTGGTGCGCGGCAATATCTCATCTGTTGGCGAAGCCGGGAAATGGTGGAATATCTGCACCCAGCCTGTAACGCCCTTAAAAGAAGATGCAGAGGTAATGGCTGCTGCGATTGAGCTATTGCCTGACGGTGAGATTAACGCTGAAAGCTGGGGCGTGCTGACCAAAGCCATTAGCGCCCAGACAGGCAAGAAGGGCCGCGCGCTCTTCATGCCATTACGGCAGGCCATAACGGGCGAATCTGCCGGCCCTGACATGGCGGCACTTCTGCCTTATATCGGCCGGGATCGCGTGCTGGCGCGCCTTGCTGGCAACCAAGCGTAAGCGCAGGATGTAATGGTTTTATCTCTTTATAATACACTCAGCCGTTCGAAAGAAATATTCACTCCGCTTGATGAAAGCCATGTTCAGATTTATGCCTGCGGGCCAACAGTCTATGATTTAATCCATGTTGGTAATGCACGGCCCCTTGTGGTGTTTGATGTGTTGGTGCGGTTGTTGCGATATCACTACCCACAGGTCACCTATGTGCGTAATATCACTGATGTCGATGATAAGATTAATCAGCGGGCAACAGAACGCGGCATATCTATTGAAACATTATGCGATGAAACAATAGAACAATTTCATCACGATACTGATGCGCTAATGGTAGTGGCGCCTGATATTGAGCCGCGCGCCACGCATCATATTGATGAGATGGTGGCAATGATTAAAACACTGATAGCAGGCGGTTTTGCCTATGAAGCAGACGGTCATGTGCTGTTCAGTGTGGCGGCAATGCCGGCCTATGGCGGGCTATCAGCGCGGTCAATGGATGAAATGATTGCTGGTGCCCGTGTTGAGGTTGCCCCTTATAAGCGGGATGCGGCAGATTTTGTGCTCTGGAAGCCGTCAGGAGAGGCACAGCCCGGCTGGGATAGTCCATGGGGGTATGGCAGGCCAGGGTGGCATATTGAATGCTCAGCGATGTCAGCGCGCTATCTAGGCGAGGTATTTGATATCCATGCAGGCGGTCTTGATCTTATTTTTCCCCATCATGAAAATGAAATAGCGCAATCCTGTTGCGCCCATGGCACGGATGCGATGGCCCGTTATTGGGTGCATAATGGGTATGTTACTGTTGAAGGTGAGAAAATGTCCAAGTCGCTTGGCAATTTCACCACTGTTCAGGATGCCTTGCGCACGCATCGCGGTGAGGTCGTGCGCTATGCCTTACTAGCAGCCCATTATCGCGCGCCGCTTGATTTTTCCCTAGCGCAGGGTGAGCAGGCCCAGCGTAATCTTGATAAATTATACCGTATTATTGCAGATGTTCATGACACCCACATCGCGCCGGATGATGAATTCCTTGCAGCCCTTGGCGATGATATGAATACACCGCTCGCCCTTGCCCGCCTTCATAAACTTGCTGCAGCTGCACAGCAGGGCGATACACAAGCAGCCGCGCTTCTGAAATCATCTGCGGCCCTGCTTGGCTTACTTCAGGATGAAAACTGGTTTGGCGCATCGCAAGATGAGTCCGATGAGATATCACAGCTTGTAAAAGAGCGTGAACAGGCCCGTGCAACCAAAGATTTTGCCAGAGCCGATGAAATACGCGACCTGCTTGAGGCGCGCAATATCCGCCTGCTTGACGGTCCTGATGGCACAAGGTGGGAAAAAGGTTAGGCAGTAATTTATCTGCCGCGCCTTGTGCGGTCTAACTGGTCTGGTTTGCACCTGCTGTCCAAATCAGATACAAAAGCGATGGATTTGTACCTTACATGACAGGTACGACAGATTTTTTTAACCAAGAGTAGCGATGATGACCGGCGAAAGACTCTGGCTTTTTGATACAACTCTCCGCGATGGCGGACAGACACGCGGCGTTGATTTTACGGCCGAAGATAAACGTTATATTGCACAGGCTCTCGACGAGTTTGGGCTTGATTTCATTGAAGGCGGCTGGCCCGGTGCAAACCCAACAGATGACGCTTTTTTTGGCTCAGGAAATCAGCTCAAAAATGCCAAGCTTGTTGCGTTCGGGATGACACGCCGCGGCGGCAGGTCTGCTGAGAATGATCCGGGCTTAAACGCAATTTTAGATTCGCACGCTGATGCAACCTGCCTTGTTGGTAAGAGCTGGGATTTTCATGTCACGACAGCTCTTGGTATTGAGCTTGATGAAAATTTGCTGATGATCCGTGACAGTGTTGCGCTGGCAAAGGCGCGCGGGTTTCAGTCGATGTTCGATTGTGAACATTATTTTGATGGCTATAAAGCCAATCCTGATTATGCCCTATCTTGTGTGAAAGCGGCGTTTGAGGGTGGTGCAGAATGGATTATTCTGTGCGATACAAATGGCGGCGCTCTGCCAGATGAGGTGTATGATATCGTTGCTGCAACCAAGGCATTTCTGCCGGCAGCAGATTTAGGTATTCACTGCCATAATGATTCAGGTCTAGCTGTTGCTAATACATTGGCTGCTATCAAGGCAGGCGCCCGCCAAGTTCAGGGCACGCTAAATGGCCTTGGCGAGAGGTGCGGTAATGCTGACTTAATCACGCTTATTCCCACGCTCATGGTAAAGATGGGTTTTACGACCGGCATTCCAGCAGAAAAGCTTGTCCGGCTGACCGCCTTATCGCGGATGCTGGATGACAGGTTAAACCGTGCCCCCAATGACCACGCGCCCTATGTTGGGGCTGCTGCTTTTGCACATAAGGGGGGGTTGCATGCCTCTGCCGCCCAGAAAGACCCTCGTACCTATGAGCATATTCCGCCAGAGACTGTTGGCAACGAGCGTAACTATCTGATTTCGGACCAAACAGGAAAATCAAATATTCTGGCGCGGTTTAAAGAAGTCGGTATTGAAATTGACCCTAAAGATAGCCGCCTTGATGCTCTCATCAGAGAGATAAAGGAAAAGGAATTTATGGGCTGGGCCTTTGATAGTGCCGAAGCAAGTTTTGAGTTACTGGCCCGCCGAAAGCTAGAAGCAGTACCTGTCTATTTTGAAATTGAACGTTTTCGCGTGATGAATGAGCGTCGCTATAATGCCAATGGTGATATTGTTGTTGAATCAGAAGCAACAGCAACGGTTATTGTCGCAGGGATAACCCATCACGAAGTAGCGGTTGGAAACGGCCCTGTGAACGCTGTTGACAGGGCTGTCCGGAAGGCCTTGGTAAAAGCCTATGAAAATCTCGCTGGTGTTGAGCTGATAGATTATAAGGTGCGTATCCTGCCGCAGGATAGTGAGACAAGCGGCACCGGTGCTGTAACCCGTGTCCTGATTGAGTTTGCAGATAAAGATGGTCAGCGTTGGCGTACCGTTGGACTTTCAACAAATATCATTGATGCATCTGTGATTGCGCTGGCTGACGGGATGAACTGGAAGCTGATGAGCAGTAAGGCTCTTGTTTGATGTCTGGGTTAACGCCGCCGGTTGTTATTCTTGCCCGTCCGCAACTGGGTGAAAATATTGGCGCTGCGGCGCGTGCGATGAAAAATTGTGGTCTGACTGACTTGCGTCTGGTTGCGCCGCGTGATGGCTGGCCTAATCCAGCGGCTCTGCCAATGGCAGCAGCAGGCAAAGATATTATAGAATCAGCAGAAGTGTATAAGACGCTTGGTGATGCGTTGCATGATGTAACCTTTCTTGTGGCAACATCTGCGCGGCCTCGTGATATGGCAAAGCCTGTATCAGACCCCCGAACTGCAGCCCCCTTGCTGGTTCGCCATCACGAAGAAGTTAAGGATGCTGGCAGTTACGCCGGTTTACTATTTGGCGCAGAGCGGTCGGGGCTTGATAATGATGAGCTTGCGCTGGCAGATGTGATTGTTCAGGCAGACCTCAACCCTGAGGCAACCTCGCTTAATCTTGCCCAAGCTGTCTTTCTTATGGCATGGGAGTGGCGGGTCGCAGCACTGCAAAATAGCGCAGCACGCCAAGTTATAACAGAAGGGCCTATAACAAAAGAGGCTGGACGGCGTAAAACTGCGCACCCTAAGATGCCAGCAGATACCGCAATAATCCCTGCTACAGGGGCGGCGCGTGATTTTTTCTTTACCCGTCTTGAGACAATATTGGATAATCGGCAGTTTTTCGGCTCACCTGAAATGGCGCCTGTTGTGAAGCGTAATTTACGTACCTATTTTACCCGCGGCACGCCAACTGAACAGGAATTGAATACGCTTCATGGTATTCTGACCCTTTTTGAGCAGGGAAAAGGGCTCGGATAAGAAAAAGCACTATGTTCGATAGTTCTTCTGCTTGACAAATCTGCCCATTTTCGTATATTTCCGCCTCACTTCTGGGAACGTGGACATATGTCATAAGGTCATATGTCCCGGCATAACGCCCTACCGGGACAATAAATAGGAAAAAATCCAATGGCACCTAAGGCTGAACATAAACGCCATGCCTCCAAGCACAAGATTGACAGACGCCTCGGCGTTAATCTTTGGGGTCGCAGCAAATCTCCTCTCAATACACGCTCCTATGCGCCTGGCCAGCACGGTCAGCGCCGCAAGAAGCCAACTGACTTCGGTATTCAGTTGATGGCCAAGCAGAAGCTTAAAGGCTATTACGGTAATATCGGCGAAAAAGCTTTTAAGAAATACTACACTGAAGCCTCTCGGCGTCAGGGTGATACAGGCCAGAATTTGATCGGCATTCTTGAATCACGTCTAGATGCATTTTTGTATCGCTCAAAGCTCGCGCCGACTGTGTTTGCAGCGCGCCAGCTTGTTAATCATGGCCATGTCATGCTGAATGGCAAGCGCTGTAACATTGGTTCAGTGATGGTGAAGGCAGGTGATGAAATTCAACTGCGCGAAAAATCACGTCAGATTCCGGCTGTTATGGAAGCGATTGTGTCTGTTGAGCGCGATGTTCCTGAATATATCGAAGCTGATCATGACCAGTGCAAAGCAAAGTTTGTGCGGGCACCATCACTTGATGAAGTGCCATACCCTGTTCAGATGGAACCAAATCTGGTTGTCGAATATTATTCTCGTTAATAGCGGGCGCAGGTAGCGCGCTTGTTACACGAGTTACGAATGTTAAAAAAGGCGTCACATATGGCGCCTTTTTTTGTGGTTTTTTTCACAGACGCCAGTATAGGATTTACGCTAGGTTTTGTTACCCAACAGAGAAGCTTGCGCCTACTAGACAGATACCCTGCCAATAAAACGTCTTAGAAGAGACAATAAAAGGGAGCAAACATGCCGAGCGGATGGCCAAAAGAATATTATATGGTGATTTTCAGCAGTCAGCGCACAGACAGCGAGCAAAGTCATTATGCTGTTATGTCAGAGCGGATGATCGAGCTCGCACATCAACAGCCCGGGTTTTTGGGGGTGGAGTCGGTACGCGAGGATGGTGGTCTCGGGATTACCATTTCATACTGGCGGGACCGCGACTCTATCGAGGCGTGGCGCCAGAATACAGAGCATCAGCATGCACAAAGTCTTGGCAGGCAAGACTTTTACAGCTGGTTTCAGACGCGTATCGGCATGGTGACAGAAGAGCGCGCCTTTGGCCGTGATGATATTTAGCCGCTCTTCTTATATTAGGACGGCTCGTTAACGGGCTGTGGCTTTACATCAATCCCGTGCGTATTCATCATTTCCATAAGTTCGCCTGTTTCATACATCTCACGAATAATGTCACACCCGCCAATAAACTCACCTTTGACATAGAGCTGCGGGATGGTTGGCCAGTCTGAGAAATGTTTGATGCCATCGCGGATGCTTTCATCTTCAAGCACGTTAACACCGCGGAATTTAATCCCAAGATGGCTAAGAACACCTACGACTGCGGCAGAAAAGCCACATTGCGGAAATACTGGAGTACCTTTCATAAAGAGCACAACGTCTGTTCCGGCGATTTCAGTCTGAATTCGTTCTTTTGTCTGAGTATCAAGCATTGGTCTGTTCCTGTCTTATTCACAAAAATAATGGGACGTAACCCGAAAGGCTATTGAGGGATCCGTGTCTGAAGGGCAAGGGCATGTAGCTCATTTCCCATCCGGCCACCAAGAGCGTCATACACCATCTTATGCTGTTGGACGCGTGTCTTGCCAGCAAAGGATGCTGTTTCAACAAGGCAGGAGTAATGGTCTCCATCACCGCGAAGATCTTCTATTTTAATCTGCGCATCTGGAAAGACAGCGCGGATTAGGTCTTCTATTTCATGGGCCTGCATTGCCATTTTACTCTCCTTTATTTACCGACAGTCCTAACAGATTAAGTCTGGCTTATCTCATCAAGTCTGGCAGAAAAGCTTCATTGACCGTGCGAAGGTCTGATACTGATATGGGGGCTTCATTCCCACATTTCAATTCCGCACCATCAGTTACCGTTCCAAGTAATGCTACAGGCACAGAGGCTGCGGTTGCCGCAAGGCTAAATCCATCTGGATTTTGCACTGCCACAATATAGCGCCCCTGATCTTCACCAAAGGCCCAGCCATGTAATGTTGCTGTTTCCGGCATTTGTATCGTTGCGCCCTTCGTGCCCGCCATCACCATTTCTGCAACAGCAACAACAAGCCCGCCATCGCTAATGTCATGACATGCAGAAATATGCTGCAGCGCAATCTGTTCGCGAATAAAGGTGCCGTTACGGGCTTCTTCAGCAATCGTTACAGGTGGCGGCGCTCCGCCATCGCGTCCGGCAATGCTGCGGGCATAAAGTGAACAGCCAAGCCAGCCATCATCGCTGCTGGTTTCCTGACCAACAATGAACAAGCTAGTTCCTGCTTGGGTTACCCCAATGCCTACGGCCTGTGAGACATCATCAATGACCCCGACCATGCCAATTACAGGGCAGGGCTGTATAGCCACCCCATCTGTTTCATTATACAAGGACACATTGCCCGATACGACAGGTGTATCTAGCCCGCGGCAGGCTTCACCCATGCCGTTAACAGACCCAACTATTTGAGCCATGATGTTCTGTTTTTCAGGATTCCCAAAATTCAGATTATTTGTCACTGCCAGCGGCTTTGCCCCTGTTGCACAAAGATTACGATAGGATTCGGCAACTGCCTGCTTGCCGCCTTCAAACGGGTCAGCTTCAACATAGCGCGGCGTACAATCAGTGCTCATTGCGAGTCCCTTTGTTGTGCCATGAACCCTTATCAGGGCAGCATCGCCGCCAGGGCCTGCCATTGTGTCTGCCATTACATGGCTGTCATATTGCTCATACACCCAGCGGCGCGATGCAATATCACTTGTTGCAATAAGTGTTTTGAGGACATCACTCACCGAACTGTCTGTTGCCAGTTCGGCTGTTGTTAGCTGTGGTTGCGTGTCATCTGCCTGATAAGGACGGTCATATTCCGGTGCATCATCAACAAGTGGCGCAAGCGGAATATCACACGCAACACCGCCGTCTTTTAGTAGCACCAGCCGGTCTGTTTCTGTTACCCGTCCTATTGGCATGAAATCCAGATCCCATTTATCAAAAATGGCTCTGGCTATTTCAGCCTGCGATGGGTCAATCACCATCAACATCCGTTCCTGACTTTCCGACAGCATGATTTCATAGGCCGACATGCCGTCTTCGCGCACCGGCACAAGGTCAAGGTCGATTTCCATGCCAAGGCCGCCCTTAGAGGCCATCTCAACCGATGATGATGTCAGGCCCGCTGCGCCCATATCCTGAATAGACAGCACCGCATCTGCTGCCATCAATTCAAGGCAGGCTTCCATAAGCAATTTGCCGGTAAAGGGATCGCCAACCTGAACGGTTGGACGTTTTGATTCTGTTTCATCTGAAAATTCGGTTGAGGCCATGGTAGCGCCATGAATGCCGTCTCTGCCGGTCTTTGCACCAACATAAATAACCGGATTACCAGCCCCTGTGGCTGCCGAATAGAAAATACGGTCACTATGGGCAAGCCCTACGGCCATCGCATTAACAAGAATATTGCCATTATAGGAGGCGTGGAAATTCACTTCACCGCCAACCGTTGGAATACCAATACAATTACCATAACCGCCAATACCAGCAACAACACCTGAAACAAGATGCTTAGTCTTGTCATTCTCCGGCGCGCCGAAACGAAGCGCGTTCAGCAAGGCAACAGGGCGTGCGCCCATGGTAAAGACATCACGCAAAATACCGCCAACACCAGTCGCAGCGCCTTGATAGGGCTCGATAAAGGAGGGGTGATTATGACTTTCAATTTTGAAAACAGTTGCAAGGCCGTCGCCAATATCTACAACGCCGGCATTCTCACCCGGTCCTTGAATAACCTGTGGCCCCTCGGTCGGGAGTGTTTTTAGCCACCGCCGCGATGATTTATAGGAGCAATGTTCTGACCACATCGCTGAAAAAATACCAAGCTCACACTGGTTTGGCGTGCGCTCAAGCCGTTTCAGAATAAGCTGCCATTCCTCAGCTGATAGTCCCATTGATTGGGCATCTGCAAAGCCCATTTCAGGCACGCTAGGGTGAGATGTCTGTTCACTCATTGTGCGACCCCTTCAAGTGCGGCTTGCAAGAATATGCGGCCATCTGCTGAATGATGCCCATCACCTATGGCACGTTCTGGATGTGGCATCATGCCCATGACCCGTCCATTTTCTGAGATAATACCGGCAATATCATGGGCAGCCCCGTTTGGATTTGCGGGCCCCGGATGGCTTCCTTCAGTATAACGCAGCGCAATCTGACCATTATCTTCCAGCATTGCAAGCTGGTCTTCAGGGGCAAAGTAATTACCCTCATTATGTGCAACCGGTATGGTTAGCACCTGACCATCTTGCAGCCCGTCGGTAAACAGAGATGCAGTTGTTTTTTGCACTGCCAGACTTGTCTCGCGGCAGACAAATTTCAAATCAGCGTTCCGCACTAACGTGCCGGGCAGGAGCCCTGTCTCGAGTAAAATCTGAAACCCATTGCAGACACCCAAGACAGCGCCGCCGCGGCTTGCATGGTCTATGACAGCCTCAATCGCAGGAGAGCGGGCAGCCAGTGCACCGCATCGCAAGTAATCGCCAAAGGAAAAGCCCCCTGGCAGGATCATCATATCAACAGGATCGATAGAGGTTTCTTTGTGCCAGATAAGAGCTGGCCTGCGTCCGGTAATACGCTCAAGAGCGACCATCATATCACGATCGCAGTTGGAGCCCGGGAAGATGATAATTGCCGCTCTCATTCGTCTTCTATAACCTCGATACTATAATCTTCGATGACTGTGTTGGTCAGCAAGCTTTCACACATCCGTGCAGCACGTTGTTGAGCGCGGGCAGCATCCTCTGCGTCAATGGACAGGGTTATTTGCTTGCCGATACGCACATTACTTGCTTCATGGAAGCCAAGCGATTGAAGTGATGTTTCAACCGCGCGCCCTTCCGGGTCGAGAACCCCTTCTTTAAGGGAGATATTGATTGTTACCTGCATGTTAAAAATCCGTTTTTAAAGTGAGGTGAAAATTAAGAGAGGCTGAGCCCAAGGCGGCGGGCAATTTCTGAATAAGCCTCAACCAGCCCGCCAAGATCGCGCCGAAACCTGTCCTTATCCATTTTCTCGTCAGTATCGCTGTCCCAGAGCCGGCAATTATCAGGGCTGATTTCGTCTGCCAGTACAATCTGAACGCCATCTTCAGTTTCAAGCCTGCCAAATTCTAGCTTGAAATCTATCAGCTTGACCCCAATAGCCATGAAGAGACCTGACAGAAAGTCATTAATACGCAGGCTCATTTCAACGATTTCATCCATCTCAAACGGCGTCGCAAGGCCAAGTACATCAATATGCTCTGCTGCGATAACAGGATCGCCAAGTGCATCATCCTTCAAGCAGAATTCTATCAGCGTCTTTGGCAGTGGCGCGCCCTCTGTCAGGCCAAGCCGGCTGCAGATAGACCCAGCAGCAACATTGCGGATAATCACTTCGACGGGAACAATTTGAACCTGTTTGATAAGCTGTTCACGGTCTGAAATCCGCTCAATGAAATGGTGCGGAATACCAAGCGCGCCAAGGGCTGGAAATAGATGCGCACTAATCAGATTATTCAGTGCGCCTTTACCGTCCAGAACAGCTTTCTTTTGGGCGTTAAAGGCTGTTGCATCATCTTTGAAATATTGAATGAGTGTGCCGGCGTCAGGCCCTTTATAAAGAATTTTAGCCTTGCCCTCATACAGCTTTTCTCTGTCTGCTGTCATGATGTCTGTCCTTGTCCTTATGCGTGGGAGGAAGCAGCAAAAACGCGGCTGAAAATAGTGTCCACTTGTTGAAAATGCTGGTCAAGATCAAACAAGGCATCAAGCTCATCATGGTTTAGGTGAGGGGCGATATCACTATCAGCCTTCAAAAGGTCAAGATATTGAGCGCCTTCTTCCCAGACTTTCATGGCATTGCGTTGCACCAATACATAGGATTCTTCCCGGCTTACGCCTTTTTGCGTAAGTGCCAGAAGGACTTGTTGTGAATGAACAAGTCCGCCAAGCTGATCAAGGTTAGCTTGCATCGTCTTTGGATAGACCAGCAGCTTTTCCATCACAGAGGCCAGCCTGTTAAGCGCAAAATCAAGCGTGACTGTTGCATCAGGGCCAATCATTCTTTCAACTGAGCTATGTGAGATATCACGTTCATGCCAGAGCGCAACATTTTCCAGTGCCGGCGTGACAGCTGCCCTTACCATGCGAGCAAGGCCTGTCAGGTTTTCAGTTAGCACAGGATTACGTTTATGCGGCATTGCTGATGACCCCTTCTGGCCAGCAGAAAAATATTCTTCAACTTCGCGGACTTCAGTGCGCTGAAGATGGCGTATTTCAGTTGATAGCCGTTCAACAGAGCTTGCAATAACACCTAGCACGGCAAAGAACATTGCGTGCCTGTCGCGCGGAATGACTTGTGTTGAAACAGGCTCAACAGTAAGCCCCATCTGAGCTGCAACATGTTCCTCAACAAACGGGTCGATATGCGCAAATGTGCCAACCGCCCCTGAAATAGCGCAGGTTGCAATTTCGGCGCGCGCTGCTGTAAGGCGGGTACGGGCACGGTCAAATTCTGCATAGAAGGTTGCAAGTTTCAGCCCAAAGGTTGTTGGCTCTGCATGAATGCCGTGCGAGCGCCCAATGGTCGGCGTATATTTATAAGTCTGCGCTTGCGAGGCCAGCGCTGCACAAAGCCTATCAAGGCCTGTCATCAGCAGGTCTGATGCGCGTGCAAGCTGAACCGCCAAAGTTGTGTCAAGAACATCAGAGGATGTCATGCCTTGATGGACAAACCGCGCATCATCACCAACATATTCAGCAAGGTTAGTCAGGAACGCGATGACATCATGCTTTGTTTCGCGTTCGATTTCATCAATACGCTCAATATCAAATTGGCCTTTTTCCCAAACAGTTTTTGCCGCTGTTTCAGGAATTACGCCAAGCTTTGCCTGTGCGTCACACGCATGGGCTTCAATTTCAAACCAGATTTGGAATTTTGTCTGAGGCGCCCAAATGTCAACCATTTCAGCACGCGCATATCGCGGAATCATGATGCAGTATTTCCTTATGTACAAAGAGAAGCTTAAGCTATCATTTTCCGTTTCGAAAAGCTATAGTTGTGGCAGGAAAGTGGCGAAGTTTTCGCTCATTTTTCGGTAGTAAAGGCGCTTTATTTTAGTCTGTTGACCATGAAGAGAGTGAGATGATCTTACGACGACTTCTTTTTTCAGCTATCCGCTATGCTGCGCGCAACCCTGAGGTTCGGCGGCAGGCCTCAAAACTTGCCGATCAGGCAGTGGAAAAAGCACGGCCAGCCCTAATGAAAGCCAGCCGCAAAGCTGGCAAGCTCACTCAATCTGCCTCTGATGAGCTATCTGAGGGGGTGAAGAAATTCAAAGCAGAATCACAGCGCCGCCCGAAAAAATAAAACCGCGCTTGGTCTCTCTGTTAGAGGAGGTTAAGAGCCTTCATACTGCTTACATTGTTTGACGTGACAATCAGATGATCATGTAACGCGATATCGACAAGAGCCAGCGCATCTCTTATCCGACGTGTCAGCATAATATCAGCATCACTCGGTCTGGTGCTTGATGAGGGATGGTTATGAACAATGATTAACGATGCGGCTTGATGCTCTAACGCCTTTTTGACAACTTCACGCGGAAAGACGGCTGTCCGGTTGACCGTGCCAATAGAGATAATTTCATCAGCTATCACACCATTCTGGGCATCAAGATAGAGAATCATGAATTTCTCAATCGCGGAATAGCCAAGGCGTCTAATGCAGAAATTCTGAACAGCTTGCCAGTTAGACAGAACGCTTCTATCTGTTACCTGCTCTTGATCAAGCCGGTAGAATAATCCTTTTATCAAAAGTAGAAGCGCAATGCCGCCGGTGCCAAGATTGGGAATGCGGGCAAGTTCTGTCGGCGAGGCATCACAAATAGCACCAAGAGAGCCAAAATGCTTAAACAGCGATTTGACGATTGGTTTTACATCCTGACGCCGATAATTCAAAAACAACAGCATTTCGAGCAGTTCTTGCTCACTTAATGATTCGCTGCCACGCTCCAATAGCTTGGCGCGCATCCGGTCTCTATGCCCTGCTTGGGTGTCATCTGTTTTTGCAGGTATTTTTGCAGGTATTTTTGGCGGCGTTTTCATGACAAACAGCTTAGTCCTGTCTGTCTTAATAAATACTTAACCGAGTGTTAGAGCTGATAAGGCGGCTGATGAAGCCCTTTGGATGACAGGGTAAAAATCTCTGCCCCGTCTGCTGTAACGCCAATAGAATGCTCAAACTGGGCCGAGAGGCTCTTATCTCTGGTAACCGCTGTCCAGCCATCCCCAAGAATTTTTGTGGCATACTGGCCAGCATTAATCATTGGCTCGATGGTGAAAATCATGCCCTCTTCGAGTAGCATACCGCTACCAGGGGCGCCAAAATGCAAGACAGTCGGGCTGGTATGAAAGACTTGTCCCAATCCATGTCCGGTAAAATCTCTGACCACTGAAAATCGGTGTTCATGTGCATATGACTGAATGGCAAAGCCAATATCACCCAACGTTGCTCCGGGGCGCACGATATCAATAGCCCGCATCAGGCACTCATAGGTAACCCGGGTCAGGTTCTGTGCTTTGATAGAAGGTTCACCCACCCAGTACATTCTGGATGTATCACCATACCAGCCATCCAATATTACAGTGACGTCAATATTCAGAACATCACCATCAACAAGTTTTCGCGGGCCCGGAATACCGTGGCAGACAACATGGTTCAGTGAAATACAGGTTGATTTCGGGAAACCCTTATAATTGAGCGGGGCAGGAATAGCGCCTGCAGCCGTGATATAATCATGGCAAATGCGGTCAAGTTCTTCTGTGGTGACGCCGGCTGTTACATGATTTGTGATCATGTCCAGAACATCAGCTGCTAGTGCGCCTGCACGCGCCATGGCGGAAAAGGCTACTTTGTCATGAAGAATAACGGATTCACTGCGCATTGGGGTTACAATCCTTTTTTACATTGCCCACAGGTAAATAACCGAACATATATTGATGCATGGGTGTTTTTGCCCTACATCCCATAAAGAGTGTTTTAAGTATAGGGTAAGTACATGGCAAATCCAACCGCTGCAATTCTCGTTATTGGGGATGAAATTCTTTCTGGCCGCACCAAAGATAAAAATATTGGCTGGATTGCTGAAAAGCTAACCGAACTGGGTATTTCCCTAAAGCAGGCGCGCGTTATCTCGGATGAGACGCAGGAAATCATTGACCATGTGCGAAGCCTGTCAGCACGCTATGATTATGTCTTTACCTCAGGCGGTATTGGGCCAACCCATGATGATATTACAACAGTTTCAGTGGCTGCGGCTTTTGATGTGCCTGTGATTCAGCATCCCGAAGCCTTCAAGCTTCTGGTTGACCATTATGAGGGAACCGATATTGAATTTGTTGGCGCCCGTCAGAAGATGGCAGATATTCCCGATGGAGCGGCGCTTATTGATAATCCTGTGAGCGCGGCGCCGGGTTATATTATTAAGAATGTTCATGTGATGGCAGGTGTCCCTTCTATCATGCAGGCTATGTTCGAAGGACTTGCGCCGTCTCTTACCGGCGGCACACAGCCCACCCGTATCACCGTGCAATGTGCGATAGGTGAGGGCACTATCGCTGATATCATGGAAGCGGTGAGTGCAGAATTTGCGCCGGTGACAGTTGGCTCCTATCCGTGGTTTAAGCCCGGACAGTTTGGCACGGCTGTTGTGTTAACGGGGCTGGAAAAGGATGATGTCCAACGCGCCTCTGATGCGCTTGCCGAACGCGTCCGTGCTCTTGGATATGGCGCAGAAATTCAGTAATTTAACGCTAATAATGCTTATTGCGGCGCGTTAATACGGTCATAACCAACACGGCCATAAAAAGTCTTTTGTGCTGTTTCGGACAAGGCAATGCCTGGCTCCTGATTATAGGCTAGAACGGCCAGCTGGCGCACGCTATCATCACTCACGGGCGTTACACGATGTAGTGAATTGCGGCCCCTAAACAGTAGCAGGGCGCCTGCCGGCATGCTGATATGAGACGGCGTTATTTTGCCAGACACAATATCATCAACCGCATCAAAGGCCATATCACCTGTTTCGGCGTTGCGGACATCACGCACAAATTCAAAGGCACCACCAGCTGTTGCCGGTGAAATCATCAAGGTGACAGCAAATGATGAGTTATCAAAATGCCAGCCAAGTTCCTCACCTGTCCGTGCATAATGAATATTTACCGAAGAAAGAGAATCAGCATAAGGATATAGCTCATCTTCGTGAAGAATATCACTCAAAGCGGCTTTGAATTCTGGCGAATGATAGAGCACTTTCAGCACTGATTGCTCACTTATCTGGTCATCTGTGATGCATCCTTTTGTTGAAAGGACATGTCTGTTCCGAATATGAGCCTCAGCATAGTTGTCATCTGGCGCTGTTAAATAGACATTATGGTGTTGCGGATTGAAATAGGCTTGCTGCATGCCGCTTTGTGCTTCGACTTGCAGTGCTGATAGCGCATCAGGGCGCAGAAAATCAGTGAGGGCAACACAGCCATGCTGTGCAAGCTGGTCTTTTGTTCTGGCGCGCCAGTGCGCATCGCCCAGCGGATATAGGTCCAAATTGATCAGTTGTGATAGCTCGCTCATGCTTCCCGCCATTTCCCCGCCATATAAAAGATGCCACGTGAATCTTTATTATATCATCAGGCCCTCTTATATTATCAGTATTAGGGCGTAATGCTAGTGTATGTGAAAAGACGGTGGTGGGGACACCCGGACTTGAACCGGGAAGGCCTATTAAGCCGACAGATTTTAAGTCTGTTGTGTTTACCAATTTCACCATGCCCCCAAAGGTATGTGAAACGCATCGTTGTTGTACACAAAGCGTCTTGGATGCGGCAAGCAAAAATCGTTATTGCTGTGTGCTTCTGTTATCGTGCCGGTCCATTTCGGCCAAAAAGTACATCAAAACGCCGCAAAAAACTGCGTGTGGCTTTTTCTGGTGAGAGCGGGGTTAAGTCAATTCCTTTTGGTGTGCCGCGCGGTTTTGGAAATAATTTACCGGCGTCTGTGTCGGAAAAACCAGCAAGCTCTGTGGCTTCAAGATAAGCGGCCATCCTATCTGCACGCTTGATGGACTGAGCAATGCCGATTGGCAATTCAGCCGGTAGGCCAAAGCGAATATGCACAGCTTCTTGAAGGAGTGATTCGATTTTTTTATAGGGCGTTCCAATTGCCGCTTTAAATGGAGTGATCATATCGCCGATGACATATTCTGGTGCATCATGCAGCAGGCAGGCAAGGTACCATTTCTGCGCTAGCTGCGGTGCATTAAGCGATAATATTTGTTCAACCAGAACAGAATGCTGCGCCACTGAAAACCCATATTTCCCAGATGTCTGACCATTCCAGCGCGCAACCCGTGCAAGGCCATGCGCGATATCATCTATTTCGATATCAAGCGGGCTGGGGCTCAGAATATCAAGCCGTCGTCCTGACAACATGCGCTGCCATGCGCGCGCCGAAGAATGGGATGATGCAGGCATAGTAGCTAAGAACACCCTTGTGACTCAGAAATACGGAAAATAATCTCACAATGATAACAGGAACAAATCGGCTTTTCTATCTTTGTGATGTAAAAACAGGTTAGCATTTATTACAGCAAGGGCTTGGCGGGCGACAACAAAAACGGTATGCACACTCACAGAGCCTTGGCATCATGAAATTTTGGGACGAACAGAAGTGGATTTTTTCGAAACACGCGAAAAATATCGGCGGCAGGAAGTGCAGGGCTATATGTCTTGGATTACCCGTTTATCGGTTCTTGCTCTTACGCTTTGGCTTGGCTGGCAATGGGGCTCGCTTGAGCAGCGCCGGCTTCAAGCTGATGCCGACCTTGCTTTGTTTGAAAGCACCCAGAAAGTTCAGACGCTTTATAGTGATAATGAGCGCCTGAAACATAAGCTAAGAGAAATGCAGGCTGAAAAGCTTGCCCAGAATCTGACGTCTGATCCGCAAAGCTCCAAACTTACCCGGCTGGTAAAAGGTCAGATAGCGCGCGGCACAAAAATGGAGCAGATTTATCAGTCTCTTCAAAGTATTGGAAAACCAGTTAATTGCCGTGTTATTGAAACAGCATCTGTTGCTGTGGCAACAGAACTTTATAGTGGTGTTGAATCAAATGTTACTTTGTTTGATGGTGGTCTGGGTCTTCATATTGAGGGCAAGCCTCAAGCACAGGGTTCTAAAAATGATCCATGGTTTGACCCGAACCGTCCTATTTCTGTCCGATTTGTCTATCTTGGCTCGCAAAAGGTTGCCACTGGTACATTGCCGATGCGCACCGTCCTTCCGGCTGAGGACTGGTTGCTTCTGGTAGAGCTGGATAGCTCAGAATTGCAGGGGTATGTCTCTCTGACTGTGAAAAACTGCGCTGTACGCTAACGCCGTCACGCCGTTAGCTGCTTAAATAAGATAGTTATGATTTGATCTAGCCTTATCTGGATAACGTATCTTATAGGCAAGAGAATTCCTTTTTTTAACAATAGACCCTCATTCAGGACAGGATAGACACATGGCAAAGACGCTGATTTTTGGCGCGACAGGCGGCATTGGCCTCGCAGTAGCAGAACGCCTCACTAGCGCAGGAAAAAGCATACATCTAGCAGGTCGTAATGAAGCTGAACTTTCTCAGCTAGCCTCTCGGCTCTCATGTAGCGCTACGGTATGTGATATTCATGATGTGGATAGTCTAGCGCAGGCTGTTGCTGAGGCGAGTGAAGATGGTCAGCTAGATGGTCTTATCTGGGCTATTGGCTCAATCCTGTTGAAACCTATGGCCCGCCTGAGCGCCGCTGATTTTGCCGACACCTATTATGTGAATGTTACAGCAGCAGCCCTTGCTATTCAGGCAGCGCACCCTGCGTTAAAAGCAGCCAAAGGGTCTATTGTGATGTTTAGCTCTGTTGCGGCATCACAAGGCTTTACAGCGCATGCCGCTATTGGGGCGGCAAAAGCTGGTGTTGAGGGCCTTGCTCGCTCGCTTGCAGCTGAATATGCACCAGACGTGAGGGTGAATGTCATTGCCCCCTCACTCAGCTATTCTAAAATGTCACAGCCTATTCTTGGTAATGAGGCTATGGCAAAAGGCATTGCCCAGATGCATCCGCTTGGCAGGCTAGGCGTGTCTGATGATTTCTCGGCACTTGCCGAGGTGTTGCTGGATAACAAATTAGGGGGCTGGATAACCGGTTCTGTGCTTGCTGTTGATGGCGGGCGCGCTTCTGTGCAAGCGCCGCAGAGAGCACGGTGACACAACATCTGCTTATTACGGGCGCAAGCTCCGGCATAGGAGAGGCTATTGCGCGCCATGCCGCTGATAACCATCTGAATGTGACAGCCATTGCCCGCCGGTCTGACCGGCTGGCATCGCTGCATGACGAATACCCACATATCCATCCCGAAACAGCTGATATCACAGATAAAAAGCAAGTCGCCGCAGCAATCGCCCGGGCAATCAAGGTGCATGGCCCGGTTGATTGTGCAATATTAAATGCCGGTATTTATCAGCCCGTTGATGCAACCCATATCGATAGTGATGTGTTTGATGCTCATATGAGTGTGAATTATTCTGGTATTGTTTATTGTCTGGAATCCGTGATTCCGGCGATGGTTGAGCGTGGGTCAGGCCATATTGCGGTGATGGGATCAACGGCTGGTTATCGCGGGTTGCCGCGCTCAGCAGCGTATGGGCCAACAAAGGCTGCGGTGCAGAATTTAGCAGAATGTCTCTATTTTGATTTGAACCCTCATAATATAAAGGTGCAAATCATTAATCCGGGATTTATTGAGACAGAAGCAACCGCAGTGAATGATTTTGAGATGCCGGATATCATTACAGCAGAGGTTGCAGCGCGCGATATTTTTGCTCAGTTAAAGAGTGACAGGTTCGAGATTGCGGTACCACGAGGTTTTGTTGCAAAAATGAAACTGCTTAGATTATTGCCGCTGAAAACATATCTGAAGCTGGTGGCCCATAAAACCGGTCATCTAACATAAGGGGCTGACATGAAACGGGCTAGGATTCTAACGCTGACAACCAGTTATGCTGACTTGTTTGGCGCATTGACACCTGACAAGCTTGATGAGCTGGGCAGGATGCTAAGCCCGGATGTCGTCTTTACCGATCCGTTCAATGTCATCAAAGGCTCAGGCCGGTTCATCGCAGTGTTCGAGCATATGTTTGAGGTGATGTTAGAGCCGCGCTTTCATATCGAAGATATCAGCGCATCAGACAGGGCTGGCTATATCAAATGGCGGATGACGGGATATCTGAAGAAGAAACCCGATTTCAGCATCGATATTGTTGGCATGAGTGAAGTTACTTTTGCAGATGATGGCATGCTTTCATGCCATATCGATCATTGGGATAGTGCCTCGCAGTTGCTATCACGCCTGCCGGTAGCTGGCTGGCTTATCGGCAAATTAATGCGTCTGTTTGAAGTGTAGCAGGCTTACCGCTATTTTAGCGTATCTGGAAGCCGCTGAAATGTGAGATGAACGTCGCCAAGCAAAAAACCCCATTTTGTCACCCGCGCACGGTTTAACACAGTATCTGGGGTCAGCCGCACCATTACGTCATCAAAATGAACTTTTACACGGCGGCCAAACATTTTCAGGTAGAAATGGTATGACCAGCTGAAAAGAGGGCCGCGCACTGTGCCGATGCAATCGCTCGCTAGATCGTCTGTCCGCCCTTCAAAACGATTATCGCTACGTCTTGAGATATGCCAAATACGGTCTTCAACATCGCCATCATCATAGTTAAATGTTTCATGAAGCGAAATGCCAGATGCCTCAGTTATTCCGGTAGCAGACATCGTAAAACGGCGTTTCACAACGCCAAACCGGTCGATAAACATCCCGGTTGCTCTCAGATTTCCGGCAAAAAAGACGGAAGGATCAAATTCGTTGCTAATATGTGATTGCCCGTTAAGGATGCCGTCCGGTGCCATATGCTTCTGCCTATCAGCTTAATTATCTATACCCAATACGAGAGCATGGACAAGCTGGATGACAGCAATTCCGGCAGGTGGAAACTCTTTTTAATTATGGGTTATCAGCATTTGTTTCACATCGATATTGCCAGCTTTAAAACCGCCCTCACAATAGGATAGATAAAGCTCCCACATGAGCTTGAAACGTTCATCAAACCGGCATGTTTTAGCAAGGTCGGGCCAGGCATTATGAAACTGTTCCTTCCAGACGGCTAAGGTGCGGGCATAATCTTGGGCATAGCCTGTTTCACTCACAAGCTTCAAGCCTGCTTGCTGAAGAGGGGGCGCAAGAGCTGTCATTGAGGGAAGCATGCCGCCGGGGAAAATATAACGTTGAATGAAATCAGGCTGGGCCTTGTAGATATGAAACATCTCATCGGCAATCGTAATCACCTGCAAGGCTGCCTTGCCGCCGGGGCGCAGACAGTTTGACACGGTTGAAAAATAAGAAGGCCAGTAGGTCTCGCCAACAGCTTCAAACATCTCGATAGACACGATTTTATCAAATTTTTGATCAATATCACGATAATCTTTCAGCTGAATATCTGTCTTATCAGCGAGGTTAGCGTCTTTTAGCCGCTTTGTTGCGTAATCAAATTGTGCGCGTGAAATCGTAATGCCGGTAACATGCGCATCATGGGTGCGTGCCGCATATTCAGCAAATCCACCCCAGCCACAACCAATTTCAAGCACCCTGTCACCGGGCTGAATATCAGCAAGCTGAGCAAGTTTTTCGTATTTCAGTTCTTGAGCAGCAGCAAGGTCCATATCATCATTTGCAAACACAGCCGATGAATAGGTCATGCTTTCATCCAGCCATGATGAATAGAAATTGTTACCAAGGTCATAATGGTAGGCAATATTTTTGCGTGACCCTGACCGGCTATTCTGATGCCGCCATTTAAATATCTGGTTTACAGCATTACTCAGCGTGTTGATGCCTAACTTGCTATCGAGGTGGTCAATATTCATCGCCGCCACTTCAATAAGGCAGGACAAGTCGGTACTGGTAACCTCGCCTGCCATATAGGCTTCACAAAACCCCATTTTGCCATCTTTGATGACCCATGTAAGCGCGCGGTCCGTCAGGAAGCTTACATCAGCATGTGGCCCCTTATGCGGTCCTGCGTAGGAATGGGTTGTGCCATCTGCAAGGGTGATATCAACTGAGCCATATTCCAGTCTGCTGGCGATTGATAGAAACAGACGCCTGCGCATGGGAAGAAGAAGAGAGGAGAACATATAAAAAGGTAACCTTAGCTAGGACTTACTATTAAAAGACTGTTTTTTCGCAGACAAAGGCGCTGCGGTCGTAAAGGCAGTTTCAGGCGGCTGTGGCCGACCAAAAAACGGAAACCGTTTGCCCCATAATTTGAGGGCTTCGATATGAATGGATAAAAGCGGCCGTAACGGGAAATGTCCACCGCGCAGGAGTGAGCGCAGAACAGAGCTTGTGGTAAGTGGCATAAGATGACCACGCATGGTAGCACATAAGAGCGGCACCTTATCATCCAGATATCTCACAATGAGAGAAATTTGTTCGCCCGATTGGCGCAGAAGAAGCTGATACTGGCCTTTCACTGTGAAAAACGGCGAGACATGAAGAGATTTATCACTGAGATGGAGTTGGCGCGCGCCTGTACCAGCCCCAACAGCAATATAGCTATGCGCATCACCAAAGGTATTATGAACTTCATACATGATAAAACAGTCTTCACCCCGATTAGTGAGACAACGATAAACACTAATCGGATTGAAGGACAATCCCAAAATGCGTGGAAAGGTAATGAGCTGAATTTGATGAATAATGCGGCTGTCCATATAGCTGCTTGCAACATCTCTTACATAGTCCGCAAGCGGGATTTTTTGGGAGAGTTTCTGACGTTTTTGTGATGAATGGTTTGGCCCATAATCGCGTTCATTAAAAGAGAGAAGATTAAATTTATTGATCGAAAAAAGGCTAGATTGCTTATCGGCATCAGTAAGCCTGTCAAGGTCAAGAACCACAGAAAGGCCTTTACGGCTCAGTGTATGAGCGGGGCGGGCAGGGCTGTCCTTGCTCGCAGATTGTTGATACCTGACATGAATAATGGTTGAGAAAAGTAGCTGACAAGCATCTTGTGATGACGGCTGCATACTTATCATCCTGCTTTTATCTGCTGAATGGCACCAGCACCATGCTTCGGGTAGCCGTCTGTTTCACTTGCCCATGGTATTGTTACGCCAAGCGTTTTCATCACCGCAACGGCTGATTTCAGCCCGTCCTCATGGAACCCGTTTGCCGTCCATGCCCCGCACCAATATATGTTATCGCGCCCTTGAATTTCAGGAAGCCTTTGCTGGGCGGCAATAGCAGCAGTATCAAAGACAGGATGGTCATAGGAGAAGGTCTGGTGCACAAGCGCCTTATCTGGCATACGCACAGGATTCAGCGTCACAAAAAGAGGATAGTCATTATCAATCGCCTGAAGCTTATTCATCCAGTATGTCACACAGACATCAGCACTCTCACCGCTTGATAATGTTTCATAATTCCACGCAGCCCATGCTTTTTGGGCCTGAGGCATCAGAGCTGTATCGGAATGCAGCACCACATGATTTGGCTGGAAGGTAAATCCGGATAGAATATTAGTCTCATCGCGGTGGGCATCTGAGATGAGGGCAAGGCTTTCATCGGCATGTGCTGCCATAATCACCCTGTCAAACCAGACATCACCTTCACCATCAATAGACAGAATAACGCCGCCTGCCTCGCGCCGTATGCCGGTAATTGTAACGCCTGTTGAAATACGCTCCCCGAGCGCTTTTTTCAGGATGTTAACATAAGATCGCGAGCCGCCCTTTACCGTGCGCCAGAGAGGCCGGCCAGTGAAATCAAGCAGTCGGTGATTTTCCATAAACTGGATAAAGGCCCGAACCGGATAATTGCGCATCGTATCGGACGGGCAAGACCAGATAGCGGCGCCCATTGGCAATAAATGGTCTTCAACAAAGGCTGCCGGCAGGTTACACCTGTCAATAAAGGCACCTAACGTTTCGTCCGCTGGGCCGTTATGCTGTTCATGAACGGCTGTTCTATAGAATTTAACCAAGCCTTTTAGCATCGACCAGAAGCGTGGATTTAGCAGATTTTTCTTTTGGGCAAATAGGCCGCCAAGCGAGCCTTCATATTCAAGCTCACCGCCGCGAAGTGACACACCAAAAGACATATCAGACGCAATCGTCTCAACATTCAGAACATCGAACATATTCACAAGATTCGGATAATTCAGCTCATTATAAACAATAAAGCCCGAATCAACTGCGATAGACTCAGTACCAAATTCTGCTGTTACGGTATGAGCATGGCCCCCAATACGGCTATCTTTTTCAAATAATCTGACATCAAAATCGCCCGATGGGTCGCGATGGGCAAGCCATGCCGCACTAAGACCTGAAATGCCTGAACCGATAACTGCTAATTTCATAAACTCGTCCCTGAAAAACTGTGCATCACATCGGATACCCACATAACGTTAATTCTACTCTATTTTACGATAGCTTGAGCAAGCTAGATGCATCTTTTATCTGTTCCTAGCCTGTCATAAAGTGCTTCTGGCTCACCGGATAGGAATATATCTGTTCTTCATAACAAAAATGAACGGTCTGGGGCTTATTCAGCAATGACTGTATCGCTGGATCAAGAATATTTAAGCCGCCCGTAAAAGCGCCAAAGGCCGGCATGATAAGCGCCCTATTATCATGAATGAAACACCGACCTGTAACATTTTTTGCTGGAAGGCGCATTCGTGCTTTTGGGTGAAAATGGCCAAAAATATAGCCGTAAGCCGATCCTGTATCATCAGAAGAGTTTTCGGCGATGATTTTATCCTGCTGGGTCATCTCATGGCAGAAAACCAGCCCGTCACTGATATAGCTATTACAGCTTTCACCAGGCAGAAACGCAGGGATGTTCGGATCATGGTTTCCGGTGACCCAGATGAACTGACGCTGGGTTGCAAGGGCTGATAATTTATCCTGAATCCGTTCCGGCAATCTGAAGGCTGTTGCCTCATTATGAAAGCTATCACCAAGAAATAGGCAGGTTTTCGGAGATAAGCGCGCACAAGCACTTTCAAGCCGGCGCACTGTATCGTCAGTATCATAAGCAGGCAGGGGAAGACCAGATGACTGAGCAGCACCCTTTTCAAGATGTAAGTCTGAGACCACAAGCATCTTGTGGTCTGGCAGGTACAAATACCCAGCCCCATAAAGCAATAGATCAGTGCCGCAAAATGTTACGGCGGAGGCATGTGGGCGCGCTGTCATGAGGTAACGTCAATCATGGCTTCTTCTAGCAGAGTTTGTTCAAGATCCGCCAGCATATCACCAACAGCTGATGAGGTAACAGATTCGCGGCCAACCTCTAGCAGAAGCGGTACCGAAAGAGGCGAGATACGCGGCAGGTCCTTATGCAGAATATTTTTATCAAAGCGGGTCAACAGGTCCGATAGACGCTTGATATCTGTCATGCCGCGTGCCGCATCTGCGCGTGTTGCCTGCAATAGCAAATGGTCTGGCTGGTGCTGGCGCAATACATCATAAATCAAATCTGAATTCACAGTGACCTGACGACCCGTCTTATCCATACCCGGTATCCGTTTATCTATCAGTCCGGCGATGGTTGCGACTTGCCTGAAACTGCGCTTCATCAGCGATGTTTCGGCCATCCATTCTTCAAGGTCATCACCAAGAATATCTGGGCTGAGCAAGGTTTCGGGCTGGCTAACTTTGGTGAGCGACCAGATAGCAATGGCATAGTCAGTTGCGACAAATCCAAGCGGCTTTAACCCCTCCCGCTCCATCCGCCTTGTCAGCAGCATACCAAGCGTTTGATGCGCATTCCGTCCGGCAAAGCAATATGCAACAAGATAGAATTTAGCGCCGCGCTTAAATGTCTCAACAAGCAGTTTATCCTGTCCGGGAAGTGCTGAACGTGATTTCTGTAATGCGAGCCATGAGCGAACAGAGGTCGGCAAATGAGCCAGCATTTCATCATCATTCAAAATAGCCCGCACCGATTCTGCAAGGTTAGGCGATAATGGCAGGCGCCCGCCTGCATAGGCCGGAATTTTGGGATCGGACGATGCCGTAGAGCGCGCCTCGACAACCAAAGCCCGGATGCCAATAAATTCAAGAATGCGGCCGCCAAACATAAAGCTGTCGCCGGCACTCAGATTTTGGACGAAATATTCTTCAACTTCGCCAAGAACAGGGCCACCCTTTATCCTGACCTTCAGCGTTGCCGTTTCAACAATTGCGCCAATATTCATTCGCCATCGTGTTGCAACCTGTTTGGATGTCAGGCGCCATAGCCCGTCAATGCCTCTGACTATCCGGTGGAACTGGCTGTAATGGTCAAGCGCATAACCGCCTGTCGCACTAAACTCTAGCACCTTGTCAAATGTCTCGCGGCGTAGTGTTCGGTATGCGGCGGCGGTGCATATCTGGGCATAAAGCTGGTCAGCATCAAACGGCCCTGCAACAGCCCGTCCGACCAGATGCTGCGCCAGAATATCAAGCGCGCCCTCATGTAGATCAAACCGGTCAAGCGCCCGTTCCTCCACTGCAATGCGCGCAGCAAGGCCTTCGAGCATTTCAAACCGGTTTGCCGGTACAAGGACCGCTCGTGATGGTGCGTCAAGCCTGTGTCCAGCCCGGCCCACGCGCTGAATAAGCCGTGCCACACCCTTTGGTGCCCCCACTTGAATAACAAGGTCGATATCTGCCCAGTCAATGCCGAGATCAAGCGATGATGTCGCAACTACAGCATCAAGTGCGCCCGTTGCCATCATAGCCTCTACGCGGCGCCGTTGCTGTACATCCAGCGAGCCATGGTGAATGCCTATTTTAAGATGATCGTCATTCAGGTGCCATAGTGCCTGAAACACCATTTCTGCCTGCGCGCGGGTATTCACAAACACCAATGTTGTTTTATGCTGCCGCAGTAAATCGTAAATTCGCGGCATTGCATAAAGGGCGCTATGACCAGCCCATGGCAAGCTGTCATCATCTGTTGTCATAACGCTCAGCTCAATCACTTTTTCGAGCGGCGGGGCAAAGATGACAACCTCATCGGGCTGGGCGGATAGCAGCGGGGTGAGCTGTTGCGGGTCGGCGATGGTAGCCGATAATCCTATTGACTGGCTGGCTGGGGCAAGTGTTCGCAATGTTGCTAGTGAGAGCGATAGTAAATCGCCGCGCTTGCTGCCAAGCACGGTATGGATTTCATCAATAATGATGGTTTTTACGGTTCCAAATAAGGCAGCTGCATCTGGCCAGCTTAACATTAATTCAAGCGATTCTGGTGTGGTCAGAAGAATATGCGGCGGATGAGACCTGATCCGGGCTCTGCGTGATTGCGGTGTATCGCCTGTCCGTGTGTCTATTGTAATATTAAGCCCCATCTCAGCGATGGGCGCTTCTAGATTGCGTGCAATATCAACAGCGAGCGCCTTGAGTGGCGATATATAAAGAGTGTGAATGCCATCCCTTTTTGCGCCATTGCTATCAATTAAGCTGGGCAGAAACCCAGATAATGTTTTGCCTGCGCCTGTTGGTGCTATTAATAAGGTTGAGCGCCCCTGTTGCCAAAAATCAATCATTTCAAGCTGATGTGGGTATATCACCCAGTTTTTTTGTGCAAACCAGCCGGAGAATTGTTCAGGCAAGAGAGAAGAAGGTAGAAGCATGAAACTAATTTGGCCTTGTCATTTAGGGCAGTGGGGGCCACTTAAAGGGGGCGGCGCACTAATCTATCATATAGAGCAGTGGCGGCATGCTAACAGCTCTTAGTTAAGGAATTTATCATATGATTGAACTTTATTACTGGCCAACACCAAATGGTCATAAAATCTCCATTGCTCTCGAAGAGATGGGGCTGGCCTATGAGGTAAAACCTATCAATATCGGTGCTGGCGACCAGTTCGCGCCGGAATTTCTAGCGTTTTCGCCAAATAACCGGATGCCGGCAATCATTGATCATGACGGCCCTGATGGCGCCCCTGTCAGCGTATTTGAATCAGGCGCTATTCTTTTATACCTTGCTGAGAAGACAGGCATGTTGATGCCAGATGATATCCGCAGTCAGATTGCGGTGAAGGAATGGCTGATGTGGCAAATGGGCGGGTTTGGTCCGATGCTAGGGCAGGCGCATCATTTCAACTATTATGCCCCTGAAAAAATTGATTATGCGATGGACCGCTATTCGAATGAGTCAAACCGGCTCTATGGCGTTCTTGACCGCCGGCTTGCACTAAGCCCGTTTGTTGGCGGAGATGATTATTCAATTGCCGATATTGCTATTCTGCCATGGACACGCACCTATCAGCGGCAACGCGTTGATATTGACGCCTATCCACATGTAAAAGCATGGCGCGAGATGTTAGGCAGCCGGCCGGCCGTTGTAAAAGGCATGCAAGTAGGGGCTGAATGGCGAGAGGATTTGAAAAATCTGTCTGCTGAGGAATTTGCAAAATTATTCGCAACACAGAAATAGCGAATATCGTTAGGCGATGAGGGAGCGTTCACATATTACGTGGGTTGGCACGGATGCAGCCGGTATTCATGTTAGCCCAGCCGATTGCTATATCGACCCTGTTCGCCCCTGCACGACAGCGATTATCACCCATGGTCATGCTGACCATGCGCGCGCTGGGCACAACCATGTTATTGCAACACCAGAAACACTTGCGATTATGGCAGTGCGCTATGGTGAGACGTTCGCGCAGACTACGACAGCCCTGTGCTATGGATCCTCTATGATGCTTGGGCCGGTTAAGGTGACGCTGCAATCAGCCGGGCATGTGCTTGGAAGCGCCCAAATTATCCTTGATTATCAGGGCCAAAGAGTGATTGCGGCAGGGGATTACAAGCGAAAACCCGACCCAACCTGTCAGCCCTTTATGCCGGTGCCGTGCGATGTGTTTATCACCGAAGCAACCTTTGGTCTGCCGGTGTTCCGTCACCCCGATCCGGCAGTCGAATTAAAACGGCTATTGGCAACAAAATATCTCTTTCCTGACCGCACGATTGTAATCGGCGCTTATGCGCTTGGTAAGGCGCAGCGGGTTATCGCATTGCTGCGGGAGGCTGGCTATAACGCGCCGATTTATATCCATGGTGCATTGCAGAAATTATGTAATTTATATGAAGACTATGGCGTTCCGCTTGGGTCATTATTGCCAGCTACGGCTGGTAAGGCCGGCGCCCCGCAAGCAGAGTTGAAGGGACAGATTGTAATCGCACCGCCGTCTGCCATTGGGGCAAAATGGGCGCAGCGCCTGCATGACCCGCTGATTGTATTTGCCTCTGGCTGGATGCAGGTGCGCCAGCGCGCCAAGCAGCGCGGCGTTGAATTTCCGCTTATCCTGTCAGACCATGCTGACTGGGATGATTTGCTGATGACAATTGAGCAGATTAATCCAGGTGAGGTGTGGGTCACTCATGGCCGTGAAGACGCCCTTATTAAAGCCTGCCAGATGCGCGGCTATCAGGCCCGCGCCTTATCTGTTATCGGCTATGAGGAGGGCGAGGCATGAGAGCCTTTTCAACCCTTCTCGAAGCTTTGATTTTCTCACCCAGACGATCTGTAAAACAGGCCCATCTGGTAAGTTGGTTTAAACAGACCCCTGTTTTAGATAGGGGCTGGGGACTGGCAGCGCTCACTGGTGATTTATCATTTCCACATGTAAAAGCCGGTGTCGTGCGCCAGCTTGCAACCCAAGTAACAGACCCGGAGCTATTTGCCCTTTCCTATGATTTTGTGGGTGATTTAGCAGAAACAGTTGCGCTGTTATGGCCGCAGACAGAACAGGCTAATACCGATATCCCGCCGTTAGCCGATATTGTTGAGGGGCTGATGGCAACAAAGCGGGGCGATGCTGTAACGTTATTGTCAGGCTGGATGGATATTATGACAACATCCGAGCGGTGGGCGCTTTTGAAGCTTGCAACGGGAGGGATGCGCGTTGGTGTGTCAGCTAGAATGGTGCGGCTTGCTCTCAGCGCTGCCTATAAGGTTGATGTTGCTGAAATCGAAGAAATCTGGCCGCTTCTTAGCCCACCCTATGATGAATTATTTGGCTGGCTAGAGGGCGTGGCCCCGCGGCCTCAATCAGAAGGTCGTGCTGTTTTCAGGCCTCTTATGCTAGCGCATCCGCTGGAAGATGAGATTAGCAGCTTACAGCTTGATGACTGGCAGATTGAATGGAAATGGGATGGCGCGCGCGTTCTGCTTGCTTCGGCTGATGACGGGGTGCGCCTCTTCTCACGAACCGGCGATGATATTTCAGCAGCGTTTCCTGATCTTACGCGCAGCATGACATGGCAGGGCGTGCTTGATGGTGAGCTTCTTGCGGGCGCCCCGGATAATCTTGCAAGCTTTAATATGCTTCAGCAACGCTTAAACAGGAAGACTGCGTCTGCAAAGCTTCAGGCGGAAACCCCTGTCTTCTTGCGCATTTATGATATGCTATTTGATGGCACTCACGATATGCGCGAGCAGCCGCTCCATATGCGCCGTCGCCAGCTTGAACAACGCTTGCCTGATATCGACCATCCATTTTGTGATCTATCGCCTGCTTTATCAGTCTTGACCCATCAGCAGCTTGACGGGATGCGTGAGCAGTGCCGGTCTGGCGGGCTGATTGAGGGGATGATGCTAAAACGCAACGATAGCCTTTATCGGGCAGGGCGTATTAAGGGTGAATGGTTTAAATGGAAACGGGACCCTCTCACAGCAGACCTTGTTGTGCTTTATGCCCAGAGAGGACATGGAAAACGGTCATCCTATTATTCTGATTATACGTTTGGCGCATGGCGTGAGGGTGAGGACGGGATGGAGCTTGTGCCAGTGGGAAAAGCCTATTCTGGCTTTTCGGATCAGGAGCTGGTCAAGCTCGATAAATTCGTAAGAGAGAATACAGCTAAAAAATTTGGCCCGGTGCGCGAAGTAGACCCCCACCTTGTGGTTGAGGTGGCGTTTGATAGTATTCATACCTCATCACGCCATAAATCTGGGGTTGCGATGCGGTTTCCCCGGTTTCATGCTATCCGCTGGGATAAACATAGTGATGAAGCGGATACGGTTGCTATGCTTCAGACGATGATTGAGGGTTAGGGGGCGTGCCTGCGCGCCGGCAACGCTCTGAGCAATAGCGTACATTATCCCAGTCTTTAGCCCATTTTTTGCGCCATAGAAATGGTTTGACGCAGACAGGGCATATCTTTGAGGGTAAATCCTGCTTCTTTCGCATTTTTGCCATTTACTCACCACTTTGCTGGCCTCTCAGCAGGCCGCTTATCCTCTGTTATGCCGGATTAACAGTGCCGCCGAAGCGCAACGTGCAGTCGCCTGTGAATATCTGTACGACCAGAGATTCTTTACAGCGTGTCCAAGGCGGATCGCCTGCACCTGACATTTCGTTTCGGTAGATAGTAGCAACCAAAAATACGCCAATAAGGCCAAAGATAATCCAGCGAAAATTCATGAAACCTTCCCTATTTAGTCTGATGTGAACGCAGCATCCCACTCCACAATATGGTCAATCATATCATCATCTTCAACAGCCCCTTCTGGCAGAATACGTCCAGCAACAGAGATGCCTGCTTTGCGCACTGTTGCCGCACTACCAGAAATAAGAGGATGCCAATGAGGTAGGGGAGCGCCCTCATGTATCAGCCGGTAGGCACAGCTTTTCGGCATCCATGAGAGATGAGATAAATTATCGGGTGTAAGAATAACGCAGTCTGGCACTTCTGTGCGCCGGTTATCATAATCCATACAACGCGCTGTGGTGCAATCCAGAAGCCGGCATCCAACATCAGTTGAAAATACCTCACCGCTATCAATATCTTCAAGCTTGAGAACGCAGCACTTACCGCACCCATCGCATAGGCTTTCCCATTCCTGCGCCGTCATCTCTGAGAGCTGTTTTTCTGTCCAAAATCCTGTCTGTTGCATAATTGTTCGCGGTATTGTGCCTCATTTTAAGAAATATAATGCCGAGTCAGTGGCACAGCTGTCTGCTGGTGCACACGTTGTATCTGGAATACCATGTTGGCTTGTGTACGGAAACTATATTCAGAGCCAGCCAGATAAAACTGCCACATTGTATAGAATGGTTGATCATGTAGTGAAATGACATGGTCTTTGCAAATACAGCAAGCTAACTAGCGGTCGCTTTGGACACGCGCCTCAAGACAAAGAATGCGAAGCCAAAGAAAAAGTCAAACCTGCAAAGAATGTGGGTGCCCCAAAACCTCAAATGCCAAGTACACCAGAGTTCCCAAGTGAACCAAAGCCCCAGTGCATTACAACAGGCATGCTAGTTTCACATGGTTTTCAATGAAAATTTTCGTTTACAACATTATTCAAGCGCCTCTCTAGTGGTCTTCTTAAAGTGGATAGAAGTGAACCGGCATCAAGCTACGTGCCGGTTCGCAGGAAGTTTCAGTTTTGATGGTGCGCAATAAGCACGCGATTAGGCGTCGCTACCGCCCAAAACTGTGTCAAGTTGTAGATCCTTTAAAATT
>OBMK010000493.1_pt1 | contig 37938 bp, 38 predicted proteins | sample 1539081 | NCBI WGS metagenome assembly OBMK01 (sample SAMEA3355528, study PRJEB22509) | marine metagenome | biome: marine; feature: river plume; material: water | place: USA | collected 2010-08-07 | depth 0.5 m | reverse complement strand
TAGCCGCGCATATGGCGCGCCCGCGCGCCGCGCTCGATGGCTGCGGCATGAAGACGGTCGATATCCAACTCATAGCGGATCTCTTCCAGAAGGCGCAGTTCAGCCTCGCGAAGAGTGCCATCCGACGCAGCGACATCGCAGGCAAGGGCATAGGCCGTTTCAAAGAGCCGCTGAGGAAGGTTGTCGCGGATCAGTCCAAAGAGGGCATCGAGGCCCTCTTCTTCGGCGAAGAGGTCTTGCACGGTTTGGGACATCACGCGCATGCGGTCGATGTCATAATTGGCAAAAATCGGCAGGTTGTTTACGGCACCTTCGATCTTGAGCAATTCGGCGGTGCGGACTTGTTCATCGGAGAGCGAGACCGCGATCATCAGTGCCACAAGGCAATCTTGCGGGCTGAGTGAGTGGGGAGGGGCTTGTGTCATTATGCTCTCGATCTTGTTTGGGTTTCCCTGAGATTATTGACGCCCTGCCCCCCGTTCAATAGGAAGCGGCGTCTGGATCGCATTTAGAGTGCGAACAGTGACCATTCATTGATGAACTGGAGAGTGACATGTCGAGCTTGCGTGATGCGGCCCTGAAATCCAAGGCTTGGCCTTTTGAAGAGGCACGCGCGCTGGCGAAACGGTTTGAGAAGGCTCCGCCTGAAAAGGGTTATGTCTTGTTTGAAACGGGATATGGCCCCTCGGGATTGCCGCATATCGGCACTTTCGGCGAGGTGGCGCGCACGACAATGATCCGGCGCGCCTTTGAGATGATTTCGGATATTCCGACGCGGCTTATCTGTTTCTCGGACGATATGGACGGGATGCGGAAGGTGCCGGACAATGTGCCGATGCAGGAAATGCTGTATGAGAACCTGCAAAAGCCACTGACGTCTGTTCCGGATCCTTTTGGCCAGTTCGACAGTTTTGGTGGGCATAACAACGCGATGCTGCGGCGTTTCCTCGATACGTTCGGGTTTGAATACGAGTTCATCAGCGCGACAGAATTCTATAAGTCCGGGCAGTTTGATGCAACGCTGTTGCGTGCTGCCGAGCGCTATGACGCCATTATGAAGGTCATGTTGGCCAGTCTGCGCGAAGAGCGTCAACAGACCTATTCGTGCTTCTTGCCGATCCATCCCGAAACCGGGCGGGTGCTTTACGTGCCTATGAAAGAGGTCAATGCCAAGGACGGCACGATCACTTTTGACGATGAAACAGGCCGGGAATGGACGCTGCCGCTCACCGGAGGGCAGGTGAAATTACAATGGAAGCCAGATTTTGGCGCACGTTGGGCGGCGTTGGATGTCGATTTTGAAATGTACGGCAAAGATCACTCCACCAACACGCCGATCTACGACAAGATTTGCGAGATCTTGGGGGGGCGGAAGCCCAATCACTTCACCTATGAACTGTTCTTGGATGCCGAAGGGCAAAAGATTTCCAAGTCCAAAGGCAATGGTTTGACGATTGACGAATGGCTGACTTATGCGGCCTCGGAGTCGCTGGGCTATTTCATGTATCAAAAACCAAAGACGGCTAAGCGCATGTGGTGGGATGTCATCCCCAAGGCTGTGGATGAATATCACCAACAATTGCGTGCCTATCCGACTCAGACCCCAGAGCAGCAGGTAGATAATCCGGTCTGGCATATTCACGGTGGTGAACCACCCGTGAGCGGGATGGTGGTGCCTTTTGCGATGTTGTTGAACCTTGCAAGCGCTGCGGGCGCTGAGGACAAGGCCAATCTGTGGGGCTTTTTGAAGCGCTATGCGCCTGAAGCGAGCCCGGAAACCCATCCCGATCTGGATGCGGCGACGGGATACGCCGTGCGCTACTACCAAGACAAGGTGAAGCCGAACAAGGTTTTCCGCGCTCCCGATGAGAAGGAACGTGCGGCGATGCAAGCCTTGGTGGCGGCGCTAAAGGATTCAAGTGGAACGGTGGCTTTGGAGTTGATCGCGCGCAAGAATGCGGAGGCAGGACAAGCCGATGCAGTATTGCCAATGGTTGATTGGCAAAATGATGAGTTTTTGCAGTCTATCATTTTTGCGGTGGGCAAAGTGCACGGCTTTGAGCCGCTGCGAGATTGGTTCAAGGCGCTCTATGAGGTATTGCTTGGATCCTCGGATGGTCCGCGTTTTGGCGGGTTTATCGCGCTCTATGGCCTCGACGAGTCGATTGCTTTGATCGAAAAAGGCTTGGACGGCGCTTTGATCTAATCCTCGCGTTTCCATTAGCCTCCCGAAAGGACCGCCATGTTGGATGATCTTGACGATATTCATGCGCTCTTTCATGGGGCACCAAAAACCACGGAGTTCAAGAAGCTTCGCAAGCGGATTGTGCAAGATGTCCGTGAAGCGATTGAACGATATGGAATGATCGAGCGTGGCGCCAAGTGGTTGGTGTGTTTGTCTGGCGGTAAAGACAGTTACACGATGTTGGCAGTGCTGCATGAATTGCAGTGGCGCGGGCTGTTGCCAGTGGAATTGCTCGCGTGCAACCTTGATCAGGGTCAACCCGGATTTCCCGCGACGGTGCTGCCGGAGTTTCTTGAGAAGATGGGCGTGCCTCATCGCATCGAGTATCAGGACACCTATTCGATTGTGATGGATAAGGTTCCACAGGGGCGCACGTTTTGTGCGCTTTGTTCGCGGCTTCGGCGGGGTAACCTATATCGAATCGCACGCGAAGAGGGGTGTTCGGCAGTCGTTTTGGGGCATCATCGTGATGATATTCTTGAGACGTTTTTCCTCAACCTCTTTCATGGTGGGCGAGTGGCGACGATGCCGCCAAAGTTGGTGAACGAAGAGGGAGACCTTTTTGTGTATCGTCCCTTGGCCCATGTCGCGGAAGTGGATTGCGAGAAATTTGCCTCTGCGATGCAGTACCCGATCATTCCCTGCGATCTATGCGGTTCACAAGATGGTTTGCAGCGGCAGCAAGTGAAGGGAATCATTGATGAATGGGAGCGCCGTAGCCCCGGCCGTCGGCAAAAGATGTTCCGCGCTTTGATGAATGTACGCCCGTCTCATATGCTCGATCCGGCCTTGTTCGACTTTCAGGGGCTGATGCGCGGGAAAGTCGAATTTGATGCAAATGATCCCGAAGCTCCACGTCTGCGTTAACGTGCGGTAGAGGAAATAGCCCTACCCCTTGTCCCGGAACAAAACGGGAAGAGGTGACGCATGCGTCTCTTGCAGTCAGACAGTCTAAGCCAAGTGCTGAACGTCCTGCGGCGCATCATGGACGGCCCGCAAATGCTTGCCTTTCTGCCTGCGGCTGTATTGGCGGCGTTTTGGCTTGGGGGCGAAGGCTGGCTCTTGGCTGTGGCACTCGGCGTGCCTGTGCTCCATATCCTGTTGCCAAGTCTACCCGCTCCGGAGCTGTCAGAAAATGAGACCCCGTCAGGTGTGATTGAGGGCACCTTGCGACGCTGCGAGGCGCGAAAGCTGTCAGCGGTGGTGTTTTTGATCGAGCTGGATGATTACGCACTCTTGCTTGATCGACACGGGCAGTTTGCTGCGGATCATGTCGTGGGCCAAAGTAGCAACCGACTGCGTCAAGCGCTGCGTTCCGGGGATCATGTGCTGCCCATCGAAGGGGGGCGGTTGTGTATCGTGACCGCACCTGAGCGCAAAATGGACCTAGAGGCGGCAATTTTGATTGCTGGGCGGATGCAGCAAGCCGTGGAAGAGCCAATCACGCTGGATTCGGCGTCGATCTATATGTCTTGTTCCGTTGGATTTTGTTTGACGAACCGTAATCCCGGGGAGGGGGCCCCTGCACTTTATGAGGCGGCAGAGGCCGCGCTCTCGGAGGCGCGTCAGAATGCGCCGTCGGCTATTCGCGCACATACGCGAGGTATGCAAAGCGATCGGGCGCAGCGCAGCCTGTTGTCGGCAGAAGCAGCGGAAGCCTTGGAAAATGGGCAAATTAGGCCTTGGTTTCAGCCGCAAGTGTCAACGGAAACGAGGCAAGTGACGGGCTTTGAGGCTTTGGCACGCTGGGTGCATCCGGAGCGTGGGCTGATTTCTCCCGCAGAGTTTCTGCCAGCCCTTGAGGAAGCTGGACTGATGGCACGCTTGGGAGAAATCATGCGGCGGGAGGCGATGAAGGCCCTGCGCGCTTGGGACGCGGCCAATCTGGGGGTGCCTGCGGTAGGAGTGAATTTCTCGCCAATGGAGTTGCGCGACCCCGGTTTGGTCGATCGGATCCGCTGGGAGTTGGATCAGTTTGATCTGGAAGCGGAGCGGTTGATCATCGAAGTGTTGGAGACTGTGATCGCGGCGTCACCATATGACTCGGTAACCCGAAATATCAATGGGTTGGCGCGAATGGGGTGTCCGATTGATCTGGATGATTTCGGAACGGGCCATGCCTCGATTTCTTCGCTTCGCCGCTTTGCTGCGCGACGCATAAAGATTGATCGATCCTTCGTGATGAAGGTGGACCGAGATGCAGATCAGCAACGGATGGTTTCGGCGATCCTGACAATGGCGGAGCGATTGGATCTGGATACTTTAGCAGAGGGTGTGGAAACGTTGGGCGAACAAGTAATGCTCGCACAGCTCGGTTGTCGCCATGTGCAAGGCTTTGGAATTGGGCGGCCAATGCCTTTGGAGCAGGTGCCAGAATGGATGAAGGCCTATGACGCACGCCGCGAGATGACGCCGATAATCCGAAAGGCCTAAGCGATGATCCGGCTGAAAAAGGAACTGCGTGGTGGCGTCCTTCTTGGTGTCTTGCAGCGATACAAGAGTTGAAAAAGAGAATTTCACTGCCAAATGAGTGAAACTATCGAGATGAGTTAGGGGTGCGGACGAGGACGGGTCCGAATCTGCTTGACCTTTGGGGGTCCGTTCTGTTGAACCACCGCTGACCTCCCCAAGGCTTGCACGGAAGTATACCCGCGATGGAAGATCAGAATAAGAACCTAATCCTGGCCACGGCATTGAGCTTTGTGGTGATCCTCGTATGGTTTTTCCTATTCCCGCCCCCTGAACCCGCAGTGACGGCAGATCCTGCCGCGGTGGTTGCCACGGATGGCAGTGCGGCTGCACCCGTGGCTTCAGTGAACACGCCGTCGTCGGATGCCGCGGCCTCTCCTCAGACAGCGGTTGAGACCTTGGCGGCTGCGCCTCGGGTCGAGATTGAGACGCCACGCCTCAAGGGCTCGCTCTCTTTGCTGGGCGGACGGATTGACGACATCCGGCTGAAAGATTTCCGCGAGACCTTGGATGAGGGCTCGGATATTGTGACGGTGATGGCGCCTTTGGGCAGCGATCACGCTTATTATGCGCTTTATGGCTGGGCTCCGGGGGCGTCGATGGCGGCCAGCGATGTGCCTGGGCCGAATACAGAATGGACGCTCGCAGAAGGGAGCGCCCTGACCCCGGCGACACCGGTAACGATTGCTTGGGAAAATGGTAAGGGACTGACGTTCCGTCGCACTATTTCGGTTGATGACAACTTCCTGTTCACGATCACGCAAAGCGTAACGAATACCGGCACAGCGGAAGCCAATTTGGCGCCTTATGGCGTTTTGGTGCGGCACGGGCAGCCAAAAAACCTTAAGAAATTCTTCATTCTGCATGAGGGTGCCATCTCGATGTCGGATGGAACACTGGCAGAGTTGAGCTATTCGGATGTTGAAAAGCTGGACCTCAACGAACGCGAAGGTGTGCCTGCGGAAGTCGTGCAGGTCACGACGGCTGGCTGGGTCGGGTTTACCGATCATTTCTGGATGTCGACGCTCGTTCCGGATGCCGATGCGGCTTTCAAGTCGGTTGTGAAATTCGACACGGCGCGCAACCTTTACCAAGCTGAAGCGGTCATGGCGACGCGGGCCGTCGCAGCCGGGGCGACGGATACCGTTACGACACGGCTCTTTGTTGGGGCCAAGGAATGGGAAACGATCCGCGCTTATCAGAATGACAGCGGGATTGATCGGTTCCTTGATTCGATTGATTGGGGTTGGTTCTTCTTTCTGACAAAGCCGATTTTTGCAGTTTTGCATTGGTTCAATGTTGCCTTGAGAGATCTGGGTGTGCCCGGTTCGATGGGCTGGGCGATTATCGGTCTGACATTGGTCATCAAGGCGCTCGTATTCCCGCTGGCTTATAAGTCCTATTCTTCGATGGCGAAGATGAAAGAACTTCAGCCAGAGATGGAAAAGCTGAAAGAGCGGGTCGGTGATGATCGGCAGCGTCTGCAAAAGGAAATGATGGAGCTTTACAAGCGCGAGAAGGTAAACCCCGCTGCGGGCTGCTTGCCGATCTTGTTGCAGATCCCGATTTTCTTTTCGCTCTACAAGGTGATCTTCGTCACGCTTGAATTGCGGCATGCGCCTTGGATCGGCTGGATCAAGGATTTGTCTGCGCCTGATCCGACCTCTATTTTGAACCTGTTTGGCTTGCTTCCCTATGCGACGCCCAGCCCCGATAGCTTCTTGGCAATTATTTCATTGGGCGTTTTGCCAATCTTGTTGGGGATTTCCATGTGGTTGCAGCAAAAGCTGAACCCAGCACCCACGGATGCGATGCAGGCGCAAATCTTTGCGTGGATGCCTTGGATTTTCATGTTCATGCTCGGTACGTTTGCATCTGGTTTGGTCATCTACTGGATTGCGAACAACACGATCACTTTCACGCAGCAGTATCTTATCATGCGGAGCCATGGGTACCGGCCTGATGTCTTCGATAACATCCGCAAAAGCTTTAAGAAGAAGCCGAAAATTGATGGTGCAGCGGTGAAACCTCCGGCTCAAAGGGGTGGTAAGGGTAAATGACCCTTACTCTTGCCGAAATTTGGCGCCATCCGATTAAGTCCCACGGGCGTGAGCTCGTGGGAAAGGCGCTTTTGGACGTTGGAAAATGCCTGCCCTATGATCGCCATTGGGCCGTGGCACACGAAGCATCGCGCGCGAGTGATGAACAATGGTCGCCCTGTGCAGCGTTTTCACGGGTTTCGAAGGCCCCACAGTTGATGGCGATTTCGGCGACGTTCGATGAAAAGGCTGGGCTGTTAACGCTTACACACCCTCAACGGGAACCTTTGGTTTTTGATCCCGACCACGAGCCGCAGCGATTGATCGACTGGGTGCAGCCCTTGATGCCAGCTGATCGGGCGGCATCAGTGCGGGTGGTGCGGGTTCCGGGGCGCGGGATGACCGACACGGACTTCCCATCGATTTCATTAGCGGGGATGGCGTCGCATCGAGCGCTTGAAGGACGAATGGGGCGACCTCTGGCGAGGGGCCGATGGCGGGCAAACCTGTGGGTTGATGGGTTGGCGCCGTGGGAAGAGTTTGATTTGGTTGGCCGCGAAATCCGGATAGGTGGTGCGCGGCTGGCCGTAGAAGAGCGGATCGTGCGATGCACGGCAACGATGGCTAATCCTGAGACGGGCTTGCGCGATGCGGATACGCTGGCGGCGCTTGAGGCAGGATATGGCCATACTGATTTTGGGGTCTATACGCGCGTTGTAGAGGCAGGGCCGATCCGCGCGGGCGACACGATGGAGATACTATAATGGAACAGCTGCCTTTTCCCTTGGCTGACGATCCGACAGAAGAAAATGTCGAATTTGGGCGGAAGCTTTTGACTGGAGAGGTGGAGTTCCTCAAAGGTGTCGTGGCGATGTCTGGATTGCCGCCTGCGGATCGGATGGAAGTGTGTTTTGCCGGGCGCTCCAACGTTGGGAAATCATCGTTGATTAATGCGTTGACCGGGCGGCGGGCCTTGGCGCGTGCGTCGAACACGCCGGGGCGTACGCAGGAGATCAACTTTTTCACGGCAGGCGCTAGTCATTATCTGGTCGACCTTCCTGGTTATGGTTTTGCCAACGCGCCACTGGCTGTTGTGCAGAAGTGGCAAGCCCTGCTGAAGCAATATCTTTCGGGGCGGCCAACCTTGCGGCGCGCGTTTGTTTTGATTGACAGCCGACATGGTGTGAAAGCGGTGGATGATGAGATCATGACGCTGCTCGACCAATCGGCGGTGACCTTTCAAGCGGTTTTGACGAAGGTAGACAAAATCGGGGTCAAGGAACGAGAAGCGACGCTGGAGCAGGTGCGTGGGGCGCTGTCGAAGCATCCGGCTGCCTTTCCGGAACTGATCGTGACGTCGTCTGAGAAAGGCGAAGGCATCGCCACGTTGCGGGCCACGATCGCGACCCTCGCCTGACGTAGCCGCTTGCAACCGAGGCAGAGTTGCGCGAGGCTGGGGGAAGGTCTGCAAGGAGCGCGTGCATGTTTCCCAGTTTGATTGGCACTGTCGTGATTGCAGGGATCGTGGGGTATCTGTCTGAAAAGACGGGGTTCACGCGCAACGGTATTCTGGCGTCGATCATCATCTGTGTTGGTGGAGCATTCCTGTTCTATTTCGTACGGATCATGTTTGGTTTGCGCTTTGGTCCACCGGGCATTGATGCGATCCTATCGTCTATCGGGGCGCTGATTATTGTTCCCACGCATTGGAGGCGGGGAAAATGAGCATTCTCTGGCTTTTGATCATTGGTGCAGCGGCAGGATTTTTCGCAACGCGGCTTATGCGTGTTGAGGCGAATATAGTCACCACGGTGATCGTTGGCATGGCTGGCGCATTGATCGGTGGGCTGGTCTTGCGTGCGCTCTTGGCGGTTATGGGAATGGCGGCGGGATTTGTCGGGGCCATTTTGGGAGCGCTGCTGTTGGTGTGGCTCTGGCAGCGATACAGGCGGGGCTGACGCCTAGCGGCGAGGGGGTCTGGCCTTGTAGACTGGCAGGCGCCAGCCAAAGGCCAGCGAACCTGCCCGCAGTGCCCATGTGGTGAGCGCACATGCCAAGAGCATCACAAGCGGCTCGGAGGTGAGCTGTTGAGTGATCAGCGCCGCACCAGAGCCTGCAAAGGCAGCGGTAGCGTAAATTTCGCCTTGTCGCAGCACCACAGGCACTTCGTTGCAGATCACGTCACGCATGAGCCCGCCCATCATTCCGGTGATCATGCCCATTACCAAGACAACAGTTGGAGGCATGTCGGCAGCGATCGCAGCAGCGACGCCAGCAGGCACGGCCACGGCGAGGGCGATGCTGTCGAGCCAGAGCAGGGCAGAAAGGCGGCTTTCCAAACGGTGAGCGGTGAAGAAAACGGCAACAGCCGCGAGGGAGGATACCAAGAGCAACTCGGGTGCAGTGATCCAGAAAATCGCTTCGCGGTTGATCAACACATCACGAAGAGTGCCGCCACCAAGCGCCGTGAGGGCGGCCAGAAAGAAGAAGCCCACAATATCAAGCTGGGCGCGAGAGGCGGCCAGCGCCCCGGTGAGGGCGAAGATGAAGACGGATGCCAGATCAAGAAGGGCCAATGCGCTCATGTGCCAGATTTCTTGAAGGGTTTCATGCCAGCGCGCGCCAACGCATCCGCGCGCTCATTTTCAGGGTGACCAGCATGGCCTTTGACCCACTCCCAAGTCACTTGGTGGCGCGCTTGTGCGGCGTCGAGACGTTGCCAGAGTTCCACATTCGCGACGGGTTTCTTGGCCGCGGTTTTCCAGCCGTTGCGTTTCCAGCCGTGGATCCACCCCGTTACGCCATTTTTTACATAAGCACTGTCTGTGATGATTGTGATGGTGCTTGGCCGCTCGAGGGTTTCGAGGGCGTGAATGGCGGCGAGAAGCTCCATGCGGTTATTTGTCGTGTCCGCTTCCCCGCCCTTGAGTTCGCGTTCTTTCAAGATTGTCTCGCCCTCGGAGGCACGCAAAAGAACGCCCCAGCCTCCGGGGCCGGGATTTCCAGAGCATGCGCCGTCGGTATATGCTACAAGCGCTGCCATCAGCTAAGCACCATAGTGATGGCCAGCATGGTTAGCACGGCGGCACTTAGGATGAGGCGTAGGCGCATCCACCACACAGGGGCTAGATCGCGCTGAGCAAAGTGCCAATCGAGGCCAAGTAGGCCTAAAAACCCAGCAAAAAGGTAGATGGAGGCCGAGGTGGGGCCACCGCCTACCATGAAGAAGCACCAAAGCGCCGGGATGACTGAGAGGGCATAGCCAAGCGCTGCATCGGTGCCTTTTGCGCGGGTGGCGAAACCCCAAAGCACACCGGACATGAAGCTTAGGATTACAATGCCATAGCTTAGCTGCACATAGGGACCGATGAAGCGTGGGCCTGCGAGGCGAACGGTGGCATCGGCGAGGGAGGGCAGGAGCATGGTCAACACACCCCAGAAGAAGGGAAGCAGACCTGCGAGGCCGAGCACGAGCGTTGAGCGGGGAATGGGGGTCATGCGAAAGGCTCCGGGAGCGGGTTAAGGGCGAATAGCGTTTTGCGCGCCCATTGGAAACGTTATGGGCGGTTTAATTTGCGTGCAAATATGTCAGCCGGGCGCGCGCAGAATACGGGGCACTTTGAATTCGACGTTTTCAACAGCAGTTTCCACTCGATTGACTGTGACCGCGTAGCGGCTGGAGAAGGCATCGATGACTTCGTTGACCAACTCTTCTGGTGCCGAGGCTCCGGCGGTGACACCAACCGAGCGGATACCTTCCAAGGCGCGCCAATCGATTTCGGAGGCGCGCTGCACCAACTGGGCATAGGCGCAGCCGGCGCGGGAGGCCACTTCGACGAGGCGTTTGGAGTTGGACGAGTTGGGGGCGCCAACAACCAAGAGCGCGTCGCATAAGGGGGCCATCGCCTTCACGGCTTCTTGGCGGTTGGTGGTGGCGTAGCAAATGTCTTCTTTGTGAGGGCCTACAATCGCGGGGAAGCGTTTTTGAAGCGCGGCGACGATTTCAGCGGTGTCATCTACTGACAGGGTCGTTTGGGTGACGAAAGCAAGTTTCTCAGGATCGCGCACGGTAACTTTGGCCACGTCATCGACAGTTTCGACAAGCAAGACTTCTCCATCGGGGAGTTGGCCCATGGTGCCGACGGTTTCGGGGTGGCCCGCATGTCCGATCATGATCATTTGGCGGCCGAGTTCTGAGTGGCGGGCGGCTTCCATATGCACTTTGGTGACAAGGGGGCAGGTTGCATCTACGGCGATCATTTGCCGAGCTGAGGCCGCCTCGGGCACTGCTTTGGGAACGCCGTGAGCAGAGAAGATAACCGGGCGATCCACGGGGCATTCCTCGAGTTCCTCTACGAACACGGCTCCCTTGGCGCGTAGCCCGTCCACGACATAGCGATTATGCACGATCTCGTGGCGGACATAGACAGGCGCCCCCCATTTTTCTAACGCCAGCTCGACGATCTTGATGGCACGATCAACGCCGGCGCAAAATCCGCGAGGCGCGGCAAGGTGAAGGGTAAGAGCGGGCAGGGACATGCGATTTCTCCGAGGCTAAAAGAGTAGGTAAAGCCAAGTTCGGCGCACGTCCACCTGCGAGTTATATCCGTTTAGGACTTATTAACTACCCCAATGCCCCAGACCCCTAGCGTGGCAATTTTATATATACTCTTAAGGCTTAATTTAGAGCCCAACGGGGATATTTGATGCCAGACCTTGATACAGCGCCTCAAATAAAAGCCGAAGAATTGCTCGCCGAGAAGCCCTCGGTCAATGTTGCGCGACTTGGCGCGACGCGGGCTTTAGGCGTTTTTGCGATCGGACTGGGCCTTTTTTGGGTCGTGGTCGGCCTCATGTTTGATCTGGAGTTGGCGTGGGAATTGGGCGGCGCTCTGTCGCTGGTGTCATTTGTCACGCTCGTCGCGGCGGGACGGGGATATTCCACCTTTGCACGGGTCGTGTGGTTTTTCTCCTGCTCGTTGCTCATCCTCTTCGCGTATTTCAACGTCCACGTGGCCGCCGGGGTAGACCAGTTTTTTGCCGCTCTGATTGCCTCTGTTTTTATGAATTTTTCAGTGCGACGCGAGAAAGTGGCGGTGACAACTGTTTTGGTCAGTATTTCGGCGCTTTGGTTCGTAGGGGTATCCTTGGGCGCAGACTTCTTTGGCCCGCCGATTGTGGAGCACGTTTTTGCTGAATACGTTTTGGCGCCTTTGGTGACAGGGGCAGTGATCGTCAGCGTGGCTGTGAATGTCTACATTTTTGCGCTCCTGAACGAGCGTTACTATGATCGACTTAACGCGGCGCTGATCTTGGCGCGTGACGCCAACAAAGCCAAAAGCGACTTCCTCGCTGCAATGAGCCACGAAATCCGCACGCCGATGAATGGTGTGATTGGTATGGTGGATATTTTGGGCACGACAGATCTTGAGGCGTCGCAACGTCGTACATTGGGCGTGATCCGCGATTCGGCATTGTCTCTGTTGCGGATCATTGAAGACATTTTGGACATGTCTTCGATTGAAGCTGGCAAGATGAAGCTGGTGGTTGAGCCGATGGATTTACGCCAGACTGTGGAGGCCGCGGCAGAGACGCTCCGCCATTACGCCGATCAGCATAACGTGCTGACCTCGCTCAAGCTGGATTATCGCCTGCCTAAAACAGTGCGCGGCGACCCAGGTCGTATTCGGCAGATCGTGACGAATATCTTGGGGAACGGGATCAAATTTTCGCGGCGTCCCAAGGATGATGGCATTGGTCATGCGCGGTTGGTGGTGGAGCCGGGCGCAAATGGTGGGATCCGATTTGTGTTCACCGATGACGGCATCGGAATTCCGTCCGACTTCTTGGCTCAGATTTTTGAGCCATTTGGCCGCTCTGATACTGTCCAGACGCGACGGTATAATGGCACGGGTCTTGGGCTGGCGATTGTGCAGCAATTGGTCACCAAGATGCAGGGTACGATCAGCGTAAGCAGTGCCCCTGGGGAGGGGGCTACGTTTATTGTGACTTTGCCTCTTGAGGTCTTGGAGGCAGAGCGAGAGCGGCCTGATTTATCGGGGCTTTCGGTGCTCTTGTTGGGGCTCGATCCGCTTGCCGAGCATTTTTGGCAAAATACTCTGAAAGGCACTCATGCGGCACTGATCAGCGACCGGGGGCGCGACATTGAGGCGATTGTCGAGGCAAAATCGTCTGACGGGAAAACCGAAAATGTGATCATTGTGTCGTCGTTTGGTTTCGAAAATGGCGACACAAGTGATGCCTTAAGCCGGTTTCGCTCGGTTTCACCGAATATCCCTATCTTGATGCATTGCCGTAATCGTGAGCGGATGTCGGGGCTCGTTGATCTGCATACCTATCGCATTCAGGGAGCCCCTTCGTTGGAAAGCGAAGCGCTGCTTGGTATCACGACATTGTTTCAGAAGGGGCGTCAGGACTTCAAACGCGAGGCGTTGCGGCGGGGGCCAGAAGCAAATGTGCCGCGTCCTTCGCAAAGAATGGCGCGCATCTTGGTGGCGGAGGACAACGAGATCAACCAAATGGTAATCGCATCTCAGTTGGGTCAGCTTGGGCATGAAAGTGTCTTGGCATCTGATGGCTTGGAAGCCTTGGCGCAATGGAAAGCGGGGCATTTTGATATGGTGGTCACAGATTGCTTCATGCCGCGCATGGACGGGTTTGAGTTGGTGAAGAACATCCGGATGCTCGAAAAACGCGATGGTTTGAGGGCAGTGCCTATCCTCGCGATTACGGCGAATGCGATGCCGGGAGAGCCAGAGAAATGTCAGGCGGCTGGAATGGATGGGTTTTTGACTAAGCCCGTGCAGCTTCGGGACCTTGCCGAGAAGATTGACCTTCACCTGCGCGTGAAGGAGAGCACATCAGAAACCCCGGTGGCGCAGCGCGCATAAAAGAACCCCGCCGAAGCGAGGTTCTAAGAAGGTCATCGACCTTGATGTGGATTAGTTTTCGCCAACTGCCGCAACATCCCGGAAGAGCGGTTGTTCGCGGGGGGGGCGGCCAATCACATCACGCAGATCGTCCAATTCGATGAAGTTATCGGCCTGACGGCGCAGTTCATCAGAAATCATTGGCGGCTGTGACCGGATCGTCGAGACAACGGAAACGCGCACGCCTTGACGTTGCAGGCTCTCGACCAAGGGCCGAAAATCGCCGTCGCCTGAGAAGATAACGGCGTGATCCATGCGGGGAGCGAGTTCCATGGCATCGACAGCAAGCTCGATGTCCATGTTCCCTTTAACTTTCCGACGCCCTTGGGCATCGGTGTATTCCTTGGCAGGTTTTGTGACCATGGTGAAGCCGTTGTAATGCAGCCAGTCCACCAAGGGGCGGATGGGAGAATATTCGTCATTCTCCAAAAGAGCGGTATAGTAAAAGGCGCGCAACATCTTGCCGCGGCGCATGAACTCTTGCCGAAGCAGTTTATAGTCGATGTCAAACCCAAGCGATTTTGACGCTGCATAGAGGTTTGAGCCATCGATGAACAGCGCAAGCCGTTCGTCCTTGTAAAACATCAAAAATATTCCTTCTAATTGGCCTTGGGCGCGAAAACTCTCAGGAGTGGCCAAGAGTGTCAGAGTGAGTGACGTCAAAAATCGCGCTGGCCGGAACAGTAATTCTGCTCAGGCGGCGCTTCAAGCGTGTGTAATGCACGGAAAAGGATAGGCCGATGGTTCAGTTTGGTCAAGAATTCGCAATCGCTCTTGGTGCGAACCTTGAGACTGAGGCGGGCTCACCTGCCGATTCGATCCGCGCCGGGCTTGAGGCTTTGGAATTGGAGGGTATCCTCTGCGTTTCTGTGAGCCGTTTTTATAAAACCCCATGTTTTCCAGTGGGCGCAGGGCCGGATTATGTGAATGCCTGTGCCGTTTTACGCGCCGAGTTGGCACCCGAAGAGATCTTGGCGGTCTTGCACCGAGTTGAGGCGCAAATGGGGCGTGTCCGGGAAACACGATGGGCAGGCCGCACGCTGGATCTGGATTTGTTGTTCTGTGCTCAAACAGTTCTGCCGGACAAAGCGGGATGGTCGTATTGGCAGGGGATGGCGCTAGAAGAGCAGATGCGGCGGGCACCTGACGAGTTGATTCTTCCCCACCCGCGCCTTCAGGACCGCGGCTTTGTTTTGGTTCCTCTTGCCGATGTCGCTCCAGATTGGCATCACCCCGTTACCGGGCGCCGCGTGGTTGAGATGCGCGATGCTCTGCCGAAAGAAGCGCTTTTGGACATTGTGCCGCTGTGAAGAGATTGGGGAATCGACTTGTCAATTCCACCGCATCCACTTATGTCAAGACGTTCAAAAGCCCTACCCATCTATTGACTGGAGTGATCCCATGGCCCGCGTGACCGTAGAAGACTGCGTAGACAAGGTTCCCAACCGTTTTGAGTTGGTGATGCTGGCCGCGCATCGTGCACGCGAGATTGCTTCGGGTGGCGCGCTGACCATCGAACGTGACAACGATAAAAACCCGGTGGTTGCGTTGCGTGAAATCGCGGATGAAACACAGTCGGCAGATGGCCTTCGCGAGCGTCTGATCGAAGCAAACCAGACCCAGATCGAAGTTGATGAGCCGGAAGAAGATCAGATGAACCTTCTGATGAGTGGCGAGCATGATCGCCCGGCCGAAGACGACATGTCGGAAGAAAAGCTGCTTCGCGCCCTCATGGAAGCTCAGCGTCAGGGGTGATCCTGACGTGCCTTTGGGGAGTTGCGGACTGACATGATCGCCGTCGACGACCTGATCGCCCTTGTCCACAACTATAATCCCCGCACGAATGAGGCGCTGATCCGGTCGGCCTATGATTTTGGGCGGGCGATGCATGACGGGCAAATGCGCCAGTCAGGCGAGCCTTATTTCACCCATCCCGTCGCTGTCGCGGCTATTCTCACCGAGCAACGGCTTGACGATGCGACCATCGTCACAGCGCTTTTGCATGACACGATTGAGGATACCAAGGCCAGCTATGCCGAGGTCGAGCGCCGCTTCGGCCATGATGTGGCGGAGTTGGTCGATGGGGTGACGAAGCTCACCAATCTGCAGCTGACCTCTACAGAGACCCAGCAAGCCGAGAACTTCCGCAAGCTTTTGATGGCGATGTCGCGCGATTTGCGGGTCATTCTTGTGAAGCTTGCCGACCGTTTGCACAACATGCGGACGATCAAGGCGATGAAGCCGGAAAAGCAGGCCAAGAAAGCCCGCGAGACAATGGATATCTATGCGCCTTTGGCGGGGCGTATGGGGATGCAGTGGATGCGTGAGGAGCTGGAAGACCTTGCGTTTCGAGTGCTCAACCCCGAAGCGCGCGCGTCGATCATGCGTCGGTTTGTGTCTTTGCAAAAGGAATCGGGCGATGTGATCGAGCGGATCACTGGCGATATGCGAGCGGAGATGGACAAGGTGGACATAGAGTGCACCGTCTTTGGTCGCGCCAAGAAGCCCTATTCCATTTGGCGTAAGATGCAGGAAAAAGACATCGGGTTTTCTCGGCTGTCTGATATTTACGGGTTTCGGGTGATTACCCAATCAGAGGAAGACTGCTATCGGGCTTTGGGTGCGATCCACCAGCGCTGGCGCGCGGTGCCGGGGCGGTTCAAGGACTATATCAGCCAGCCGAAGTCCAATGGATATCGCTCGATTCACACCACGGTTTCCGGGCGGGATGGCAAGCGCGTTGAAGTGCAGATCCGCACACGACAAATGCACGAAGTGGCCGAGGCAGGTGTGGCCGCGCATTGGTCTTATCGGGACGGCGTGCGCGCGCAAAACCCCTTTGCTGTTGATCCGGCAAAGTGGATTGCAACGATGACCGAGCAGTTCAATACAGAGGATGATCACGACGAGTTTCTCGAAGCGGTCAAGCTCGAGATGTATTCGGATCAAGTCTTTTGTTTTACGCCAAAGGGCGAAGTCATCAAATTGCCGCGGGGAGCAACGCCAATCGATTTTGGCTATGCGATCCATACACGAATTGGCAGCGCGACCGTGGGTGCTAAGATCGATGGAATGCGCGTGCCACTTTGGACACGAATCCGCAATGGGCAGTCAGTCGAGGTGATTACAGCGGAGGGGCAGGTTCCTCAGGCGACTTGGCTCGACATTGCGACAACGGGTAAAGCCAAGACGGCAATTCGACGGGCGCTGCGCGAAGTAGATCGCTCGCGGTTCATCAAGCTTGGCGCAGAGTTGGCGCGGGCAGCGTTTGAACATGTCGGGAAGAAATCCACCGACAAGGCGCTGGAACTGGCAGCGCGTCATCTGCGGATTGAAGGCGGGCGTGAAGAAGTCTTAGCGCGACTTGGATCGGCCGAGCTGTCGGCACGTGAGGTAGTGCATGCCGTTTACCCCGAATTGGCCCAAGGACAGAGCGAGACAATCAACCAAGATCATGCGGTTGTCGGCATTTCACCAGACCAGAGTTTTGCGCGCGCCCCCTGTTGTCAGCCCCTGCCGGGCGAGCGGATTGTGGGGATCAAGGTGCGAGGGCAAGGCGTGCAGGTGCACACGATTGACTGCGCAGCACTGGAGCAATTCGAGAGCCAACCCGACCGTTGGATGGACTTGCATTGGCAAGCAGGCAAACACCCGCCTATCCATACGGCCTCTATCTTGATTACCATTGCGAATGACGCTGGCGTGTTAGGGCGGATTTGCACATTGATTGGCGAGCAGAAGGCCAATATCTCGGATATGAACTTCGTTGATCGGAAACCAGATTTTTACCGAGTGCTGTTTGATGTGGACCTCAGAGACGTCGAGCACCTCCATTCGGTGCTCTCGGCCCTTGAGGCGGAGTCCGATGTGGCGGCAATTGAACGGGCGAGGGATCCGTCCCGTACTCTGACCGCTCCGTCGGCAGGGCGGCAAGAAAGGTAAGACCGTGGTATTTAAGCGCCGTGACAAACGGCCAATTTGGCAAGTCGTCAAAGAATTCTTCTGGCCTCGTGGGGGGTGGGCGCGGGCAGCGCATTACGTCAAGCACCGCTTGCGGCGTTTGCCTGACAGCCCGGCGCGGATTGCACGTGGCATTTTTGCCGGGGTCTTTACGACCTTCACTCCGTTTTTTGGCCTTCATTTCATTGTCGCGGCTCTGATTGCTTTCGTTATGCGGGGCAATATTCTGGCGGCGCTCTTGTCGACGTTTTTTGGCAATCCGCTCACTTATGTGCCGATTGCCATGGCCTCGTTACGGACGGGCTATTGGATGCTCGGTCTGGAATGGGGCGGGGGCAATGTTCATGGCTCGCTAGGGCAGAAATTTGCCGAAGCTTGGTGGGATCTGAAGCATAATTTCCTGGCCATGTTTAACGCAGACACGGCCGATTGGCATGGGTTGCATCTGTTTTACGACGAGGTGTTTTTCCCTTTCATGATTGGGGGCATCCTGCCGGGCCTCGTTACGGCAGCAGTGTGCTATTACATCTCGCTGCCCTTGATCCGCGCCTATCAGCATCGCCGAAAAGGCGTGATCAAAGCCAAACTCGCTGCGTTGAAGAAAAAAGCGCAGGCGAAGGCTGACGAATTGCGGAAACACGACTAGTTTGAGAGCAAATCAGGTTAGGAAGGACTGCCAATGAAGCCGCTCGGAACGCTCCGTCTTGGCGTGAACATTGATCACGTGGCCACCGTGCGAAACGCACGTGGATCTGCTTATCCAGATCCGGTGCGTGCGGCTCTCTTGGCCGAAGAAGCTGGCGCTGACGGGATTACCGCGCATTTGCGCGAAGATCGGCGGCACATTTCGGATGCAGATATTGACGGGCTGATGGCGGCGCTGAAAACTCCGCTGAATTTCGAGATGGCAGCGACACCGGAGATGCAGGCTATCGCGCTGCGGCATCGTCCGCATGCCGTATGTTTGGTGCCGGAACGGCGCGAGGAGCGCACGACAGAAGGCGGGCTGGAAGTGGCACGCGAAGAAAATCGCTTGGCGCATTTCATAGCGCCCCTGCGGGATGTTGGGTGCCGGGTGTCGATCTTTATCGCGGCCGACCAAAAGCAGATCGAGGCCGCGCATCGCATCGGTGCTCAGGTGATCGAGCTTCATACCGGCGCTTATTGCGACTTCCACTCCGAAGGGCATTTCGACAAGCGAGACGCCGAATTGGTGCGCCTGCGCGAAATGGCGGCCTTTGCCCATAGTTTGGGGCTGGAAGTGCATGCCGGGCATGGTTTGACCTACGAGACCGTGGGCGCCATTGCTGCATTTCCCGAAGTGATGGAGCTAAATATTGGGCATTTTCTGATTGGAGAGGCCATTTTCCGGGGGCTGTCTCCAGCGATTGCCGAAATGCGCCGATTGATGGTCGAGGCACGCGACTGATCGCCACTTATTGAGGGTTTCCAATGCGTTCGCTTTCTATCCTCCTCGTCGCGTTTGGCCTTTGGATCGCGACACCGGTTGAGGCCTGCGTCGTGCCGAAGATCGCCGTTAAAGAGGCCGCGCGCGTTGTGGCGATGGTCAACGAGGTGCGCCAAGCCAATGGATTGACGCCTTTGGCCCCAAATGCGCGCCTTCAACAAGCAGCACAGGCGCATAGTTGCTTCATGGCAGATATTGGCAAGATGACACATGCGGGCGCCGGAAGCTCGTCGGCTGGGGATCGAGCGCGAGCGGCTGGGTATCGCTGGCGGTTCGTTGCCGAAAACGTCGCTTGGGGCCAAGAAGATGCACCGCGTGTTGTGGCAGGTTGGGGCGCCTCTGCGCCGCATCGGCGCAACATTTTGAGCAAAGATGCAAAAGAGATTGGTGTAGCGCTGCGGCATGGGAAGACTGGTCAGGCGTATTGGACGCTCCTTTTGGCGGCGTCGCAATGATCCTAGGAATTGGCACTGACCTCGCAAATATCGAGCGTATTTCCGCGACGTTGACGCGGTTTGGTGACAGATTTCGCAATAGGGTGTTCACAGAGGCCGAGCAGATCAAAGCGGAGCGGCGCAAAGATGTTGCAGGCACCTATGCGAAACGCTGGGCCGCGAAAGAGGCCTGTTCAAAAGCGCTTGGTACCGGGCTTCGGATGGGGATTTCTTGGAAGGATATGGGGGTCACAAACCTTCGCTCTGGTCAGCCTGTCATGCATTTGACGGGCTGGGCTGCCGAAAGGCTCAAGGAAATGACCCCTGAGGGCCATGAGGCGATTGTGCATGTCACGCTGACAGATGATCACCCTTGGGCGCAGGCCTTTGTCGTCATTGAGGCGCGGCCACTGGATGACCCTGAGGCGCGGGGGCTGCGCTTGACACCGCCGCCGCGCCCACGCATGTAACCTCCATTCCCTCAGAGAGGACAGAACATGGCCGAAAAGACGCAGAACGGGATTGTGGAGACGATAAAGACTATCGTTTACGCCCTTCTCATCGCGGGTGTTTTCCGCACTTTGTTTTTTCAGCCGTTTTGGATTCCGTCGGGTTCGATGAAGGACACGTTGCTGATCGGTGATTTCCTTTTCGTCAACAAAATGTCCTACGGTTATTCTTATGCGTCTTGCCCAACGATCCGCCTCGGGGTGATTGGGCTGGATGTTGATGCCAAAGATATTTGCGGCTTTCTGGACGGGGACAATACCCGGCTGTTTGGTGGCGAGCCTGAGCGGGGCGATGTGGTTGTGTTCCGCCATCCGGTGGCCGGAAGCGATTATATCAAGCGCTTGATCGGGCTTCCCGGTGATACCGTGCAGATCAAGGCCGGGTTGCTGCATCTGAATGGTCAAGCGGTCAGCGTGGCGGATGCCGGCACCTTTGAAGAGATGATGGCACCGCAAGGGCCTCAAGGCCTGCGGCCGCGTTGTGAAAATGGCGCTGTGGGTGAGGGCGGGAATTGCGTGAAGTCGCGTCAGCGTGAAACGCTGCCCAATGGCCGCACGCATGATATTCTCAATATCGGCACGCAGATGACCGATGATACGCCTGTTTATACGGTTCCTTCGGGGCATTTCTTCTTTATGGGCGACAACCGCGATAATTCCACTGACAGTCGCGTGCCGCAGGCCGCTGGTGGCGTGGGGTTTGTGCCGCTGGAAAACCTGATTGGTCGGGCGGATCGGATCATGTTCTCGTCGGCGGGACGCTCTATGCTGGCGTTCTGGACATGGAGATCTGATCGGTTCTTCAAGGGGATCGAGTGAAGCTCTCGGCGGAGGTGAAGGCCTTTGAAGGCCGACTGGGCTATGTTTTTTCGCGCCCAGAATTGTTGATCCGCGCGCTGACGCATTCGTCGTTTGCCACGGCAACAGGGGATAATCAGCGCCTCGAATTTCTGGGTGACCGGGTGCTTGGGCTGGTGATGGCTGAAGCGCTCTTGATGGCGGATAAAGGGGCCTCTGAGGGTCTTTTGGCACCGCGTTTCAATGCATTGGTTCGCAAGGAAGCCTGTGCCGACGTGGCGCGCCAGATTGATCTGGGGGATGTGCTGCGACTGGGGCGGTCAGAGATGATGACAGGCGGTCGGCGTAAAGAGGCGCTCTTGGGGGATGCGATGGAAGCGGTGATCGCTGCGGTCTATCGCGATGCCGGGTTTGATGCGGCCAAACGCGTGGTTCTTCGGCTTTGGGGGCGGCGAATCGATCATGTGGAAGCTGATGCACGCGACGCCAAGACATCGTTGCAGGAATGGGCGCAAGGGCGCGGCTTGAAGCCCCCGTCCTATGTTGAAACTGGTCGCGAGGGGCCGGACCATGCGCCGATTTTCACCATTGAAGCACGACTGGAGACAGGCGAAATGGCCTCTGCTTCGGCCCCTTCAAAACGGGCCGCCGAGCAATCCGCAGCGCGGGATTTGCTTGCACAGCTGACTGGAGGATAAGCCAGATGCCAGCCCCGCGCCTTTATCTAACAGGGGCATCGGGGACGGGTACAACGACGCTCGGTCGTGCTCTGGGGGCCCGATTGGGCTTGCCGCATGTGGATACGGATGATCATTTTTGGCTTTCGTCTGATCCCCCCTTCACCCATCGGCGGGCGCCACACGAGCGAGGTGCAAGCCTTGAAGCCGCTTTGGGGGCAGACGGTTGGATCGTGACGGGGGCCTGTGAGGGCTGGGGCGACGCGGCGATTTCCAAGGTCAATGGCATTGTGTTCTTGAGCCTGAACCGGGCGCAGCGGCTTGTGCGCTTGCGGCGGCGCGAGGCTGCTCGCTTTGGGCCTCGAATTTTGCCGGGTGGGGACATGGTAGAGCTGCATCGCGGGTTTCTCGATTGGGCGATGTCCTATGACGATGCCGATGCACCTGGGCGGTCGCGCCATAGGCAAGAGGCGTGGTTGGAGCGGCAACGCGCACCTGTGTTGCGGCTTGATGCGGTGGGCGCAGTTAACGACATGGTTCAGAAGGTGATTGAGGGGTTGCAGATTACCTAAGAACCTCTGGGTGGAAACATCCCGCGTTGTCGAGCCGCGGCGCGCCAAAGCTTTTTTCGAGCATCGGGCGTTTCAAATTGGGCATAGCAGCCATTCGAATATTTTGGCCAATCAATGGCCAATCCAAGCCTGACCAATTCTTCTGACAAGTCGCGCCCATCGAGCAAATAACAGCGGGCGACCTCGCGGTTATAGCTTTGATCTTTGCAAAATTCGGCCCTAATGACATGGCCTTTGGTGAGTGCAATCATCGCGCTTTTTGCTTTTCTACCATAGGGATGGTCCATCTCGGGTGCATCAATTCCGAAAATTCGTATGGCGTAATTTCCAATTTGGATCGTATCTCCGTCGACCACCCAACATTTTCCTGAAAGGGTATTTGCACATGTTTCAACAGGGGCTTTTTTGTTCTTGGAGGGCGGGGCGTACCTAGGCCTTGGAGTGCGTCGAGTTGCTCGGGCTTGTGGTTTACTTTGCGGACTTAGAGATGTGCCAAGCAGGTAAACGACACCAGCGAGCACCGCGAGAACTAGAATAGCTTCCATTTGAAAACTTTATAGAATGAACATAACCACAAATGCATCTTATGCGTGTAAACGGTGCGCGCGCAACTAGATTTCACATAGTGAACGCCTACTGGCGCGGGGGTGAAATATCGGCTATGGGCGGCGCATGAACACACGCGCCGGATTTGTAGCCCTGATCGGAGAGCCCAACGCGGGCAAATCCACCCTCCTTAATCGCATGGTGGGGGCGAAGGTTTCTATTGTCACCCATAAGGTTCAAACGACGCGAACGCGCATTCGTGGCGTCGCTTTGGCGGGTGAGGCGCAGATCGTTTTTGTTGATACGCCAGGGCTATTTAAGCCGCGTCGGCGGTTGGATCGGGCGATGGTTGCTGCGGCTTGGGGGGGAGCGGCGGATGCGGATGTGATCGTGCTTCTTATTGAGGCGCATCGTGGGTTGACGGAGGGGGTGAAGCGCATTCTCGACGGGCTGCCCGCGGTGGCGAAGGGGCGGAAGGTGGCTTTGGCCATCAACAAGATCGACCGCACGGAGGCGCCGAAGCTTTTGAAGCTGACGCAAGAGATCAACGAGCGCTTTGAATTTTCCAAGACATTCATGATTTCTGCGGAAAAAGGCCATGGCGTGGAAGCGCTGCGGGATTGGCTGGCGATGGAATTGCCTGAGAGTCCATGGCTTTACCCAGAAGATCAGCTGGCAGATTTGCCAATGCGGATGATTGCGGCGGAGATGACGCGGGAGAAGCTGACGCTTCGGCTGCATCAGGAATTGCCATACCAGTTGACCGTTGAAACCGAGATGTGGACCGAAAAGCCAGATGGATCTGCGCGGATTGACCAGTTGATCTATGTCTCGCGCCCCGGTCACAAGGGCATCATTCTGGGCAATAAGGGCGAAACTATTAAGGCGATCGGGCAGTCCGCGCGGGCCGAAATTGAAGAGTTCCTTGGCCGAAAAGTCCATTTATTCCTGCAGGTTAAGGTTCGCGAGAACTGGTTGGATGAGGCGGAGCGCTATTCGGAAATGGGCCTTGATTTTAAGGATGGCAATGCTTGAGCCACGGCTCACAGCCCGGTTTTGGGTGGATGCCTATCTGACCCGACTGCGGCTGCACGACATTCCCGCCTTCATTGTCGCCCATGGAGATGACACGGCAGGCGCGGTCATCGTCAAACTTTCCCCGCTGAACGGCACCGCCACGGCCTATGCGCGGGCTTGGGATTTATCAACAGGTGCAAGGGCTTGGACCGTTTTGGCGCAGGGTGCCGAGCCAGAAGTGGACGCCGCGATCCGACGTCAACGCGGGTATGATCCCGACCTTTGGGTGATCGAAGTCGAAGACCGGGCGTGGCGGCATTTGCTGGGCGATGAGGGCTTGGCCTGACAGATTAAGCCAATCTCACCCCATCGTCCCGGGCTGTTCATCTTTGGCGATTTTGACGAAATTTGACGTATGATTTACGTATGGGTGGTGTCTGGCCCACGTCATGACGTGTTGCCTTAACTTTTCCCGCGCCGAATGCGATGGTTTGCGGGAGACTGCACCCCAAAGAGAGGCGACTGGCAGGATGATCGAATGGCGTGACACCGCGATTTGTCTGGGCTCTCGCCCGCATGGTGAAAGCGCCGTTATTCTGGACGTGTTCACGCCGAACCAAGGACGGCATTCGGGGATGGTGCGCGGGGGGGCGGGCCGGAAGATGGGGCCGATTCTACAACCGGGCGCGCAGCTGGATGTGGTGTGGAAAGCCCGGCTTGACGATCATCTGGGGTCGTTCACCGTGGAGCCTGTTCGCAGCCGTATGGCGCAGGCGCTGGCGCATCGGGTGGCGTTGCATGGCGTCTCGGCGGTGACCGAGACGCTGCGTGTGGTTCTGGCCGAACGCGACCCGCATCCCCGGCTGTATCGCGCGACAGAAGGGTTGCTTGATTTGCTCGATCAACCGGACCTTTGGCCTTTGGGGTATCTGCGCTGGGAGATGTTGCTGTTGGAGGTCTTGGGGTTTGGGCTGGATTTGGACCGCTGTGTCACAAGTGGGAGCACAGAGGATCTGGTGTATATCTCGCCAAAGAGTGGCCGCGCGGTAAGCCGGGTGGCGGCTGGCGATTGGGCGGATCGGCTTTTGCCGATGGTGCCATGTTTGCGCGGGGCTGATGGGGAAAATGCGGATGTAGCGGCCGCGCTGGACGTGACGGGGTATTTTCTAGCCAAGAATGGCACGGTGGAGGGTAAGCTGCCCGAAGCACGCGCGCGGTTTTTGGCGGTGCTGCGGAGTTCAGGGGGCGTTTGATGTGGAGAGGAGTGATATTCGCTTTTTCACTCGGCCTCTTGGGCGTCTGTGCCAGCATGTTCTATGGCCAGTTTTATCAATGGCGCGCTTGTTTCAATGACTTGGGGCGTTGTTTCGACCCGGAAACGGGTGTGGTCTATCAGGCGCAGTCAGGGGTGGTGTGGCTGATGTTGACGGTATTGGTATTCGCGGGCGTGCTGTATCAGGTCTGGAAATGGTGCAGAGCCGAGGAGTGACAGAGGGTCTGCGCCTGCGCGCCTGATTGGGCCGCACGCATCAAGCTTAGCGCAGGGCCAGCACCAGATCCACCAGAGTGCCCATCGCGGCGCCGGGATCTTCTGAGTTGCGACGGCTGAGATCGGCCAGACCGATGCCTGCGCCCAAGAGCAGGCGCGCAATTTCGGGATTGGTAATGCCCATATCGCCAAGAAGGCCGTGCAGGAGCGTCAGGCTGTGGGTGTCTATCGCGGCCAGTGTGTCGGCGGCCGCGGGGGTGCCAAGGGCCCAAGCGCGCACGGCAGGGCCAAGCGGCGTGTCGGCAAGATCTGGGGTCAGGACGCGCGGAGCAATCTGGCCAAAGCGACGCAATTGCGCGGCGGGGGTCAGGCTGCGGGCAAGTTCAGCGGAAAGTGCTGTGGTGGCTTCGGCTTGCCATGCCGCAAGCATGGCGCGGTGAAAGGTGGGGACATCGGCAAAATGCCAATAGAACGAACCTTTGGTGGTTTCCAAGCGGCGCGCGAGCGGCTCGGCGCGCACGGCCTCCGGCCCCTCTGTCACCAGAGCTGAAAAACCGACGCGGATCCAATCTTTGGGTGTGAGGCGAGGTTTGCGGTCCATATGTGCAGAGTTACGTCTCGGCCCGTGGTTGTGCAATTGCAGAAACGTCGCTGCGTTCGAAATTTTCTCGCAAAAGGAGAGTTAGTCGGAAAACCGTTGTTTTGGGGCCGCACCGCGATATTTGATGCTCAATTCCTCGGCAATATCGGTTTCGTCATGCAGGCCAAGGAGGATGCCGCGGCGCAGGGATTTGCCGGCCATTTTGGTGATATCGGCCTCGCTGCGGGTGACGCGCTGTGACATGCGGCGGCCCCATTGGCCCAAGCGCTCATACATCAAGGCGATGATTTCGCGGTGTTCGGGGGCCTCTGAGGCGCCAAGATCGACAAATTCTTCGGGATCGTTTTGGAGATCGAAGAGCATCGGGCGGAAGCCGCCTTCGGCGTGCATGAATTTCCAGCGCGCATCGGTGACCATGAAAAGGCGGGCATCGGCGGAGCGGGTGACGAGGGTTTTGGCGAAGGGGCGCAAGGAGTAGTCATATTCGCTGATGGCGAAGTCGCGCCAGTTCTGGGGCGGCTGGCCATGAAGGAATGGCAAGAGCGAGCGGCCTTCGACGATATGGCTGGGCACGGTGCCCCCGGCGAAATCAACAAAGGTGGCGGCGAGGTCGATTTGTTCGATGAGCGCGTCGGAGGTGGTGCCGCGGGTGGTATCCGCTTCGGGGGAGGGGTCGTATATGATGAGCGGCACTTTGACCGAGCATTCGTGAAAGAGGTCTTTCTCGCCGAGCCAATGATCGCCCAAATAATCCCCGTGATCAGAGGTGAGCACGATCATGGTGTCTTTCATCCGGTCGGTTGCGTCGAGATAGGCAAAGAGGCGGCCCATCTGGTCATCGCATTGTTTGATCAGGCCCATATAGGCGGGGATCGCCTTGGCGCGGACTTCCTCGCGCGAGAAACCGCGCCCGACCATGGTGTCCATAAAGGCGGCAAAGATCGGGTGGGGGTCGTCGCGCTCGCTGTCGCGCCGGGCGGCCTCGGGGACATGGTTGGGGCCGAACATGTCGTGATAGGGGGCGGGGACGATATAGGGCCAATGCGGCTTGATATAGCTGACATGCGCGCACCACGGGCCTTTGGCTTGTTCGATGAATTCGATGGTTTTGGTGGTGAGCCAAGGGGTTTCGCTGTCTTCTTCGCGGATATTGGCGGGTTTGTCGGCGTTTTGCATGAACCAGCCAGAGGCGAGGTCGGGGCCGTTGGTGCCGGAGTTGGCAAAGTCGTGCCAAGGGTTTTCGGCCTCGTAGCCTTTGGATTTGAGGTATTCGTTATAGGGGCTGCGTTTTTGGTCGTAAAAGCCTTCGGGGCCTTCGGCCCAGAGGCCGTCGTCGCGCACCCAGACGTCAAAGCCGCATTCGGCTTGGCGGGCGCCGATGAGGCTGTCGGGTTCCAGTCCGAGGCGGGCCATGCCTTCGGCGTCGGCGACCATATGGGTTTTGCCGATGAGCCAGCAGTCCATGCCGACGCGGCGGAGGTGGTCGGCCATGGTTTGCTCACCGACGCGGAGGGGAAAGCCGTTGAATTGCGCGCCATGGGATGACGGGTAACGGCCTGTGTAGGTGGACATACGCGAGGAGCCACAGATGGGAGATTGGCAATAGGCGCGGGTAAAGCGGACGCCCATTTGTGCGATCCGGTCGATATGGGGCGTGTGGAGCGTGGGGTGGCCCGCACAGGAGAGATAATCCCAGCGAAGTTGATCGAACATGATGAAAAGGATGTTCTTTTTAGGCTGGGCTTGTTCGGTCATGGGGCCTCTCAGAGGTCGATTGTCAGAATGCCATCCGGGTCGCGGGCGCGCGACTGGCACAGAATAATGGTATCTGATCGCTGCGCGTTGGATAGCACAAAATCGCGGTGATCGGCTGTGCCTGACAACAGCGTGCATTTGCAGACGCCGCAGATGCCGTCGGCGCATTTGACGTCAATGGCGATGCCATGGGCCGTGAGCACGTCGGTGGCCGATTGATCGGCGGGCACCGCGAGCGTGCGGCCAGAGCGGGCAAGGTGCAGCGAAAAGGGGTGGTTTTCGCGTTCGGGCTGCGCGGGCGCGGAGAAATATTCGAGATGGCGGTTCTCGTCGGGGAAGCCGCCTGTGGTGGCGGCGTCGATCACGGCCTGCATATAGCGGTCGGGACCGCAGGTGTAGACATGCTGGCCGGGGGCGTAGCGACCCAGAAGCGCCGCAAGATCGGCGCGGGTATTTTCGTTGCTGATATGGAGATGCACCCGGTCGGCCCATGGGGCTGCGGCAAGATCGGCGAGATACCCGGCCTCGGCGCGGCTGCCGACGGAGTAGTGCAGAGCGAAAGCGCGGCCCAAGGCATGGAGGCGGTGGGCAAAGGCGATCATCGGGGTCACGCCAATGCCGCCGCCCATCAGGAAGGTGAAGCTTGCATCTTCGGCGAGGGGAAAATGGTTGATCGGTTTGGAAATGAAGACCCGTCTGCCGGGGGTAAAGATGCGGTGCATCATGCGGCTGCCGCCCCGGCCCGTATCTTCGCGCAGAACACCGATTTGATAAAGGGAGGGATCGGCGGGATTGCCGGACATCGAGTATTGCCGGATGAATTCCGGGGTGACCACCACGTCGATATGCGCGCCTGCCGCCCAATCCGGCAGCGGCGTGCCATCCGGGGTGCGGAATTCATATTTGGTGACGCTCTGGGTCATTTTCTGGGCCGTGGCGACTTCGACGCGGATCACCGGGCTGTTACCATGATCGGGTGTGCGGTGGAGGTGGCTTGTGTCGCCAGCGGCGGTGCGGGCGCGATGCTCTTCGGGGGATAGAAGCGCCCGAAATGCAGCGATGCCTGCTTCGCGGTCCATGGGGTAAGGATAGGGCCATGGCGGGGGTGTCAGAGGCGCGGGATAGACGGCAAGAGTTTGATCTTCGGCGCGAATTTTCAAGCCACGTTGCAGTGAGCGGGCATTTACGGGGGCTTTGGGCGTGCGATAGGCCCCGTCCTCGTTCAACTCGATATCCCACCACCACTTCTTGACCGGATTGAGGCTGCCGCGCCCGGCCGCGTCATCGGCCCATGCAAGGAGGGGCGCGGCGGAGGGCAGGTTCATCGCGGCCCATCGGAAGGGCGCTTCGGCAAAGAGCCCCTCTAGGTTCCACGGACAGGTTTTCATGCAGCGCCCGCACATCGAGCCGCCTTCGGTGGTCAGGCGGTAGGTGGCGCAGCGCTGGCTATCGGATTTCCAGATTTCATAGCCGTTGAACATCTTTTTCGGCCCGGCGGTGATGGCCCCAGAGGGGCATTCGCGGGCGCATTTGTTGCAGGCTTCGCAGAAACGTTGCAGGCCAAAATCGATGGGCAGATCATGGGTGATTGGCATGTCTGTGGTGATGACACCGGATTTGAGGCGGGGGCCGAGGAAGGGGTTGAGGATGACTTCGCCGATCCGGCTGACTTCGCCCAGACCCGAGAGGAGCAAGAGCGGCGGCTGGAGCACGTCGCCATCCGTGGCCGTATGGGCCTTGGCCCCATAGCCCAAGGCGCGGATATGTTTGGCCAGCACTCCGCCGATGAGGGAAAAGCGCAGATAGGCGCGCATGGATTGGGCGACGGAAATCCAGTCGTCGCCAGACGCGCCGGACATGGTTTCATAGCCTTGGTCGATAATGATCGAAATGGCTTGGCCATGGGGGGGGGTGATTGGTGCGCCTGTCGCGTCGTGGGAATACCAGACCCAATCAGGCGCAGCAGAGAGGCCCACGGCATCGGCACCCAGCCAATAGGCCGTGGCTTTGATCAGGTCGGCGTTGGATTGGGCATCGGAGGGGCGGGGACCTGAGGGGTTTGCGGTGCCATCTTGCACCAATGTGAAGGCCGACAGCAGGCGGCGCTGGGCAAAGGAGGAGGGTGATTTGCGGACATAGCGCCCGCCTGCGGCTTGGGATTGCACTTTTGGGCCCATGTCGCCGAATTGGGCGCGCGCGAAAAGATCGGTGCGTTTGGGGACGCGGGCCACGTTGGGGGCATCAATATAGGTGGTGGGATTGGCCACGCGTTTGAGGGTTTCAAAGGGGTGGGGGCCATCGCGGAACGCGCGTTTTGCATAGGGATCATGGCTGCTGGCGGAATGGCGCGTGCCAAAGCCCAAGTGCCACGCGGGGCCTTCGGTGGTGAGCCAGTCTTGGTCGCTGCGCGGTTTGAGAGGCTGGTCTGGGGTGGCGACAAGTGCAGTGGTGACAGCGGCCAGCGCGTAGCGAGACCCCAAGAAGGGTGCAGTGCCATCGGGGAAAAGCAGGCCCGCGTCCAGCGCAAGGTGGGTCAGGTCCAATTCGGTGGTGGTGGCGCTATGCGCGATGGCGTCATGGCCCAAGAGGCGCAGATAGGTGGCGAGAATAGTGGCGCATTCGGTGGCACGCAGGCTGGTGCGCTGGGCCTCTGCCCCGGCGAGCCATGCGGTGCCCGGCTCATTGGGGCGGGGGGCGCGCGGCATCTCGAAGAGAAAGACGAGGGCCGTGGGGTGGCGGGTAAGATCGGGACCGGGGAGATCAAGAGTTTCGCGCAGCTCGGCCATGATGAGGTCGATCCCGCCAGCAAGGGTCTTGGTTTGTTTGGTGCGGATTTCATCGGCCAGACGGGTGGTGTCGGGATTGGTGAGGGGGGTGGTGCGGCGGTGATCGGGGGTGAGCGCGCAGAGGCCGACCATGGCGGCGTCTTGAAAATACCCAAAGGATTTCAGATGATTGGCGCGCTCTTTGGGGCAGTCGGGGATGGTGGAGGGCATGGCTGCGGTGGGGCCATGGCGGAGTGCGTCCATCATGGCTTGGTAGTCGCGCATCGCGTGGGTGATGCTATCGGGTGCCTCTGCTGTGTCGGGAGGCGGGGCCGTGTTCGCGGCGGGCGGCCTGTGGGCCTTTGGGGTGGAATGCCGGGCAAGGCGCTCAAGGGGGAACGGGCCAAGGTGTACGGGCCGCTTGGCGTCCGAGAATAAGCGCATTTGGTCGGTCCTCCCTTGGGTAAAGAACCAGCCTTGCGTCTGCCCCGCAAGGGGGCATTCTGGGGCAAAGGGGAGAGATTCCATGGAACAGGTGACGATCATTGGCGCTGGGGTTGTGGGAATTTGCACAGCACTCTCTCTGGCTGAAAAAGGCGTGTTGGTGCGGCTGATAGATCGCGATGCGCCGGGGCAGGGGGCCAGCTATGGCAATGCAGGTGTGGTCGCGCCGCATTCGATTGTGCCCAATGCGGCGCCGGGGCTGTGGAAGAAGCTGCCGGGGTGGCTGTTGTCCAAGGATGGGCCGGTGCGAATTCGGCCTGAGCATGTGCTGAAATTCCTCCCATGGGGGCTGCGGGCGTTGCGCCATTCGAGCGTGGCAGAGGTGCGGCGGATCGCGGCGGCGATGGAGGTGCTTAACCGCGATAACGTGGCGCTTTATCGGCGGCATCTGGCGGGGACGGGGCATGAGGACCTGATCCGCGACAGTCTTTATGTTTACGCCTATCGCGATGGGATCGCGGCGCGGCTTGATGGGCTTGACGCAGAGGTGCGGCAGGGCTTGGGCGCAAAGATGATCCGGCTGTCGCAGGGTGACTTGCGCGATTTGGAGCCTGCGCTAGCCCCGGAGTTCGAGGCGGCTTTGGCGGTGGTGGATCAGGGGCGTGCGACCAATCCCGGACGGGTGGGCGCGGTGCTGACCGAGAAGCTGGTGCGGATGGGGGGCGAGGTGATCCGCGCGCAGGTGCAGGGGCTGTCACGGCAAGAGGCGGGATGGCGGGTTGAGACGACTGCGGGGGCGTTTGAGAGCGCGAAAGTGGTGGTGACTGCGGGGGCATGGTCGGCGCGGATCTTGCGGCCTTTGGGGCTGAGGCTGCCGTTGCAGGCGGAGCGGGGGTATCATGTGGTGTTCCCGGAGGCTGAGGCCGAGCTGCGGAACTCGGTGATGGATACCGATGCCAAGATCGTGGCGTCGAGCATGGAGATGGGGCTGCGCGCCGCAGGAACGGCGGAGTTTGGCGATGCGGATGCGCCTGCCGATCCGGCGCGGGCAGCAGCGGTGGAGCGCGCTTTGCGGGGGCTGGTGCCTCGTGTGGGGCAAGGCCGGGTGGAGACATGGATGGGCGTGCGCCCGTCGTTCCCAGACAGCCTGCCTGTCATCGGGGAGATGCCGGGGATGGCGGGGTTATATGGCGGGTTTGGCCATAGCCATTGGGGCTTCATGATGGCCCCAAAGACCGGAGATATGCTGGCCGATCTGGTGACGGGCGCGCGGGTGAATATGGATCTGAGCGCCTATTCTGCGGATCGGTTTTGAGCGAGGGCAGGACCCGCGCCTGCGCTGCGGGCCGCCCTTTGGGGATTGCAGCGCGGGTGAGACAGGCCTCAGGACACGCGGGCGCGCTGTAAAGCCTCTGCCACCAGAGCCGCCACGCCCTCGTGTTCGCCGATGGGGGCGAGGGTGGGGCCTTGGAAGCCTGTGCTGATCAGGGCTTCGGGGATGTCGTCGGTGACATGGCCCGCGCGGAGGGCGAAGAAGGGCAGGCAGGTGCCGCCTGTCAGGGTTTGGGCCACTTCGGCAAGAAAGGGCGGTTCCTCGACAAAAGCGCATTCGATGCGCGCGCCAAGGCCATGGGCGCGGAGCGCGTCGGCCATGGCGAGCGTGGTGTCGCGGGAGGTGCGCGAGATCTTCGACCCATGCGCCGCAAGCAACAGGTTGGGATGCTCGGGCGGCCATGTGTCGCGCACCACTTCTGCGATCAGCGCCACCAGAGCGGGGTCACTGCCAAAGGGCCGCAGCCGGGTGAGGTCGGGTTTGCCCGCCGCAGCAAGACGGCGGGGCAATTCGCGGCCCGTGAACCAGCCCTCTGCCATAAAGAACGGGTAGATGAGCGGATCGTTCAGCGCCGCAAGTGCCGCTTCAAGGCTGCCGATTTTGGCGAGGGTGGCGCTGCGGATCGTCCAGCCGGGCAAGCGTGCCGCGACCCGGTCTGTGAGGACGCGCAGGGTGTGTTCTTGGGGTTCTGGGTCTGCGGGGCTGCCATGGGCAACAAGGAGAGCGTGTTGGGTCATGTTGGAGAGATAGGTGTTGGTGTGGGGGCGGCAAGGTGGGCTGCGGCCTCGGGCCAGAGTTGCGTGAAATCAGAAAAGAGCAGCGATGCGCCCAAGCTGTCTGCGGGGGCTTTGCGATAGCCTTCGGTGAAGAGGGCGAAAGGCACGCCTGCATTTTGCGCGGTGGCGGCATCGACTTCGCTGTCCCCGATGTAGAGCACATGAGTGGCTTTCAATGCGGTGATCACGTGGCGCAGCGGAGTGGGGTCGGGTTTGCGCTGGGGTAGGGAATCTCCGCCGATGACGGCGTCGAAATAGTCGGTAAGGCCAAAGGTGTCGAGGATGGCTTGCGTGGGCACGAAGGGCTTGTTCGTGCATAGGCCAAGGCGCAGGCCTGCTGTGCGGAGTTGATCAAGGGTGTCGCGGACGCCGGGATAGAGCGTGGTGAGCGTGGTTTCGTCGGCATGATAGGCGGCGAGGGTGCGCTGGGTGAGGGTGGAATGGAGCACGGGGTCGATCCGGCGGGATTGCATCACAAGGCGCACCAGATGGGGCAGGCCATTGCCGATATAGGAGGTGATTTCGGCCAATGTCATGGGCGGCTCGCCAAGGCTTTGGAGCATGGAGTTCACGGCGGCGCGAATGTCGGGGGCGCTGTCGATCAAGGTGCCGTCGAGGTCGAAAATCAGGGCGTGCATGGGAGGGGCCTTATCAAGGGAAGGGGGAGGCGCCGATGGCGGGCGCGTGAAGATGCAGGAGGGCGGCCCAAGCGGCGAGGGCTGCGGCAAGGCGGGGTAGAGATGGCCAGTGACGGGGGCGCCAGCGGCCTGTGAGGAGGGCCGCACCGGGCAAGAAGGCGGTCTTTTGTGACAGCGTGGACCAGCGCGGGCCGATTTCTGCGCGTTGACGGCGCTCCAGTGCCCAGCCACCCAAGAGCGCGAAAGCGAAGGCGGGACCAAAGAGCAACACATGCGCGAGGTCGCCATTGGCGAGCAGATGGCTGCCGGACCAGAGTGTCAGTGCCCAAAGCAGGGGCTGGCGGGTGAGGCCTGCGATGCCAGGGGCCTCGGGGCGAAAGCCAGAGGCCCTGCCCTCGAAAGCGAAGGGATTGGGCGCGGCGATCCCATAGGCCGCAAGGAGGCAGGCGGCAGGCATGGCAATATTGACGACCCAAGGATGCCAAGGGGCAAGACCCCAGAGCGGCACGAACGGCGCGCGATCTGCTGCGCCAAGGCTCCAAGCCAAGAGTGCGAGGGACATCAGGGAATAGAAGAGGAAATATACCCGCAACAGACCCCAATGCTGCATGGCGGCTTTGAAGCCCAGAGCCTTTGGCAGGCGATGGGCGGCGAAGAAGGCCGCAAGGGCAAGAAGGAGTTCGAGCCAGTCCATGACGCCTCCCTGCCCGAACTTTGGGCAGGCGGCAAGCGGGGGGCGATGATGATGCGGGACGATCTAAGGCCGCCACGCCCTGAAAACGCGCGATTTTCACCCGCAGGGGGGGATGAACTTAGAGAGGAGGAAGTTGGCTGGGGTACTAGGATTCGAACCTAGGAATGGCGGTACCAAAAACCGCTGCCTTACCACTTGGCGATACCCCAACTTGGAGCTGGCTTCTACGCAATGATTGCCGTGGGTTCAAGCCCGTATTCGGCAAAAATTCGCAAGATTCTTTTGTGGCTCAATCCTTGATTTCATCTGGTTTGACGCCCCAGAGTGCCGTTTTCGGGGCCCAACCCTTGTATCCCCCTGCATTGAGGTAGCACCAATCGGGGGTGCATTCGTCGAGCCGGGCAATGACGCCTGATTCCAGTTGGGCCACGACGGGGGTGTCTTGGGCGGCGCGGCTGTGCAGCGCGAGCATGTCTTCGTCGACGATCACGGTTCGCACGCCAGAGAGCAGCGAATAGTGCACCCAGCCGCCTTGCCCGTCGCGGTCGCGGATACGGCGCCAATGGCCGAATTCGGCGGTGATTTCTACGGGCATGTCTTTGCGTTTGAAAATCCAGTCGATGCGATGGGTCAGCGATGGGCCGCGACGCACATTGGCTTCGGCAGATTTGAGCGAAACGAAGCGCGGCAAAGGCAGATTGGTGACAGGGCCTTTTATTTCCTCGGCGCGCGCAGGGAGTGCGGTGATCACAATCAGGGCTGCCATAAGCGCCCGCAGCGCCAAAGAAGTGGTCGGTTTCATTGCGACAGTCCGCTCTCTCGTCTGCTTGTGACTGCAGATGCTTTCTTTTTACGGACGAGGTTCTTGTGCCCCGGCCTCTCTGCGGGCACTGTGCCAGTAAGGCTTGTCGAATGGAAGCTAGGGGAGAATTCTGATGCCATCTCAGCGCTTGAGTGTTGTCGTGACGCGACGGTTGCCGGAAGCCGTTGAGACGCGGATGACGGAATTGTTCAATGTGAAGCTGCGGGACAGCGACACGCCCATGACGCGTGAGGAAATGGTCACGGCGATGCGCGAAGCGGATGTGCTGGTGCCGACGATCACCGATGAGATTGATGCGGGGCTGATCGCGCAGGCGGGCGAAAAGCTGCGGTTGATCGCAAATTATGGCGCAGGCGTTGATCATATTGATGTGGAAACCGCGCGGCGACGGGGGATTTTGGTGTCGAACACACCGGGCGTTTTGACCGATGACACCGCGGATATGACGATGGGGTTGATCCTTGCGGTGACCCGGCGGATGGCTGAGGGCATGGCCGAGATGCAAACGGGCGACTGGGGGGGCTGGTCGCCGACGGCACTGTTGGGGGGCAGGCTGGGGGGGCGCCGGCTCGGTATTCTGGGAATGGGACGGATTGGCCAAGCGGTGGCGCGTCGCGCTCGCGCGTTCGGCATGCAGGTGCATTACCACAATCGGCGCAAGTTGCGCCCGGAAGCCGAAGAGGCGCTGGAGGCCACCTATTGGGAGAGCCTTGACCAAATGGTGGCGCGAATGGATGTCATTTCGATCAACTGCCCTCATACGCCGTCGACTTTTCATTTGATGAATGCGCGGCGGTTGGGATTGATGAAGAAAGATGCGGTGATCGTGAATACGTCGCGCGGTGAAGTGCTGGACGAAAATGCTTTGGCGCGGATGGTGCGAACGGGCGAACTCGCCGGGGCGGGGTTGGATGTTTATGAAAACGGCACTGATGTGAATCCGGATCTGCGCGGTTTGCCCAATGTGGTGCTTTTGCCGCATATGGGATCGGCGACCCGCGAGGGCCGAATGGAAATGGGCGAAAAAGTTATTATCAATATCAAGACCTTCGCGGATGGGCATCGCCCGCCGGATCAAGTTGTGCCCTCTATGTTGTAAGGGCCGCCGCGCCGCGACCGGGTTTACCGAATGGTAAGGCGCAAGAGATATGATTGCGCCAAAGGAGGCGTGATGCAGCGGATTTTTGCACTTTTATTCTGGATCTTGCCCGTTTGGGCCTCGCATGGCTGGGCGCAGCAAGCCTCTGACCGCGTGGCACCGGAGGCGGCGGTGCAGAGCGCTGTGCAGAGCGCTGTGCTGGGCGTGGACGCGCCGGAGGTTGCTGCCGCGCAAGCGCGCAAGGCGGCAGGCCTGCCGACAGAGGGGCAAGACTGGATGATTTCAGTTGCCAATCCCTTGGCCGCGCAAGCGGGCGCGCGTGTATTGGCGGCGGGCGGCACGGCGGCGGACGCTATGGTGGCGGCGCAGGCCGTCTTGGGGCTGGTGGAGCCACAATCCTCGGGCTTGGGCGGGGGCGCGTTTTTGCTCTGGCATGATGGGGCGACGGGCAAGATAACCAGTTTGGACGCGCGTGAGACGGCGCCGCTTTCAGCGACGCCGAAGCTGTTTCAAGACGCCGAAGGCAAGCCGCTGAAGTTTTTTGAAGCGGTGCTTGGCGGGCGCTCTGTGGGTGTGCCGGGGGTGCCTGCCTTGATGGAGGAGGCGCATAAGCGATGGGGCCGGCAGGCGTGGCCAACGCTGTTTGAGCCTGCGATTGGCTTGGCTGAGGCGGGATTTGTAGTATCGCCCCGATTGGCAGGGTTGGTGGCCCGTGACCAAGAGCGGTTGGCGACCCACCCGCAGACAGCGGCCTATTTTTTGCCCAACGGTGTGGCGCTGGCGGAAGGGTCGGTGCTGATTGCGCCGCATTATGCAAAAACACTGCGGATATTGGCAGAAGAGGGCGCGGCGGGATTTTATACAGGCGAGATTGCGCGTGAGATCGTGGCTGCGGTCTCGGCGGGCGCAAACCGTGGTGATTTGAGCTTGTTGGATCTGGCGGCCTATAAAGTGAAAGAGCGTAACCCGATTTGCATAGACTACCGTGGTTTTGAGGTTTGCGGGATGGGGCCACCCTCGTCTGGTGGCATCGCTGTGGCACAGATTTTGGGGATGCTGGCGCCTTTTGACATGACCGGGCTGGGCGCGACATCGGCTCAGTCCTGGCGGCTTATCGGCGATGCCAGTCGTTTGGCCTTTGCGGATCGCGGGCGGTACTTGGCGGATGAAGATTTTGTGCCGGTTCCGACGACGGGACTCGTGGAGCGGTCTTATGTTTGGCAGCGGGCGGAGTTGCTGAAGGGCACACGGGCTTTGGACGCGGTGGAACCGGGCAATCCCAAATGGGATCACGCGATGGATTGGGGTGTGGAGGCGACATTTGAGCAAGCATCAACAACGCATCTGTCGATAGTGGATGGCTATGGGAATGCGCTTTCGATGACATCGAGCATCGAGAACGCCTTTGGCTCTCGGGTTATGGTGGCAGGGTTCTTGCTCAACAACCAATTGACGGATTTCAGTTTCTCTAGCCAGAACGACGGTGTTCCTGTCGCCAATCGCGTGGAACCCGGTAAGCGGCCACGCTCTTCGATGGCACCGACCATTGTGCGCCAGAATGGCAAGCCTGTGCTGGTTCTGGGAAGTCCCGGTGGCAGTCAGATCATTGGGTATGTGGCGCAGGCGATTATCGGTTGGGTTGATTGGGGGATGACGGTGCAGGAGGCGGTGGCACAGCCGCATTTGAGCAATCGCTTTGGCACGTTCGAAATTGAAGCGGAAACGTCGGCTGTGGCTTTGGCGCCTGAATTGGAGGGGCTGGGGTATCAGGTGAAGATGGGTGAGATGACATCGGGCTTGCAGGCAATTGCGCTGGGCGAGGCGGATGCTGCCATCG
>OBMK010000488.1_pt1 | contig 38170 bp, 30 predicted proteins | sample 1539081 | NCBI WGS metagenome assembly OBMK01 (sample SAMEA3355528, study PRJEB22509) | marine metagenome | biome: marine; feature: river plume; material: water | place: USA | collected 2010-08-07 | depth 0.5 m | reverse complement strand
TTCTCTTTTTGGACCAAGAATATCATTTGATTTAAAATAGTGCGTTAGGAACTTTATAAACTTTATCCCCGTAATCGGAAAATCTGCTCTATTTGAAATAGATTTATTTTGTTCATACACGATACATTCAGATTGATCATAAAAAGAGAATTGTTTTTCTTCCATAATCAACCTTGCCATTAATTCCTTTTCTTGATGTGAAGTATAATCTGTGTTCCAGCCTCCAATATCTAATAGTGCAGATTTCCGCCATAGATTAGAGCAGGTCCAACCAATTTTTCCTTGAAGCAGAGAGAGCCATATGTCGTCTAGCACAGAAACAGAGTAATTGATAATTTTACCTTCAATTGTATGTTCGGTAATAGGACTGCTTATTACATCTGTTTGGGATAAATTGTCCAATGAGAGTTGGTTGAATATCTTGAGAGGCAATAATTTATCATCAGCATCAAGATATTGTATCCATTCTTTAGTCGCTAGAGATAGACCTAAGTTACGTGCGTGATTGGCACCTTGATTTGATTCTATAGCGAGAGTAACACGGGGATATTTATCTGCGTATGATTGAGCTATTGCTAAAGACTTGTCGGTGGAGTTGTTGTCTATCAATAGTATCTCTAGCGTAACATTTTGCTGAGTCAATACTGACTCTATAGCACGCGTTAGAGTCGCTTCAGCATTATAGAACGGTATGACTACCGAAGCTTCCATTAGTTTAGTCCAAATACTTGAGCAGGACCATTGTTGTTAGCTACGATTATCACTTTACGTTTATCGGGTCCAGCCTCTACGAGTACAGCATCTCTCGCATCTAGTGAGGCATATATGCCAGATTCTATTGTAGATAAAGGCGTAAAATTACCCTTACCATCATTACGCAATATTAGTCCCGTTCCTGCATCACTTCTTGTCGTTTCTACTTCACGATTATAGTAATTGCCTGCAACAAAAAGATCTATGTCTCCATCATTGTCAAAGTCGGTAGGTATAATAGTATAGATTGGTGCTATTTGCGCCTTATTAGGCAACTTGTGTATTTTAAGTCTGCCCGCACCTTGATTCTCTATCCATACGCTTTCAAACATTTGTACTTCTTTGAGTGCCGCACCTTCCATCTTGTCATCTAGTATATCGTCTATCGATGCAACTGCGAACGCTTCGTAGTCTTCAAATTTTTCTTTTATAAAAGGCATTTGCTCTGAGGAACATTGTCGCCCACGAACAGGATATAATGTCCCATCTTGATCGTAATACCCTAGGTAAACATCATGAGTACCATTACCATCAAAATCTTTAGTGAACAATTTGAAAGGTTCTTCTTTGGACGCTTTGTACTTTAAATTTAAACCAAGGTTACCAGCGATATAATCATCATCACCGTCTCCATCTAAGTCGGCTACTGTTATTTCATTCCACCAACCGCTTGTATTTTTCCATGCTTCATCACCATCGTATTTTGATAATTTTCCTCCCTCATTATTATATATAGTAATAGGCATCCATTCACCCACCAATAAGAGATCGAGATCTTTGTCTTGGTCATAGTCCGTCCATAGGGCGTCAGTAACCATTCCTATTTCATTAAACAGTTTACTTGTATTTACATCTAGTTTTAATTTTCCACCTTCATTAAGATATAATGAACTACTCGCATTATAACCATAGAATCCTGGAACCTGTCTGCCACTTGCAAATACATCTATATCACCATCACCATCATAATCTGCAGCAGCTACTGCGGATCCACTTATAGATAGTGCTAGGAATGATTTATCTTTTTTGAATATACCCGTGCCGTCATTTATATAGAGACGATCCTGGTAGTTTTTACTGCCGTCTTCGTATTCATTTCCACCGCTTACTACGTACAAATCTTGATCACCATCACTATCTACATCAAAAAATGTAGCTCCAAGGTCTTCACTCTTGGCATCAAGGTTAAATTCTGATCCAGAAACTGGTGCGGTAAAGCTTCCATTAGTATTCATAGGAAATAGAGCGCCCGATGAAGTTGCGCTACCACCAAAATATATATCTAGAGTACCGTTTCCATCTACATCTGCAGTAGCCATCACTGGTCCAAGTGTAGACATTTTATGAGGGATTAATATTTCTCTTTCATAATCATCAAACTCGTTTTCATTATGCGATACAGGAAACATTTTTGAGCTAGTTATATCGCTAAACAAGCCTAATTTATTCTCATTGCTAGCCAAAGTACTTGCCTGAGTATAATCTATTTTGATCGTCTGATTAGCATTGATATCAGATTGTATGACCTGTTTCCCATCCGGATAGGTAACTGTAAGTTTGTCGACTTTGCCATTTACTCCTAATCCAAATAGTGCAACTGGTTCGCTGGCAGATAGAAATCCTCTTGTGCGTGTGATTTCGATAAGTTGTGTTGTGTTATTGTCATATTTAATTTCGACACGTGCAGCATCACAAGGCAAATTGTTTTTAGTTGCATAAACTTTGAGGTAGTTATTTATTTTTTGATCCTGTGCAACATTTTTATAGATCTGACTTTTGTCATTCATATGATTCATTACTAGATCCATATCACCGTCATTATCTAGATCTGCATACGCTGCACCTTGTGTCCAACCTGCAAAATTGAGATTCCATGTAGATGCAATTTTTTTGAAAGTAAGATCTCCATTATTTTTGAAAGCTGAATTTTCTAACCTTTGTGATGGAGCGGCTATTGCTAACTCGTATACACTTTGATTTAATTCATCTTTGCTAAGTGATCCTGCATTCTTGTTGTGTTGGGCTACGAGGTCTTCGATTTCGTGTATGTAATCTTTGTTACGCACATCTCTAAATAGACCATTAGTGACTACTAGATCCTTGTTACCATCAAGATCTAAATCTGCGAATAACGCTGTCCAACTCCAATCCGTATTAGAGACACCAGCCATTTGAGCAATCTCTGAAAATGAGCCGTTACCGTTGTTGAGCTGTAATGCATTAAACATATATTGATGATGGTACCCAGCGTTGACAAGTCTCCAAAATTTGGCCGGATTCATGCCACTCATGTTAGTCTTACTTCTGTAGTTATCAGAAGCCACCATATCTGATGAGAATAAATCTATATCTCCATCATTATTGAAATCTGCAAGATCTACTCCCATACTAAAGTTACTCATGTGTTTAAGTGAAACATGAGCTACATTTGCAAATGTTCCATCACCTCTATTGACATAGAATAAATCAGGCTCCTCATAATCATTAGCAACGTATATATCAACTAATCCGTCTCCATTGAGATCTGATGCGGTAGTACTAAGTGCTGCTGCGAAGTTTTTTACACCTGCACCTTCAGTTACAATTGTGAATTTTCCGTTAGAATCATTTCGATAGAGATTATCAGTATAAGCGTAATTGACACCAGCACTTTGTCTTTTTAGGTATCTGGAAGAGGGCATTTGATTTCCCACATATAGATCTAAGTCGCCATCTTCATCCATATCAAAAAATGTAGCTGAAGTTGAATATCCCATATCGGCTACGCCATATTCTTCTGCCTTATCTTCGAAAGTCATATCTCCATTATTAATATAAAGTACATTTTTTCTGCTGTTTTCATTAGGCAGTAAATATTTACATACGTAAATATCTAAGAATCCATCGCCATTTACATCTCCTATACTAACGCTAGAGGACCAAAGTTCATTTTGAGCGATACCAGACGCTAGACTAATATCTTCAAATTGCATATTGCCTTTATTCAGATATAATGCATCTCTCACTTGGTTTCCTGTAAAGTAAATATCTACAAGATCGTCATTGTTAAAATCAGCCAATGCTACACCACCACCATTAAAAATGACATCGTATTGGACATAGTTGAATTTAGGACTTTCAGTAATAATATTGGAAAATTCTATCCCTGTAGCACTGGATGGAAGTACTTCGAATAGTTCAATTTCAGATGTATCTATAACCTGGGTATTTATAGAGGTATCGTTAGAACACGATAAAGCAAAAATTACCAATAGAGTTAAGAAAATATTTTTCATTCTTGTTATTTCTATTAATTTACAAATATCGTAAATTAATAGAGCTTATTGAGTTGATTATGGTTAGGGTATTAATTTATTGACAAAATTGATACATCAATCATTCATTATTACCTATATCTTTGCATTATGTCCATTTTGAAGACGATATACATATTTCCGATCCGAGCCTATCAGATTATTGTTTCACCCATACTAGGTCCTACATGTAGATTCCAACCCACATGCTCTTATTATATGATTGACGCTATAAAGCAATGGGGAATCTTAAGAGGTACTTGGATGGGCCTAAAACGTATATCTAGTTGTCATCCTTGGGGATCTTCTGGATATGATTCAGTACCGAAGAATTTAAAAAACAAAAGTATTAAGGATCAGAATACTGATCATAAGTAACGAATAGAAGCAAAATGTTAAGAAGACCTAGAAGAAATAGAAAATCACAAGCTGTAAGATCCGCGATAGCAGAGACATACATAGGTGAGCAACACATGATTATGCCACTATTCCTGGTGTTAGGGTCAGGTATAAAAGATCAGATTGCGTCGCTGCCAATGGCTTATAGATGGAGTCTAGATACAATGATGAATGAGATTGGAGAATGCCTTTTATTGGGAATAGATAAGTTTATAATTTTCCCAGCTATTCCGGAAGAACTCAAAGACAAGACGGCCACATACAGCTACGACCCTGATAACTTTTATCTACAAGCGGCGACTAAGATCAAGGAGAAATATCCAACTGTATGCCTTATTAGTGATGTCGCTATGGACCCTTATAGCTCGGATGGTCATGATGGATTAGTGCGAGACGGCAAGATTATCAATGACGAGACATTACCCATACTTGCTAAGATGGCAGTGGCTCAGGCTGAAGCCGGATTTGATATAATTGGACCGTCTGATATGATGGATGGTAGAGTAGAAACGATAAGATTCGCATTGGATGCTGCCGGATATACAGATACATCCATTATGTCATATACCGCAAAGTATGCTAGTGCTCTTTATGGCCCATTCCGTGATGCCTTAGACTCTGTACCTAAGGGTGGAGATAAGAAGACTTATCAGATGGACCCTTCTAATATCAATGAAGCCTTGATAGAAGCTCAATTAGATATGGAAGAGGGAGCAGACTTTATCATGATCAAACCGGCACTTCATTATTTAGATGTGATACGAGAGCTAAAGACTAGCTTTAGCATACCTACTGTAGCTTATCATGTGAGCGGAGAATGCGCGATGCTATACGCAGCCTGTGTAAATGGGTGGCTAGACAGAAAAAAAATGGTGCCAGAAACACTATTAAGTATACGAAGAGCTGGGGCAGATCTAGTAATTAGCTATTTCGCTAAAGAGTTTGCTGAATCATTGCAATAAATACTTTCCACATTTGAAAACTTTCCAATCTACAGGTATTATTTTTCGTCGTATCAAGTACTCAGAGACGAGTCTAATCGTAGATATATTTACTAGAGAGAAAGGTATTCGATCATTTATATTTAGTGGTGTTCGTAAGGCCAAAGCGAATGTGTCGGCGGCCATGATCGACCATATGAATATAGTGAACATAATCGCTTACGATAAGGACAATGAGAAACTTGCGCGCGTCAAGGAGATACATCTAGAGCATAGATATCGTCATATTACTATTGATGTAGTTAAGTCTTCATTAGGTATATTTTTGTTAGAGATGACAAGAGATTGTATTAAAGAAAAAGAACCCAATGAAGAGCTGTTTGATTTTATTACTGATTGGTATAAATATCTTGATATTTGTGAGCATCAACTCTCTTGTTTTCACCTCATGTATCTATTAGAGTTAAGCAGGTTTTTAGGATTCGAACCCATGAACGATTTTGATGAAGAATTGAGAACTCAGTTTGATTTGTTAGATGGTAACTTTGTAAATGTGAGCAATACTTCAAAGTACTTATTGCCTGTAGAGCGATCTATATTTGTGAGACAGCTACTTAGTGCTGATATGAAGCAACTTGAGCATATCAGAATACCCAAGGATATTAGAAATGAAATACTGAAAGATATTATCAAGTTCTATAGATTACATGTAGACAACTTCAGAGAACCGAAGTCGTTGGCTGTCATTCAGGCGATACTGCGTTAGGCACATTCCCAGGCTCAACCAATAGAAAGAGCTTTTGATTTCTGGGTAGATAATTTCGACGATCTTGTATTTTGTAGGTGTTTACTGTACCTCTAACCCGCACACTACAGAATATATATTTCTGATCGGCTCTTTACTTCTGATTATACTTTTCCATTGTAAACTTAAGTCCTACAGTGGCAAAACTCTTAGCCGTTTCACAGGCTCTAGGGATAATTTCAATCAACTCATCTTTTTCTTTGGCATTCCATTTACCTAATACATGATCTATTTGTTGACCTCTATGGAAGTCTTTCCCGATACCTACGCGCAGCCTAGAATATTTGGTGGAGCCAAGTACTTCAGCAATATCCTTAAGACCATTATGACCTCCATCACTACCTTTGGGTTTGAGACGGATGACGCCTAGTTCTAGTTGAAGTTCATCGACTACTGCCAATACGTTATCTACAGGAATTTTCTTTTTCTCCATCCAGTACTTTAAAGCTTTCCCACTTTTATTCATATAGGTCGATGGCTTAAGTAGTACAAGGGTGCGACCTTTATGCTTTACCTCTGCGACATCTCCAAGAGTCTCTTGCTTCCACGACACATCTGCATCTTTGGCCATCATGTTTACTACATCAAAACCTATATTATGGCGAGTGCCAGCATAATCAGAACCGATATTGCCAAGACCAACTATAAGATATTTCATAGGATCATAATTTTCTTCAGGAGTAGAGTAAAAAAGTGATTTTAAAAATTTAATCATAAGAGTAAATCTAAATTCCAAAGCTAAACAGTATTTCTAAAAAACAAATTCCAAACTCCGACAGTGACAGCGTTAGCCACAACACGGGTTTGGAATTTTAAATTTTATAAGTTGATTTAAGAGCAACTTATCGTGCTACTGCAGTTGCTCTTTTCTCTCTTATCACAGTCACTTTTACTTGACCAGGATACTGCATCTCTTGTTCTATTTTCTGTGATATCATGAATGCCAAATCTTCAGCGTACTGATCGGTCACTTTTTCACTTTCTACTATTACACGCAATTCTCTACCTGCTTGTATTGCATAAGCTTTCTCAACACCTTCATGATTCAACGCTATATCTTCAAGCTCTCCGATACGCTTGAGGTAACTTTCAAGGATCTCTCTACGTGCTCCAGGTCTTGCGCCAGATATCGCATCACATGCTTGTACGATAGGAGAGATAATATTATTCATTTCCATCTCGTCGTGGTGAGCACCTACGGCATTGATTATTACTTCATGTTCGCCATGCTTCTTACACATCTCCATACCCAGGAGTGCGTGTGATAGCTCTGACTCGTCTTCTGCAACTTTACCTATATCGTGTAAAAGCCCAGCTCGCTTAGCCATTTTGACCTGTTTAGGACTCATACCTAATTCAGCAGTCATGGTCCCACATAGTGTTGCAGTCTCGATACTGTGTTTCAGTAGATTCTGACCATATGATGATCTAAATCTCATACGACCCACCATACGTACTAAGTATGGATCTAGGCCATGTATATCTAGATCGATCACGGTACGTTCTCCGATCTCAACGATGCGTTGTTCTAATTGCTTTCGTGTCTTCTCTACTACTTCTTCGATCTTAGCAGGGTGGATACGTCCATCAGCCACCAGTCTTTTCAGTGATAATCTACAAACCTCTCTACGAATAGGGTCGAAACTAGATATGATGATAGCTTCTGGTGTATCATCCACAACGATCTCTGCTCCTGTAGCGGCCTCTAAGGCACGTATGTTACGCCCTTCTCTACCAATAATTTGTCCTTTGATATCGTCAGACTCTAGGTTGAATACAGATACCGTATTCTCAATAGTGAATTCTGCGCAGGATCTTTGAATAGCGTGTATTACTATTTTTTTAGCCTCTTTGCTAGCATTAGCTTTAGCCTCTTCTATAGCTTTCTTTTCGATGCTCATTACTTCAGTTGCGGACTTAGCTCTTACTGCTTTCAATAGTTGCTCTTTAGCTTCTGATTCACTTAGTTTTGCAACGGTCTCTAGCGCTTTGATGTGTTTTTCATTCGCATTTTCTAGCTCTTCTTTCTTACGCGCTATAATTTTGAGTTGCTTCTCTAGATTTTCTTTGATTGTTTTTACTTCTACTTCTCTGTTTTCTATAGCTTCTTCTTTAGTAGAGAATTGGTCCATCTTGATCTGTAGATCTTTCTCTTTTCCTACCACAAGCACCTCACGCTCTTTCATCTCTACCTTTTGCTCCCCCTTATAAGTCTCATATTCAGACTTAAGTTTGTTGAACTTTGATCTTGCTTCCTGAATCTTCTTTTGTTTGATAGCTTCATTTTTCTGCTCTGCCTTATCTACTATGAGTTCAGCTTTAGAGGATGCGTCCTCTAGTTTTCTAGATGCAGTCTTTTCTGCTTCTTTAAGAGTAAAGTCAGCTTTTTCGTTAGCCGCTTCTATCTCTTTTTGGGCTTTGCCACTGACTGATGACGATTTAGCAAAGTAACCTGTAATAAGGCCTATTATTACTCCTCCTACTGCTCCGATGATGTATTCCATCTCTTCTTTTTATTTATTATTAATAAATACTTTAATGACATCTATGATATAATGATCAAAAGATGACTTAGAAAGTCGACATATAACCTACTATGTACAAGAAACGAAAAAGTGAACGACCTACATTAATTGGTCTAATGTGGATTCTAAAGTATCTATTTGTGCATGGGCTTGAGTGATGTCATCTTCTAGAGATTGGATTTTATCTAGTTCAAATGCCTTTGTGAGAAGTACCATAATTACTAGATCTAGTTTGTCCTTGTCAGTATATTTTTGCTGAAACTCTGTGACTTGACTATTTATATCCTTTTCTATACTCCGGACGGACGTTTCTTCCTCTTCTGTGATTTTCATTGGAAAGGATCTTCCCGCAATCACTACACTTATCTTTATTTGAGCGTCGTCCATATCACTTACATGGCTTTTATGAGGGCTATACATTCATCAATTTCTCCTACGAAACCCTCTATTTTTGCCTTTATCATCTGTTGACTCTCCTCTATTTGAGTTGAGTCTATTGCACTATCTACTTTAGACTTCCACTGGTTGATTTCTTCTTCCTTCTCTCTCAGTGAGGTCTTTAGTCTATTGTTTTCACTTTGTATTGTTTTATATATATGCTTCTGCTCTTCCATCTTTTGGACGAGTATAGAGAGTTTGCTTTGTAGCAAATCTAATCTGTTTTGGATAGAATGCATACGTCAAATATATAGCTTTTCGGCTTATTATCAAGACAGTCACATATTATAATATATTATAATGTATTTAAATGCCTTATCTACATAGCTACGTATAAAACTATTACTTGGCCAATTGTGATCACAAATAGCTTATCTTCTGATCTCAGCACTTAGCTGGTGTTCGTAGCTATACATGATTTTATTCATGATTTTATCCACATCTTTGTCCTTGAGTGTCTTGGTGGCATCTTCAAACATATAACTAATTGCGTATGATTTCTTGGCTTTACCTAAGCGATCTTCATCAATATATACATCGAATAGATTGATCTCTTTGAGTAATTTTTTGTCAGCGCTTCTTGCCATTTTCTTTAAATCAGCAAACCCTATACTCTTATCTACTACAACAGCAAGATCTCTTCGTGAATTAGGGAATTTGCTCGGTTCTATTACTTTAATTTTCTTTGCTAATGTTTTGATAATCATGTCCATATTGAACTCAGCGTAGTAAGTATTCGTCTTTAAACCCATCTTATCGGATATTTCTCCCTGTACTGCTCCAAATCTTACGATTTCATCTTTTCCTCTGTGATATGATAGCCCGTACTGTAATCTGCTATCGTTTTCGAGCTCACTTACTTGATACTTCTGAATCCCTAACCTAGAACATACACTATGTACGTATCTCTTGATATCAAAGTAGTCTACAGGTTCTTTAGCATTAACCATCCAGGATTCACCATATCTTTTTCCACTCATGAATAGTGTAAGGTACTCAGTCTCTTTAAAGTCTTCGTCAACCGACCTATATGACTTTCCTAACTCAAACAGCCTAACATCCAATTGCTGTCTGTTATGGTTGTGGAGTACAGATAGTAATCCGCTACGCATCATCTCTGGGCGCATGATGTCCAGGTGAATATTTGATGTATTGTTAATATAAACAAACTCTGAGTTATCAATTTCAGTCTGATCCACGTAATGCTTAGACTCAATGAGCGATAATCCCATCATTTCATAGAATCCTTGAGCAGCCAAGTGATTAGATAGTAAGTTACGTACCGCAACTCTATCAGGATGCTCTTTATATGATATAGTACTTTGTACTTTAGTTGGGATAGGAATCTTATTAAATCCGTATATACGCATCAGTTCCTCTACAAGATCAACATCTCTGGTTACATCTGCCTTATCGGTAGGAACCTCTACTTTGATACTGTCATCTCCAACAGAAGACATTTTCATATTCATCGCTCTCAGGATACTGTGTATTTCATCTTTAGGTAACTCCACTCCAAACATATCCGTCACTTTCTGATATTTGAGGTGAATTTCAACAGGCTTGATCTCAGTAGGATATTCATCTATGATCTTAGATGTAATAATACCGCCAGCCAGCTCAACCATTAACTGTGCTGCTCTTTTTAGTGCTGCTACTGTTACATTTGGATCACTACCTTTCTCGTATACCTTAGCGGCATCAGTTCTTAGTAAATGTCTTGTGCTTGTACGTCTGATATTACCAGCATTGAAGTGTGCCGATTCTAAAAATATATTAGCTGTTTCATCAGTCACTCCAGACTCTAAGCCTCCGAATACACCAGCGATACATAGTCCATTGCCATTTCCATCACAGATCATTAAATCATCAGCATTGAGCTTTCGTGTAGATTCATCCAAGGCCTTGAATTCTGTCCCTTCTGCTAGTTTTTTCACAACTATTTTTTTGGAAGGAATTTTATCTGCATCGAACGCATGTAATGGCTGTCCCATCTCATGCAATACAAAGTTGGTAATATCTACTATAACATTAATCGGTCTTACATCTATTGCATTGAGATATTTTTGCATCCAATCTGGTGATGGTCCCATTTTCACATTCGATATAGTTATTCCACTATATCTTGGACACGCTACTTTATCTATTACTTCTACCTCAAATTCGAGGGTTGTATTTTCTGTCTTGAATGCTGATGTATCAGGCATTTTGACATCTACAATCTCTCTTGAGTGAAATGTAAGGTATGACGCTACATCTCTAGCTGATCCTATGTGGAAAGTTGCATCTGATCTGTTAGGTGTCAGTCCGATATCGTATACCGTATCATTATCTAAGTCTATAAAGTCGGACCCTAGTGTACCTGCCGGCACATTTCCAGGTAGAATCATAATGCCGTCACTTCTTTGTCCTAGACCCAATTCGTCCTCTGCACAGATCATCCCTAGAGATGCTTCTCCTCTTATCTTTCCTTTCTTGATTTTGAACTCTTTTCCATCTTCGCCATACAGTGTAGTCCCTATAGTAGCTACAAGTACGTTGATTCCAGCGGTTACATTAGGTGCACCACAGACGATCTGTACTGGCGTATCACCATTACCTAGATCTACAGTAGTTACTGAAAGTTTATCCGCTCCAGGGTGCTTACCACAAGTGAGGATACGGCCTACTACTATACCCGTTAGGCCTCCTTTAACAGACTCTATCTGCTCCATTCCTTCTACCTCTAGACCTATGGTCGTCAATATTTCTGACAATTTGTCGTCTGACATAGGTAGATCTATATATCTCGATAACCAATTTCTTGATAGCTTCATGTCCTCTATTTCTCTTCTGATAAATGATGAGAGCCCAGCCATAACCAGCTCTCTATTACATATTGGTTGCAAAGATAGTGAAGTCAATTAAAAACGAACCCTTTATTGTCAAGAAGGAAGAAGTTCAAAGCCTTTTAGATGCAATACAATCTGCATCTCTTTTTATGATTAATGCTCTTAAAGGGCAACTAGATGTATAGAAATTCGATCATGTTTCATTCTTTCTATAGTTTAACCGCCAAATATCTCTTATAGCTTTTATACATAATCATCTATTTCCTACCTTCATAGTGCGAATGAAGTCTTCTATATATATATCATCACAGCAATCGCCCAAGGTCTTTTGGTGGCTGAAGTTATTGCTGCTAGCTTTAGTGGGATATGTACTGTATGATCAGATCATCTTGAACCAAGATATGGCAACTATTCAGTACCAGCTCAATAAGGGACTTAAGGGAAGTAGTTGGGTCTATCTGGTAGGCAGCATAATCCTTATGCCTATCAATTGGCTTTTAGAGAGCGTCAAATGGAGAATGCTCATATTACCTTGGAGGAATATAACTAAAATTGATGCTATGAAAGCTATTTATGCTGGTATCAGTTTGGGTCTTGTGACTCCTGCTCGTATAGGTGAGTATGGTGGCAGACTGCTATTGATCGATGGAGAAGACCGCATTAAATCGATCCCCGCTACACTAATTAGTAGTATTGCTCAGAATATATCTAATATTATTGGTGGCTATATTGGAGCATTAATTTTCTGTTACTGTTATTTTTCGGTCAATCGCTTCGTCTATGTAGCTGGAAGTATCCTTGGACTACTGGCAATTATTATGCTTTGTGCAGTATTTTTCAATATAAGTAAGCTGAACCTTGACGGGCTCAACCGCTGGAAGTGGGGGAAGATCCTAAACAAGCAAGCTCATGTACTTTCTCGGTATGACAGACCAGTACTCCAAAGGGTATTGACACTATCGTATCTTAGATATTTGATTTACTGTATGCAGTATGTACTCATACTATACTTTTTAGGTTTAGAGCTGTCAGTACTTGCGGCATTCTCTGGAGTGGCTGTGATCTTCTTATTTCAGAGTGGCATACCGCTACCACCTATGTTGAGTGTAGTAGCCAGAGGGGAATTAGCCATTGTTATCTGGTCATTATTCACAGCAAACATAGGAGGCATACTGGTGGCCACATTTGGTCTTTGGGTAATAAATCTCGTTTTCCCAGCGTTATTGGGCCTGCTGATCATTCTTAATGTAAACCATTTAAAATCATCTCAATAATGATGAACAACATTAAGACTATACTTTTTTGTTTTTCGCTAATATTCACTATGTCGCTTTCTGCTCAGATGGCACCCGATATCCATCAAGATGATAATTGCGGAGGAATAAATAATAATGCATTTCAAGGCGGAGAGAAGCTAGTCTATAAACTGTACTACAATTGGAAATTTGTCTGGATTCCTGCAGGCGAAGTAAAATTTAATGTGATCGAAAACAAAAATGACTTCGAAGTGTATGTCACGGGAAAAACTTATGAATCATACAACAGCTTTTTTGAAGTGGATGATAAGTTCTATTCCAAGATGAACAAAGAGACATTGTTACCTACAGATTTTCTGAGGGATATTAAAGAGGGTAATTATGTGAAGTATGATAGTATCAGTTTTGATCAACCCAACTATAATGCTAATACGCTTCATGGTAGAACAAAAGAAACTGCAGAATCAGAAGATTGGGATCTAGGTGAATGTATGCAGGATATGGTTTCTATATTATACTATGTACGTAATCTTGATTTCGAAAGTCAAAAGAAAGGACACAAATTTCCTGTGAAGGTGTTTTTTGACAAAGAAGTTTTTGGTCTTGATGTAGAATACAGGGGCATAAAGAAGAAAAAGAAAATTAAAGATTTAGGTAAGTTTGACACTTATGAATTTAGCCCAGAGGTGGTAGCAGGTGAAGTTTTCGATGCAGACACTCGCATGAAAATATGGGTGTCTAAAGACGGAAATAAAATTCCTCTTCAAATAGAATCTCCAGTATCCATCGGATCTGTCAAAGCAGTCTTAAAAAGTTACGGTGGATTGAAGTACCCTTTGCAAAAAAGGTAAACAAGTGAGCAGTTGTCTTGTACAACAAATGTGTGTATAACGAGAATCTTAAAAGTATTGTATTGAGAATAATACAGGAATTAAGTTTAACGTTTAAGATAGATGTTATGATTTACTGAATGAAAATATTTAAACGATATTAAATATTTTGGCTGAACCGAAAGATCACTTAAACCGAGTGATATCTTAGGTCAGTAGTTTTTCGATCTCGGCTCAAATATCGATCTCCTATTTTGTCTTGGAGATTCAAAATTTATATCATCAACTATATAGTGTTTGAGTAGATAGTTTTATTGTGCGTATTGGCGTAATATTTTCAGAAATTATAGGTATAATAAAAATTATAATTTTCTGATCACATTGATTCCATCTCGTAGTGGTAGAATCACATTTTCCACTCTAGAATCTTTGACTACTTGCTTATTGAATTCGTCCAGTATTACGGAAGTTTTATCCATATTTTCATCTAGAATCTTACCGCTCCACAGTATATTGTCTGCGAGTATAATACCTCCTTTACGAAGTTTAGGTAATATGAGTTCGTAGTAGATAGGGTAGTCCTTCTTTCCAGCATCTAAGAATATTAGATCGAATTTATAATCCAGCTTAGGGACGATTTCTTTTGCATTACCAATAAGCTGATTGATACGATCACTATACCCACTTTTAGTAAAATATTTGTTAGATATATGTTGTAGTTCTGCGTTGACTTCTACTGTGATCAGTTCGCCATCAGGCTGTAATCCTCTTACTAAATTGAGTGTCGCAAATCCTGTGAATGTACCTATCTCCAATATGTACTTTGGCCTTACTAAATTCGATATAAGACTGAGTATACGCCCTTGTATTGGTCCAGATGACATTCTAGGAGCCAACGTCTTGAGGTGTGTCTCTCTATCTAATTCATAGAGGATTTCATCCATAGGTGTGCTATGTTCTACGCAGTAGTCATATAGCCTTGTATAGTTATCTTGTAGCATTTTATTTAATAGACTTTTTCATTCTCTTTTTAATCAAAGGATAACTAAATACAATAGCACTTATCAATACGACACCCACATAAAATCTTGGACTTAATTCTTTATGATCATTTAATAATATGACGGCTAAAAGAATACCATAGACTGGTTCTAAATTGATTGTAAGGTTAGCTACGAAAGCACTCACATACTTGAGTGCTCTGAGGGACAATATGTATGCAAGAGTAGTACACAGTAAAGCTAGAATCAAAAGGTAAGTCCAGTCTGTACCTACTGGCCAAAACTGAATTTCTTTTCCATTCCAAATCAAAACAGGAACCAATAGACTGATGAATATCCATGCACTACCCAACTCTAAAAATGTGATAGAATATGAATCTGCATCATCGATCAACCTTTTGTTTAATGTAGAAAATATTGCTGCCAATAAAGCAGATAATAATCCAATGTAGATACCATTTATCATAGCAGAATTTACCGTATTTACAATCAAACACATGCCTGGAATAATCATGAGGCCCATTATAACTTGTAATTTTTCAATAGGTCTACGCAATATTGCAGGTTCTAGAAAAGAAGTGAAGAGAGATGTAGAAGCAAAGCAAATTAATGCTACCGACGCATTGGATAATTTGATCGCTCCATAGAAGGTAATCCAATGCAGTGCGACCAATACACCAATGCCTAAAAACTTAAAAATTTTATCTCTAGGAATCGACCTAAGTTTTATTCCAAACTGAATAAAGTATAATAAACTGATACATGTAATCAGTACTCTCCACCATACAATCATCACCGCGGATAGCTGTATCAGATCACCTAGAATAGCCGTAAATCCAAAAAGCAATACTGCTACATGTAGCTCTAGATAAGCTTTTTTAATATTATTCATTTTTTATCAAAGAGATGGTTATCTCACCATTATTTTTTGGGTATGAATATCTTCGTTAGATCTGATTTGTACTAGATAGATACCCGTAGACCATGTCGACGGTATGTCCAACGTATTGTTATTTATTATTTCACTTCGTAATAGTTTGCCAGTCATATCTCTGACTGCAACTTCAGCACCATTCAAATTATCTTCAGACTCTATCATAATGCTATTACCGGCAGTTACGATGCTAGGTATTATATTCCAGTTGCGTATTGATTCTTCTCCAGTGTAAGATACATTAGATGCAAAGAAAGTACCTGATCCTTGTAGTTCTGTACAGAATTCGTAATGGGTGAATGGGGCTACGGACCAGAATACATCTCGCTCTGCATATATCTCAGGTATTTCACCAATAGCATTTGCTTCAGTAACTATACCTTCCCAAAGTGGCTGAGTAAGTGCTTCATTAAAGTGAATTTGTACTAGATAGTGTGTGGCATTTTCTACGGGCTCCCAATCTAATTCTATATAGTCAAAAGCTTGTGCCTCTCCATCTGTTGGGAAGTTGTAAGTAATTGAAGAATCTTCGATCGAAGCTGCAGGAATTTGATTAGTTAGATACTCCGACTTTACATCTATAAGATTGGCCCTCATGGCTTCGCATTGCTCAGGAGAAAATCTTAATGCACAGTTATCAGTGGCATATGACATGATTAACGTAGCATCTGATTTGAACGATTCTCCATTAGGGTCTAACATAGTCCCAAAACTTGTTCCTGTCGATTGGTTACATGTCCATCTATATGCTAGATAATCTGGTGGTGTATCACAAAATCCGTCTGCTGCATATTCACAGTTACTTCCATCAACTTTTTCAACATATGCGGTATCTATGATCAATGTATCGATAATTAGTGAATCTTTAAAAAGAGTATAATTATACAACACAGTTTCTGGGGCGGGCTCACTAAATGTTCCAGCGGCGGTACTACTTCCCACTGCAGATCCGTCATATCCATATCCACCTTCCCAACCGAGGAAAGGATGAGGTAGAGATAGATTATGTCCAATTTCGTGAGACCATGTATGATCATCAGGACTTGTACAGCTGATGTCTAATACGACTCCAGCATAAGGTAGGTTGTAACCACAATTACCAGCGGCAGTACCAACTATATAGCAATTTATTGTATTAGGAATATTTAGATCAAACATCTGGTAAGCCGCATCAGTAGTGTTATTATGAGTATACATCTCAGACTGACTCAGATACTTTAAGCCTCCTTGTAAATAGAATTCTATATTAGAATCTTCAAAATCTTCATTAAGCGTACATAATGACCCAACTAATGCAGAAGCGGCGATTTTACCAGTTCCATCATCGTTACTCACGACAAATACGGTCAGAGGTACATATATTTTCTCTCCTCCTCTAGTATCTACTAGTCCATTATTGCGCTGAAAATTTTGCAGCCATTCTGATCTATGGTCTAATGTTCCACATGGATTTATGCCTGATTGTGCCATGGATAAGGCGCAAAAGCAGAAAGAAAGTATTAGGAGTGAGATTCTTTTGAACATCTTACTAGTAATTTTGATTATGAGTTAGAATAGGATTCCTTTGCAAGATAATTTATTTAAATAAAGTTATATGCAACCAGTAGTAGTAGAGTCACACATTATCGAATCTTTAGAGGAGTCAGTACGAATATCTGATTACGGAGGTTCTCATCTTCTGATGACGCCAAGCCGCAATTCATTTAAAAAAGCGATTAGGGCTAAACGTGTCCTTCTCAATGGAGAGTTGGCCGATAGTAGCCGTATGGTGAAAAAAGGAGATATTATTGAAATACTACTATCTGAAGAAGTATACCCAGAACATAAAATTAAAATAGAGGTAATCTTTGAAGACGAATATATGGCTATAGTAAATAAGCCAGCAGGTCTGCTTACAAGCGGTAATCAGCACAGGACTTTAGCTAATGCAATCTCAACGAATCTCAACGAATCAAAAGAGAAAGCCAGGTTACCAAGACCTAATCCTGTACATAGACTGGATAGATCGGCAAGCGGTTTACTAATCATAGCTAAGACTATGTTAGCCCAACAGGATCTATCTGAGCAGTTGGCCAACTATACGGTAGATAAGACCTACAGAGTAATATCACATGGATTAGCAGAAAAAACAGGCACGGTGGATCTACCTATCAAAGAAAAATCTGCACAAACGCAATACAAACTAATAAAGACCATTCCTAGTAATAAGTATGGTGGATTCTCAATAATGGATGTGAAGATCAAGCAAGGCAGAAAAAATCAAATACGTGTGCATTTACATTCTATAGGCCATACGGTAGTTGGTGATTTATTATATCCAAGAGAAAATCCTGGGAAAGGCCTTTATCTGCATTGTTATGCATTGACACTAAATCATCCAAAAAGCGGAGAGAAAATGACTTTTGAGATGGACCTTCCAAAGAAGTTCGAGGATTTTTTAAACTAGAATCTTTCTAACTTTCATTATTTTTACGTGATGATGGCAGAACTCAAAAACAACTACTTTCAGTCTGTATACGATGTCACTAGCCTAATACCTAAAGGGCGTGTAAGCACATATGGTGCCATTGCAGATTATCTATCACTTGGGTCTGCGCGTATGGTAGGCTGGGCACTCAATCAGGTCCACACATCAGACCAGGATGTACCTGCTCATAGAGTTATCAACCGTAAAGGTGAGCTTAGTGGCAGGATGCACTTTCAGACACCGACTATAATGCAAGAAAAACTCGAAGCAGAAGGAATAGAGGTTGTGGACCACAAAGTAGTATACTTCAAAGAGCTCAACTGGCATCCAGAAGAAATAGAATTTTAATTCGCTATGGGTAATATCATACATATGATTTCAGGGCCACGCAATATGTCTACGGCTATTATGTACGCTTTTGATAATAGAAAGGATACACTAGGAGTAGACGAACCATTTTACTCATATTACCTCAATAAATATCCTGATGTACAACATCCTGGACGCAATGATATACTCCAGAGTCAATCGACAGATGCCAATACAGTCATCAACCAGTTGCATCAAAGTGCTCAAGAAGTAGATTATCTATTTATCAAAAACATGGCTCACCATATCGATGGGTTTGATCTAAATTGGTTACATGTTGCTAAACACGTATTCCTTATTCGTGATCCTCAGAAGTTGATTAATTCTTTTGCTAAGGTTATGGATAATCCTACTATTAAAGATATTGGGATTAAAGAGGAATATTTGCTATTCCAACAATTGATAGGTCGAGGAATCTCTCCAGTAGTATTAGATTCTGGTGATTTGCTAAGAGATCCATCTAGGATTATGACTCAACTTTGTAAGGCGTTAGATATGGAATTCACCGAAGATATGCTTTCTTGGAAAGCTGGATCAAGACAAATAGATGGTGTTTGGGCGTCCTATTGGTATGATAATGTACACAAGACGACAAGCTTTGGCCAGCAGCAAACAAGTAGAGAAATTATGCCTAGGAGGTATCGATCGTTACTAATTGAAGCAATGCCTTATTATCAATCGTTATACGAATACGCAATAAAATAATATATATGCTACAGAAATCAGATTCGCGAAATGTCAATATCAAGATCTATGTCGATGGTCAAATTCTCAATAGAGATGAAGCCCAAGTATCTGTATTTGATAGTGTAGTGCAAGGAGGCGATGCCGTATGGGAAGGGTTGCGAGTATATAGAGGAGGTATCTTTTGTCTAGATCGCCATCTTAATCGGCTAATGGATTCTGCTAAGGCTATGGCATTCGTAGATGTGCCGAATAAATCAGATATCAAAAAGGCATTAACGGAAACATTACAGGCCAACGGAATGACGGATGACGTCCATATACGACTAACGCTGACACGTGGACGAAAGACTACATCAGGAATGGATCCAAGGCTCAACATTTTCGGACCGACCTTGATTATACTACCTGAGTACAAGCCACCAGTATATGATAATGAAAATGGCATTATTGTTATTACTTCTACAATCAGACGCAATTCGCCAAACAATCTAGATTCTAAGATTCATCATAATAACCTGATCAACAATATACTTGCAAAAATACAGTCCAATGTGGCTGGTGCGGATGCTGCACTTATGCTGGACAATTATGGATTTGCATCGGAGCTCAATGGCACAAATATATTTATGGTAAAAGATGGCATTATATATACCCCACATGCAGATGCCTGTCTACATGGCATTACTCGTGGATTAATCATTCAGTTGGCTAGAGAAAACAATTTTACTTGTATCGAAAAAAACATTTCTCTAACTGAAATGTATTCTGCGGATGAGGTGTTTTGTACAGGTACAATGGGAGAGCTCACACCGATAGTATCGATAGATGGCCGCAAGATTGAAAACAAATCTATCAGCGAAATATTACCCAAGCTCATCTATGCGTTCGAAGAATCAATACACAAATACACAGAAAAGATATAATATAATATGAAGAAAATACTATGTAGTATTACATTATTAATAGCTGTCGTAGTTACTGGATATGGGCAGATAGATCCTGTAGGCATGTGGAAAAATATAGATAATGAAGATGGCAAAGTGAAGTCACATCTAGAAGTATACTGGGAAGATGGTGTACTCAAGGCAAAAGTGGCTAAGCTCCTTGATAATGCTACAGTTACGTTATGTAAAAAATGTAAAGACGATAAGAAGAATCAACCGTTAGTAGGAATGGAGATTATGTGGGGACTCACGGCGGACGGTGATAAAGAATGGTCGGGCGGACAGATCATGGATCCAAAGAGCGGTAAACAATATAAATGTAAGATCGAGCTGGAAAAAAAGAACAAATTGAAGGTCCGTGGATTCATAGGAATACCTGCTTTTGGACGTACTCAGTATTGGTATCGCTTAGTGGAATAACAAAAGGTTCCATGATGGCACAATAATATTTGAAATTATATGGTTTAAGAGGCGATAATAACATTGACTAACTTAATATAAAATATGACGCATAATTACACGCCAGAATTACTTATTAAATACGTTTACGGAGAAGCCGACATTGCTGATAGACTTGAGTTAGAATATGGATTAGAAAATAATGCTCCTCTTAGAGCTCAATATCTAGATATTCTTAATTCATATAGGAATGTTCCTAAGGTAGCTTTTAGTCCAAAGAAATCTATATTAGATAATATCTTGAATTACAGTAAATCGACTTTACTAGAAACGAATTTTTAAGTTTAAATTCGATAAAATACTAAGACTCACAACATTTGTTGTGGGTCTTTTTTGTATTAAATAACGACAAGCATTTGAAAAAAGACCCTGACAAATTGCCAAGGCCCTAAAATTATTTAATCTTCTTAAGTTTCTATTTTAGAGTCTCTTTGCAGCTTTTATGAATTAGTTTTATGTGTTTTCTTAGATCATTAACTTTCATGATAAAACAGCTCTATTTCCGCTTTAAAAATTATCCTGAAAGTTTGGTTTTAGAAAACCACATTTTCATTCTGACTATGCGCTTACTTCAAGACGAGGTGGTTTTCTTCTGCAAGCTTACGCATATTGATCAGTGCGTACCTCATTCGACCAAGAGCAGTATTGATACTTACTCTCGTAATTTGTGAAATTTCCTTGAAGCTCATATCAGCGTAGTGTCTAAGTACTACTACTTCTCGTTGCTCGGGAGGAAGTTGATCTACTAGTTCGCGAACTTTGGAGTGGAGTTGACTTTTGATCATAGTCGTTTCCATATTATCATCACCACACTCAAGAATATCAAAGATATCGAAAGTTTCAGTCGAACTTACTTTTGTACGGCGTTTAGACCTCCGAAAGTTGTCTACACACATATTGTAAGAGATACGCATTGCCCATTGAAGAAACTTGCCTTCATGGTTGTACTTACCTTTACGAAGTGTATCAACAATTTTAATAAATACGTCTTGGAAGATATCCTCTGCCAAATCTCTATCCCTTACGAAAAGGTAAATAGAAGTATATATTTTGTTTCTGTGTCTTGTGAGAAGTATTTCAAAACATTTCTCATTACCCTTAAGGTAGTTGATGATCAACGACCTATCGTCTAGCTTAGCTACATCCATAACAGTTAAATCTTAGTCAGTAAAAAAAGTATGTAAAAATTTAAGTGTAGATGTATCTAATTTATAAGCGGCAATAATTTTGTTAAATAATGTAGCTAGTTGCTACTTGAAATAAATTCCTTATGGAAAATCAAATATAGATTAAGTATTTCGAAATGTAAAGGGCCATCAGAATAAAATAATACTGAAACACCGTAAAAACATGGTCCTCTGACAAGTGAAATTTACTTTAAATCGACCTTAAAGCAACTAATATAAGGCTCTTGAACATATAGAATTGTTAGTATATGAAATAAAGTCTGGCAACAAATATTTTTTGAAATATTTTTTTAGTTGTCAACTAGATAGCTCTTTAGTAGTCTATAGCAGTTTAAATGCTACATAAGGTCGCAATCTCAATTAATTCCCAACCAATTCAACACTTTAACTTTATCCGTGTTAGTGTATGGTTTATAAGCGCATAATAACTATCAAGGATTTAATTAGATCATCTTGAATATTTAGAAAAATAAGTTTGATCTTGCGTGATTGATACTACTTCAACGATAGATAGCATATAAATGGCAACTAAATCTAAATCTGCTCCTAAAAAATCTAAGTCTGAATATCAGTCCCTTAGAGAATATATACATATCAAGGGCGCTAGATCTAATAATCTCAAGAATGTAGAAGTACTGCTCCCTAAGAAAAAGCTTATCGTAGTCACAGGGTTGTCTGGATCAGGTAAGTCTTCTCTTATCATGGATACATTATATGCAGAAGGTCAGCGTAGATATGTAGAAAGTTTATCTTCTTATGCACGTCAATTTCTCAATAGGATGAAAAAGCCTGAGGTAGACTTCATAAAAGGTATATGTCCGGCAATCGCCATAGAACAGAAAGTAACGACCAGTAATGCTCGATCTACCGTAGGGTCACTTACTGAGATATATGATTTCATTAGACTGTTATATGCTCGTGTAGGTAAGACCTACTCACCTATATCTGGTGACCTAGTACGTAAGCACGAAGTATCTGATGTAGTGGAGTATATCCAAAAACAAAAAAATGGTACCAAGATTGTGTTAATGATACCGATCCAAAAAAGGTATGAGCGGACACTTCACCAGGAGTTGTATCTATTGATGCAAAAAGGGTTTAACAGATTGTATATCAATGGCGAACTTGTAGATATAGAGAACAAGCTAGAAAGTAAAGATGAGAATCTCAGTAAGTCTGTGACTAAACTTAAAGAGCCCATCCACATACTGATAGATAGATTTGCAGTTTCAGACGAAGAAGAGAACAAAAAAAGAATTGCAGATTCTGTATTGACTGCATTCTCAGAGAGCGAGGGTGATTGTGTAGTACAAATTATGGGAGGTATAAGTGTCTCGTACAATAGTCGATTTGAATTAGATGGTATCCTCTTCCAAGAGCCAACTCATCAGTTATTCAATTACAATAATCCTTATGGGGCATGTCCTAAGTGTGAGGGTTATGGTCGTATACTAGGCATAGACCCCGATAAGGTAGTGCCGGACGATAGTCGATCACTATATGACGAGGCAATAGCTTGTTGGAGAGGAGAGAAAGGAAAAGCGTGGCTTAATCAATTGATCCAATCAGCGCATAAATTTGATTTTCCAGTACATAAGCCATGGAGAGATCTCAGTGATGATGAGCAACTATTGGTCTGGGAAGGGAATGGGTATTTCGATGGTGTAGAAACATTCTTTGCAGGACTGCAAGCTAAGACTTATAAAATTCAAAATAGAGTCCTTCTGGCAAGATATCGTGGTCGCACCAATTGCAATGATTGTAAAGGTGGCAGACTGCGCAAAGAGGCAAGATATGTAATCGTAGCAGGCAAGAATATTTCTGAATTGATAAATATTCCGATAGATGAGTTGTATGTATTCTTTAATAAGATCAAGTTAAATAAATATGATGCTAAGATTGCTGAAAGAATATTAACTGAAATCCAAAGCAGGCTTCAAACTATGATAGATGTAGGACTATCTTATCTCTCACTTGACCGAATGTCAAATACACTTTCAGGAGGAGAAACACAACGAATAAATCTTACACGAACACTGGGAAGTAACTTAACTAACTCACTTTACATCCTAGACGAACCTAGTATAGGCTTGCACCCTAAGGATACTGATAAACTCGTTAAAGTTCTTGAGAAATTACGTGATTTAGGCAATACGGTTGTAGTTGTAGAGCACGAAGAAGAAGTGATCACCAATGCAGATTATATTATCGATGTGGGCCCAGGAGCAGGAATACATGGTGGAGTAATAGTCTTTGATGGACCCTATAAAGATTTTAAAAAGGGAGTTAAAGAAAGTTTGACCTCTCTCTACATTAGTGGGAAGGAACAATTACCCTTGCCAACTCATCGTCGCACCTCATCTAATAAAATAGAAATCAAAGGTGCAAGACAACACAATCTTAAAAATATAGATGTTACTATTCCTTTGAACACCCTTACAGTAGTGAGTGGAGTATCAGGATCTGGTAAGACGTCACTTGTCAAACACATCTTGTATCCAGCACTCAAAAAAGAGCTCAATGAAGCGATAAGTAGATCACCAGGAAAGCACGATAGTATAACAGGAGCAATAAAGAACATCACTCAAGTAGAGATGATCAATCAAAGCCCTATCGGTAAGTCTTCGAGATCTAATCCTGTGACTTATGTAAAAGCTTACGATGCGATTAGAAAATTATACGCAAGTCAACAATTAAGCAAGATTCGTGGTTATACGCCAAAGCACTTCTCATTTAATGTAGATGGCGGTCGATGTGAAACATGCAAAGGCGATGGAGAGATCACGGTAGAGATGCAATTCTTAGCAGATGTAAAGTTGGTGTGTGATGAGTGTAATGGAAAAAAATTTAAAGATGATGTCATTGAAGTAGAATACAATAGTAAGAGTATTCACGACATACTTAATCTTAGTGTAGAGGAAGCTCTTGAATTCTTTGAGGAGAAAAGAGATATCATAGCACGAATTCAGCCACTGTACGATGTAGGTCTTGGATATATTAAACTTGGACAGCCATCAAGTACATTATCTGGTGGTGAAGCACAGAGGGTCAAGTTGGCTTCATTTCTCACTAGAGAAAATCATAGTAAAGATATTTTCTTCATATTTGATGAGCCAACTACAGGCCTGCATTTTCATGATATCCGTAAGTTAATGGATGCTTTCAATGCGCTAGTAGAACATGGACATACGGTACTCGTTGTGGAACACAATATGGACGTCATCAAGATGGCAGACTATCTAATAGATCTCGGTCCTATCGGCGGAAAAAATGGGGGTCATTTAGTATATCAAGGACTCCCTGAAGGGCTCGTAAAAGTGAAAGAATCTTTTACTGGACATTTTTTAAAAGAGAAATTGTAAATATTATTTATTCTTTAGTGGTGGATATATTTTGAAGTAATAATTTTTATTTTTCTATCAATGCAACAAATTCTTCTTCAGTCATAATTAAAACCGAGCCTAGCGCTTGTGCTTTTTTTAGTTTAGATCCTGCTTTTTCTCCTGCGACTAGGATGTTGAGATTACTGCTAACTGCAGAGATGTTTTTGGCTCCGTTTTGCTCGGCTAATTTCTGAGCCTCTTTACGGCCCATCAGCTGAAGTGATCCAGTAAATAGAATTGTCTTTCCTGATAAAGGTGCATCTTCTGACACTACTAAAGGTCTATCTTCTTTGGTCTGTTTCATGTTGACACCATGTTCTTCTATACGATGAAGCATAGCAATATGATCAAGATCTGAGAAGTATGCGATTACGTTATCGGCAACTACAGGTCCTATATCTTTTATCGAAGTAAATTTTTCTTTATCCCAATATTGCAAATCGAAAACATGATTGATTTCTGCAGCGATTAACTTTGATGCTTTCTTACCTAAATGATGTATACTTAGTGAATGTAATAACCTATGTATTGGATTACCTTTTGCTTTATTGACAGCAGAAAATAGTTTTTCAGCAGATTTTGATCCGAATCCTTCTAGCGTTTTGACAGCATCATAATCTAGATTATATACATCGCTGATATCTTTTAGCCAACCGTGTGAATGAAAAGTTTCTACATAAGATTTACCAAACCCATCTATATCCATTGCGTTTTTTGAGACATGAAAAATCATTCGTTGTAAGTCTTGTTGACCGCAAGTACACTTAAGACATCTCCATGCAGATTCGCCTTCTTCTTTGACAAGAGTAACAGGATTATCTGTATCAGGATTGATGGGACATACTGTTGGATATTCTACAGGCACTTGACTGCCATCCCGCAGCTCTTCCATAGATTTCACTATATATGGAATGACATCACCAGCACGCTCTACGAGTACAGTATCGCCTAGGCGTAAATCTTTGGTTTTTATGAAATCTTCGTTATGTAATGAAACAGACGATACTGTTACACCTGCCAGTTGTACAGGTTCTATTTTTGCTACAGGTGTGATTGATCCGATTTTTCCCACTTGATATTCTATATCAGTCAAGATGCTTGTAGCCTGTTTCGCTTTGAACTTATATGCTATCGCCCATCTAGGATGATGCTGAGTCGAACCACTACGCTCTTGTAATTTGAGGTCGTTCACTTTCACTACCAAGCCATCTACTTCGTACTCATACTTTTCACGTTTGTCTTCCCAAGTGGCACAATAATCAGCCACTTCTTTAATGTTGACGCAGGTTTTCATTTCGTTTTGCGGTATCTTAAACCCAAGTTGACCCATGAGTTCAATGCTCTCATAATGAGTATTAAGTTCTTGGAGTTTGTCATTACCATCTTTGTCAACCGCATAAGCTAATTGAAATATAAATGCCTCTAGTCCACGATTACGTGTCTCGTTAGGATCTTTAGTTCTTAGTCCACCAGTTGCAGCATTGCGAGGATTGGCAAACAGAGCGTGTCCGTCCGTTTCTCTCTGAGTATTTATTTTAGCAAAATTGTCTTTCCGTATCAGTGCCTCGCCGCGCATCTCGGCTTTGTATATTCCTAGTTCTGCCAGTGGTGCTCTAAGCGGTATAGATGGCATAGTACGTGCATTGGCAGTCATTTCTTCTCCCATGGTGCCGTTACCTCTAGTCGCCGCTCTTATGAGAAAATCATCTTCATATAGTACTGCTATACTTCCTCCATCGAACTTTGGTTCTACACTATATTCTATATTCTGCTCTTCTGGAATATTGAGATATCTTTTCACTGATTTATCAAAACTAGCAAGGTCTTCTGCATTATACGAATTTGCCAATGATAGCATCGGTACTACATGTGCCACAGGATCGAGGTTACCACTTAAATCATTTGCAACTCTTTGGGTCGGGCTGTCTTGAGTGATAAGATTTGGATTAGCGGCTTCTATTGCTTCTAATTGTTTGTATAGTTGATCATATTCATAATCGGCTAGTGTAGGGCTGTTTCGTACATAATACTTCCATTCGTGATATCTCAGTACGTCTTTGAGCTCAGCTATCTCTAGCACTTTAGCTGAAGATGAAAGCCATTTTTTGGATATATTATATAATTTTTTTTCTTGCTTTGGAGTATACATATGAATGGATTGTATTGTAGTCCAAAGATGAAAAAATGCACTTGATAACTAATGGAAAGTACATAAAACTTATCGGTTAATTTGAGCTCTTTGCGTTCGTAAGTATTAATGCATATTGTAAGCCTCATTTTATCTAGTTGAATCTAGATTAGTAAAGTACCATTTGGATAGTATATAGTTACGGGTTTATGTGTAAATAATAGATCGGCTAAATCTTACATGTTTAGTCTTTTATAGACATTCTTACTCAATGTGCTTTGAGTGTGTTTTGTTCTGTGTAAAAGCCGCTCTGAAACAAGAAAAACTACTTTACAGTAAAGTAAGATACCTATTTTTAAAGGTGTACCTGAACGACTAGCTATATACGACATAATCTATCCAGGGTAGTTGATCAAAATGAAACTGAGTAATGACCCTAGCAGGCCTATGGCTAGCCATAGTCTCCTATCTGCAAGCAGACTATCTTTGTCTCGGTGCAACATAAAGGTGAGTTTTGATTTTGGTTCAGGAATGCTTCCAATCCTTGTAAAAAAATTCGTCGTCATTTGTAGTGCAGTAGGATGCTAGACAAATCGTGAACAGTCACTCTATTGACTACACCATACCATACGCTAATAGCGTACCATGAGGAATAATCATTATATGTCTTGTATACCTACATACTCACTTAGTTTTGGGGTATTTGATCTATAGGGTTTATAGTTCTAGTATTGACTCCTGTGATTCAGCTAGTTGTACATGGTGAATATTTACATGTAAATCAAAGTAAGAATTTTACTCATTTGTTAATTACCAATATTTCTTTCCTTGGGTAGGGTAAGACAATGCGAGAATGTGTCTATATTTTCTAAAACAAGATAAAACTAAGTGCTGATACAGATACTTATGATGTATTTAAGGCATATTTTAGTCAATGATATTCTGTGGACGCAGAAATAAAGATGGATTGATCAATGAGATCAAAACAAGAGCATTAACAAAATGTAGATGAAAGAAATTTACAAGAAAGCGCCGCATGTATAGCCAATAGTTTACAACGGGGTTAATTACCAATCGATAGGTCGATAGTCTTTTAAAAATTTTCCACACCAATGTTTTCCGGTATTGATGCCATCGAAGAGTGGATCTAGTACTCTCGCTGCTCCATCGACAATATCTAATGGTGGCTGGAAATCATGGTCTTCTACTTTACGATTAGCCAATTCTACAGGATCTTCGTCAGTAACCCAACCAGTGTCAACAGCATTCATATAGATACCATATTTTACGAAGTCTGTAGCTGCAGTATGAGTCATCATATTGAGCGCGGCTTTCGCCATATTAGTATGTGGGTGTCTATCTTCCTTATAGAATCTATGAAACTTTCCTTCCATGGCAGATACATTGATGATGTGTTTCATTCCTGTATTCTCTTTTTTCATAAGCGCAGCCAATCGGTTACACAGTACAAAGGGAGCAACACTATTTACGAGTTGTACTTCTAGCATTTCATCGGTACTGATCTCACCCAATTTGAGTCTCCAGCTATTGGTATTGCGCAAGTCTACTTGTTGTAAGTCAGCATCTAATTTTCCATCAGGAAACACCTCTTCTGTAGCAATTGAATTATCAATTGTATATGGTATTTGAGAAAGCTGTGCACTTGAGGTTAGTCCGACACCTACTTGTTTACCTTGCCATGCGACTGGAGCATTTTTATTTTCACTGTCCACCGTTTCTATATTGAGAGATGATAGTTCTTGGACGACATCATGATGGTCTCTAAGGAGATCTTGTGCGAGTCTGGGCAAATCGTTATAATCCGAACCTTCGTTAGGCATTAGATGCTTATAAAATCCAGTAGGCCGACGCACAGTTTGTGCAGCATTATTAATCAAGACATCTAGTCTTTCATATTGCTGTTCTAAATAATTACAAAATATCTCAACACTAGGAATATGTCTTAGATCTAAGCCATGAATTTTGAGTCTATGTCCCCATTCAGTAAAGTCCGATTCTTTGGAATATCGCAATGCAGAGTCTACAGGAAAACGAGTCGTTGCAATTACCATTGCTCCTGCTCTCAACATCATAAGCGTGATATGATATCCGATCTTTAGTCTAGAACCAGTAACTAGGGCTACTTGGCCTTTCATACTGGCCGTCTGAAATCTTTTAGCATAGTTGAAATCTCCACACTCTTTACACATAGTGTCATAGAAGTGATGAAGCGTATTGTACATTGTTTTACAAACGTAACAGTTTCTCGGAGAAGTGAGTTTGAGTTCTTTATCGGCTTCCGCACCCGTCAAGTCTATCATGGTAGGTGCAACGAATATTGAAGCTTCTCTAGCAGATCTGATACCTGTCTCCTTACGAGCGTGTTTGTCTTTTTCTACTTGTTTACGTTTGGCAGCCTTTTTAGCGTCTTTTCTTCGTCTCTGATATTCATCTCGGCTTGGTCTTGTAAGTTGTCCTGCTGCTTTCATTAGTGCACGTTTTTTGTCCTCTGGCATTTCCCATATTGTATTAGTATCTGCATTGAGAGATTGGAGTACAGCTATGCATTGATCTAATTCCTCTTGTGTAATAGAGGATTGATTTTCTTCGTTGCTATTTGGCTGCTCTGACATGACACTTATTAAGTCGCAAAGCTAATCAAAAACTATATGTAGGGATATTAAATATGTACTTGACGCTTATGGATGTCTAATAGTCCCTACTCGGCATTCAAAGAGAGAAACAAAGAATGAACCGACTACCCGAAAATAAATGATTCCTGTAACTACAACTTTCAATAAGGTCGCTGCACCAACATGCTGACGAACTTTGAGAAGGCCATCTTTTATATTGATATCCATTACAGATTAGAGGATATTAACAGCATGCAGAGGTATCTTTTGAGGGTTGCATGTAGCGAACATTGGCTTTTTGGTTCTACTTAGTTTTTATAATATATATATGCTTATAAAACAAAATGGGCCTCTCCAGGGAATTTGATCTTTGTAAGACCGTCAAAATATGTGCGTATTATTAAAAGCCTAGTTTATACTAGGCTTTTGTCATGTACTTATGCCTAGGTAAAACAATTTTACTACGACACTATAAATAGTATTTATCAGTACATAGGATATAAAGACACAGTTTGGATGTTTACATGAAGAAAAAATTAAAAGAGGCGTGTATTATCAATTAGACTATGCGTTCGTAGGTCATTTAATAATGAGTTACATTTGTGACCATGCGAGTACATCGACCAATTACAGATTGGCTACCTATCACTAAAAAGGAAGTCGAAGCCCATGGATGGGAAGAACTGGATATAATATTGATTTCTGGTGATGCTTATGTGGATCATCCAGCGTTTGGTGCAGCTGTCATCGGACGTATCATACAAAGTGAAGGCCTAAGAGTAGGGATCATACCACAACCTAATTGGCAAGACGATCTCCGTGATTTTAAGAAATTTGGTAGACCTAAGTTGTTTTTTGGAGTGACAAGCGGATGTATGGATACGATGGTCAATCACTATACTGCATCACGTAGACGTAGGTCGACTGACGCCTATACTCCTGGCAATGAAGCTGGCTTTCGCCCAGATTATGCTGTGGCCACTTATACGAAGATATTGAAAGAGCTTTATCCTGATGTACCCGTACTCATAGGCGGTATCGAAGCTTCATTGAGAAGGGTAACGCATTATGATTATTGGAAAGATGAGCTATTTCCTAATATACTAGAGCAGAGTGGTGCAGATATGCTGGTATATGGTATGGGCGAGATGCCACTAAGAGCGATTATGCAGATGGCTAAGGAAGGCGTACCACTCAATCAGATGACGCATATACCGCAGACAGCATTCCAAGTTGGCAGACGAGATGAAGTACCTAATCCTGACCTATGGCCCATCAAAGTATTGTCTAATCATGAGAAATGTCTAAGAGATAAAAGAGCATTTGCCGCTAACTTCAAGAGTGTAGAGCAAGAAAGTAATAAGACAAAAGCCGATAGACTGGTACAAGATGTAGCAGATCATAAGCTAATAGTCAATCCGCCTTATCCACCGATGACAGAGACGGAGATAGATGGATCTTTTGACTTACCATATACCAGGCTGCCTCATCCTAAGTATGCTAAGCGAGGACCGATTCCAGCGTATGAGATGATCAAGTTTTCTATCAATATGCATAGAGGGTGTTTCGGTGGATGTAGCTTCTGTACGATATCGGCGCATCAGGGCAAGTTTGTATCTAGTAGGTCGCAAGAAAGTATCATGAAAGAAGTTGATACAGTGACGAGTATGCCAGATTTCAAAGGCTATATAAGTGACCTCGGTGGTCCATCTGCCAATATGTATGGTCTCAAAGGAAAAGTACAAGAGATCTGTGATAGATGCGTAAGTCCATCCTGTATTCATCCAGTGGTATGTAGCAATCTAGATGCTGACCATAGTCAGATGACAGAGCTATACAGAAAAGTAGATGCACACCCAAAAGTAAAAAAAGCATTCGTGGGTAGTGGAATTAGGTACGATTTATTAGTGCCAGAATACAATAAACAGGATAACGATAGCATAGACGAATACGTAGATCAGCTAGTAAGTAGACATGTATCTGGTAGACTCAAAGTAGCTCCAGAGCATACGAGTGACGATACACTTAAGGTGATGCGAAAACCATCGTTTAAGCATTTTCATACGTTTAAAAAGAAGTACGAAGAGGCGAACGAAAAGCATGGCCTCAATCAGCCGCTGATACCTTATTTTATTTCTAGCCATCCAGGCTGTAAGCCACAAGATATGGCTAATCTTGCAGCAGAGACAAAGTCAATGGGATTTAAGCTGGAGCAGGTACAGGATTTTACTCCTACACCGATGACGGTAGCTACGATTATCTATTATACTGGTGTGCACCCATATACACTTAAACCAGTCTATACCGCTAAGACGGATAAGGAGAAGAAGAATCAACATATGTTTTTCTTTTGGTATAAAAAGGAAAACCGTCAAAAGATCAGAGATAAACTCAATGGTATTGGCCGTAAAGATCTTGTAGAAAAATTATTAGATGATAATAAGGTAAGAAAGCATGAATCGATCAGAGCTCGTAGTGGATCAGTACCTAGTAAACGTAGACCATCTAAAATCAAACCGGATAATAAGAGGGTAGGGAAGAGTAGGAGAAAGTAGGAAAATACCATAGCCATCAGGCCGGGTTAATAATGATAATTCGTTTATGAGATGGAGAGCCCTTACGATTATTAAATCACCGTAGTTTGCTATAATGGTGTTAATCAATGCTAAAATTCAACGACCATTTCTTCTTCACTGCGAAAAAACTGATAGCAAACACAGTAATCATAGATAATATTACATTGATCATTTCATGAGGAAAAAAGTTTTCTAATAACAGAAAAAATCCTCCTTTTGCTAAGCATGCTGTAGGATATATTTTTGCTCTAAAAATGAGTTGCACTACACCAATAAGTACGTCTCTAATCACTCCACCGAATACTGCAGAGACTGTTTCCATTATAACCGCGATGCTAGGAGAGAGGCCGACGCTTAATGTCTTTTGTAAACCGAGGATAGTAAACAGTTCCATTCCAATAGTGTCGAAGAGAAACATACCCTTTCTAAATTTTGTAATATGCGATCTAAATGCATAGCCGAGAATCAAAGCCAACAATTTCACCTACAGTTACATCTCGCATTATAATAGAATTTAATCCAGTGCTATTTAGAGTTATTCTCCTATATGACCGAGGGCGCCTTGAATGTAGGCGGTTTATATTGAAGAGGATTAGGAAATTTATAATACATTACTAATACAATTATTTTTTTGCTTGCTAGGGAGGTAGACGGCAATATTCGACTCGTTGTTGAAAGTGGAAATTTGGTGTTCTTTAGTCCTATTGCACACCATTATAAAGGATCACAGTAATCCCCCAAGAAGTAGGTTTTATAACTAGATCTGCCGCATTGACATTTACATTAGGAAGAAGTTCATTTTTGAATGGCACCAAATCATATTCTCCTAATGAAAAATGGTAATAAGGTTTAATTGAGAAAGCTATTTTGTCAGAAGCAAATTCGAAATTGAGATATAATCTACTAGCTAATTCTTTTTGATTTAAAAACTCTCGAGTTTTATTGTTTCCAGTTACTTTAGTTTTGAATTTTAAAGTTTCATACCCTATAGAAGCACCTAATCCTATTATTCCAAATTGGTTTTCAAGTGCTAGTCCGTAGTATAGATTAGTAGTTGATATTTTTTCATTAAAGTTGGTTCCATTATCGTTACCAACTGCTATATTTTTACCTGTAGATCTATGAGCAAACATTTCTACAGCTGCAGTGTAATATCTATATCTAAGACCCAAGGCAATTCCAGACTTATTCTTGGCTTGATCAAGAGGTACTTCTAAGAATGGTCGTTCTGCGTTGTATTGACTAATTAGATTTGCCAATGATGCCTTATTACTTCGGTTGTATTCATAGCCTACTTTAATATTAAGTTGGGCTGATAGACTCAACCCTATAAGTAGAATCAATGCAATAATATATATTTTCGTGTGGGTTGATTTTAGCATGATTAATTCTCTATTGGTCGTAGAACACATTACATATAATCATAAATTGAGCCAAACGATTTTCAGTAAACTATTTTATTCTTGCCACAGGGTACCTTTTGTAGCCTTCTTCGTAATAAGGAGAGCGCTCATATATCCAGTTTAATTGAGCTTTGGCATTTTCTGCGAATTCTGTGTCCGACCTCTTTTTAGACTCAAAAGCGGCCTTTAATCCTACGTCTTTTTTCAATATGGTTGCTGCAAGGTCTTCGAATACATAGGGAGAAAAATGTTCTTTTTGCATCAAAATACCATCCGTAAAATTCCAAGCGAAGAATGAATCTGGATGTTGCGGCTCTAGTGTAGCCATGATATAATTATTGCTTGTCTGATCGGTGTATACGATATAGTCTCCTTCATAGACCTTGAGGTTGACAGGTTTTTGACTTATTTCTATATCATAGTGTAAATAATGGCCTTCATAGGCTTTTTGATCTTTATAATTTTCTATAAAGTAGCTCTGCACATTCATAGTTTTCTCAGTATCTATACGCTCTACTTTCACACCATTCCACATTAGTCTCTCAGCTATCTTATGGTATGCTTGAGGGAATACATATGCTTTTGGCTTCTCTATTTGCAATGTACTTTTATAGGTATTATAGAATGGTATTTCTTTCTCAAAAGGGCTGTTGTGATCGTAGTATAATCTAGATTGTCCAGTTACTGCGCTTGGTTTATATTTGGCTTTGTACCCTTTGAATGTTAAAGTTTCGGCTTGATCATAATCCAAGGCAAAGCGTATGTCGAAAATCGTTTTGGTACGAGTGTCTTCATCTGCTTTTTTCCTAGCCAACATGAGTTCTGATCTATGTCGATTTATGTGCTCAAGCATTGTAAGACTAAAATCATAAGTACTCAGAACACGATCCTTGTATGATTTAAGCATATGTGTCTCAGGCATAAATGAGATCGTATTGTGTATCGCCGCATATCCAGAGGAATATCTAGGTAAGTCAAAAAATCCAGCAATACCTTCATCAGGTGTTTTACGTGCATATACATATGGTGTCATCTCATATCTCTTGGTGGCCATTCCACTGTATAATTCAGGTAACATCTTATCCGTCATATAGGCAGATACGTGTTGATTAAGTTGATCTTTTTGAGTAGCTATCAATGTCATCACATATTGATAATCAGCGCCATTACTAGTGTGATTATCTATCATTACTTCAGGTTTCCATTTATTGAATAGTTTATTAAACGATTGCGCATTTTTACTATCACACTTGATAAAATCTCTATTGAGATCTAGGTGGCGTACATTGCCACGAAAGCCGTATTTTTCTGGCCCATCTTGGTTAGCTCGGCTATATGATCCGCGATTGAGTGCACCACTAATATTGTAGTATGGTATAATGACCACCACTATCTCGTCTAATAGTTTGTGTTTGATTGGATCTATCATCAGATCTCTAGCAAACATCATACTTGCATCTACACCACAGGGTTCACCAGGATGTATGGCATTGTTGATATATAGTATCGTCTTGCCCTGAAATTTTAGACTTACAGGATCAAAGTTTTTGTCGGCGGAGATGATTACTTCGTGTAGTGGCTTACCAGAGTCAGTCATTCCAAAAGCATTCATTTGGATCTCATCGAAATCGTTTGCAAGTATATTGTAGTAATCTATTCCTTCTTGGTATGATGCGCTGTAATTGTCATTCACTTCAAAAGCTGTTTGATATTTTTTTTTCAAATTTTCTATTTTTTTCTTTGTTCTACACGAGTAGAAACTTAACAATATGAAGGCACTAAATAATAAGTTTATTTGTAAATTATAATTTCTTAGATGCATGTATTTATATTCTACGTAGTCCAATATATTTTTGTGAGACTGTTCACTATCGAAAAGTTTATTAATCTTTTGCAACATTGAATTTATTGGCAAGGTAATGAAGTGTTATTAAGAACTGATAATTAACAATACAATTATGAAAAAACCATTAGAATCAATAGTGTGGATATAACTTAATACAAGAGAATGTGGAAGATGAGAGTGACTTTTACAGTAAAGAACGAGGTTGGAATCATGAAGGTGTTAGCAAGGGCATTATTACTGAGTGGGATTTTTTTTAGCCAAAAAACGTACTCTATATAAAAGTAGATTACGATCTACTTTTCAGTTTGGTGATGCTAAATAAGTAGCAATGTTTATTATTGCATTAAATAAATCACTAATATGTATTATCTTTAATCTTGATGAAGGATAGCTATAAAATACTAGGTGTTGATCCAGGGACTAATCAACTAGGATATGCACTCATAGAGGTAAGAGGAAAGGAACTCAAGCTCATCACCTTAGGTATACTTAGGCTAAAGTCTTACGAGGATCACCAAACGAAACTCAAAGAGATATTCTTACAATTACAAGAAATTATTGAGACATACTTACCAGAGCAAATGGCGGTAGAAGCTCCTTTTTATGGTAAGAATGTACAGTCGATGCTCAAGTTGGGTCGTGCACAAGGTGTTGCGATGGCAGCCGCGATGACAATGGGTCTAGAGATTTCCGAGTATGCACCCAAGAAAATCAAGCAATCTGTTACAGGTAATGGTAATGCTAGCAAAGAGCAGGTTGCTGCTATGCTTAATAGTATTCTCAAAGTAAAAATAGATACGCCTAATTTGGATGCTACAGATGCTTTAGGTGTCGCTATATGCCATTACTATCAAACAGGTGGTGTTATAAGTGGCCAAAAGAAATATAGTGGCTGGGATAGTTTTTTGAAGGACAATCCTGGCAAGAAATTTAAATTATAGGATCCCATTTTTATATAAGTATATTTGAAATAAGACTAATTTAAAACATTCCAATTGACTCCATTGTAATATACTAGTGCTTCTCTCAATATATCATATATGATAAGTCCTTGTACAGGGTTTACTACACTAGTAGCATTCATTTGTGGGATCGAAATTACTTTATCTGTAGAGATGATTTGTAGTGCTGCATTTGGGTCTTTTGGTCCTTCTCCTGCGATTACTCCTTCTACATAATCTGCTGCTCCAGTTGCTGCTGTGATTTCCGTATCAGTAGTAACTATTAATTTCCATTGATGACCATCGTAATAATTAATAGATGCATCATCAGTATTGTATATCATCATACCTACCTGGGGGTAATCGATATCTATTACACTTGCGTCAGTAAAACTATTGAGCAATAATACTCCAGCATTATCAGGCAGTGCATATGCTGATGACCCGGTAGTGCTTCCACCAAAAGAGAACCCGTCTGTATTATTTGTCATGGTTTCTGTGGGTATTGCGAGGAAAGAATTTCCAGATAATGCCTTCCATATCGCTCCATTGTATAGATATATATTTTTGTCAGTACTGTTGAGTAGAATTGATCCGGCACTTGGACTCTTAATGCTTTCTATTTGTAATGTAGTCATTACAGGAAGCTTCAGCCCTTGCTCTACGGCATCGATATGAAGTGCCATACTACTACCACCTTTTGGTGAAGTATTGTTTGCGTCTGGAGTGGAAAATCGTATATCTGCGACACCAGTTGGCATAGAATCTCTAAGGATTAAATATTGATAATCTATTCTTGAATGGCGCTTGTCATTGGCGTATTCAACAATGCCATTTTTACCAGTTTGCTTGTCCAAATTCGCATTGTCAATAAGTAGTTGCCATATATCTGTGTGGGCATTTTGATCTCTATTATAAATTGAAACGGGTAGGTTATCATCTACCATAGCTTGGGAGATAGTGCCAGTGTTTTTAAAACTATTTATTAAGTCTGTATTGAGATTTTGATTAGACCCATAATTGTTTAAGATCCAATATCCAGGATCAATATTTTCTTTATTTACTTGTGGAGTGATATCTGGATCTACTCTAAGATGAGTAACTACTAACTCTCCATCTGGCACTATTCCATTTACAAATT
>OBMK010000482.1_pt1 | contig 38474 bp, 54 predicted proteins | sample 1539081 | NCBI WGS metagenome assembly OBMK01 (sample SAMEA3355528, study PRJEB22509) | marine metagenome | biome: marine; feature: river plume; material: water | place: USA | collected 2010-08-07 | depth 0.5 m | reverse complement strand
ACAAAAGTTCGTTGGAGAACAAGGTGGTTTAGTTCCTAATGGTTTAGAGAAGTTTGGTACAGGTGGCATGGTTCATGGTGCTAGACACGCACAAGGTGGTGTTAAGTTTGCTGTAGGAGGTACTGTTGCAGAGCTAGAAGGTGGAGAGGCTGTAATTAACAGAAGGTCTACAGCTATGTTTAAACCTGTTTTAAGTGCAATGAATGTTGCTGGTGGTGGTAAAAAGTTTGAGCAAGGTGGTTTGACAGCATCTACAATAGCTGCCACAAGAGATATTCAGGGTATGATAACTCAAAGGGAAATGACACAGGCTCTAGCTAATGCTATCAACACACAAAAAGTAATTGTAAGTGAGGCAGAAATAACTAATTCACAATTAAATGTTGAAGTACAAGAAAGTTTAAGTACAATTTTTTAATAATAATAATTTATATTTGTTTATGTTTAAAGATTTAAGAAAATTATTTTGGCAACTTATCATTGGTAAAGGTGTTAAGTTTGCAACACAAAAAAAGTTTGAAAAAAGATTATCTATTTGCAGAAGCAACAAGTGTGGTGTATATCAAAAACCACTTGGAATAGAGTCTTTAGAAAGATGTGGCGATTGTGGATGTTTGCTACAGACTAAAAATAGAATTGACGAAGATTTTATTAAATGTCCACAAAACTATTGGAAATAAATGCCAAACCGAAAAGAGATTGTTGAGGAGTTTCTTGACATTGTTAGACAAGAGTCTATATTAAGATGGGGAGAAGATTTTACAGTTAAAGATTTAGTATATCATTTAATAGAAAATGGTATAATTGCTCCTAAGTCTTTAAGAAACTATATGATGTTTAGAGATTATGATAAATTTATCGTAGAAAATGAAGGTCATGTAGGTCATACCTTTATGGATATATCAGTAAGGCACGACTTAACTGAAAAGCAATGTCGTAACATTATTTACAAGCAAAGATATAAAACCGAAAAGGATTATAATATTAAGAAAGAAGAAGGTTAGTTAGTTTATAAAACTCTATACAACCTTCATTACTCCAAACTTTTCTAGCATACACTGTATGTATATGTGAATCTTCCTCTAATAATGCGTCCATAAGCCCTTTTAAGAGATTATCTATGTCTGGTCGCTGCTGGTGGTCAGAGAAAACCATTTGTGCTTTCTTAGCGTTGCTCCAAGACTTAGGCATTGGGATGTGAAACACGCAATATATTTCGTTACCTAACTTAAAGTTATTATCCCATGCCCAATCTTTTATATGGTCTTTATACTCCCAATACTTTAATACTATTGGTCTTTTTTTCCAAGAGTCAGCTCTAGTCATTCTAGGCTTTGCCATTCCTGGATAAGGGTACTTAATCATTTTTAGTAACCTCTTCTACTATTTTATCTAAGTCTTGTATAGGTTGCGTTAATATTTCAAGATTGTATGTGCCATCATAAACGATTCCAACTACTCTTACGTTGCTTTGTGATTCTATTTCATCTATAGTGTCTTTTAAATCATTCCTTACATATAGCTGACCATTAGCGTTACCTACAACATTTAAGTCTACCATAACCCTATACTTGCCATCATTTATAATTTCATCTGCCATTTTCTAAATCTTTATTAATTTTTAAAATATAATTATACTTCTCTAAACACTTTCCATGTACAAGTTTACCATCACTAGCTTTTCTATGACTACAGGCACAACCTTTTAAAGGCTTTTCACACTGTGGACATTCCTTTGTGTTACTCTCCTTTTTCATTTTTGTACTTATCTTTTATTTTATCTAGTATATGTTTCATCCTAGATTCTACCTCACCATCTATATCTTTACGATAAGTTCCCCAATCACCAGGAAAAACATTTAAGCCTTTACGCTTTTGTTTTAATTCTTTATTAGCCTGTCTTCTTCTTTCCTTGTAGTCCTCAAAAGATTCATTTTCGTTTCTTTTCATATTCTTCTATGTTTTTTTGTAAATTGTTTAATTTCACACCAAGCAATTTAAGTATAAATCTAATCATTTTTAATTAGTTATTTGCTTCTAATATTGACTCTATTTCTAAATCACAAATTTCGTCAAGTTCCATTCCATCTTCATCCATAAGAATGTCTTCATACGTTCCCATTGCATACCATTCATAAACTATGCTTAAAACTTCTAATTTAGACAAATTATATTTTTTTATTATTTCGTACAACATTATCTTGTGGTTTTGTGGTTATCATCATCATTGAGTACTTCATATATTTTTGGGTCTATATCTTTAATCTTGCGATATATAGCTCTGACATCTTTCATTACCTCTTGTCTTTTTGTTTTAGAAATATCTGTTCCTGTTACAGAGATAACTAATGAATGTGCCTTTTCTAGTAAATTACTTGTTCTCTTTTTCATTTTCTATTTCTTTTTGTAAATTAGCTAAAGCTCTCCATGCTACTTTTGCAGAATGTCTTACACCATCTGTGTCTATTGTACCTGCATCTAATAAGTGTCTTGACAAGGCATCTAACTCATCACCACTTTTACTTCTATCCCAATGCAAAGGCTTGTCAGGGTTGTGTTGTTCTTGACCTACAAAGCTGCATCTAGCAACCTCTAGTATTGCATCTGGGAAGTATTTTAATACACCAGTATAAACTGGTTTTTCTTTTCTGTCTTTAGAAACTAATCCTAGCTCCTCTTTTGACATTTTCATCTTTGGGTTAATCATATCATGTATAATTTTTAGTTTATCGTTAGTTGATGTAGGTGTCCATCCGTTCCTACCTTCTTCGTAATAATATTTGTTATGTTTAGTAGTTTGTGAATCCATATTGACCTTCTATAATGTAATCTTTAATTTTAATATCAACCTCATTCTCTTTCTTGCCAATTTGATTTAAAACTTTTGGCTTTATATGTTCTAGTATTTCATCTTTATTTTCTGACAAAGCAAAGGTATCAATATAACCAGTTTTAATTTTAGCTTTTATATAACTGCTAGTTTTTAAATTTCTATATTCGAACTTTACTAATACTCTGTATATTGGTTTAGGCATAAATTATCTATCTGGATATTTATCTTGAAACTGTTTTAAAAAATTAAAATATTCAGTTCTAAAATAGTTAAGCTCTCTTTCAAGCATTTGTATTTCTTCTCTAGTTTTATATAAAACTATGGCAGCACCTATAAATAAACCTGCACACATTGATGTAGCTATTGCTATTATTGGAATATAAATCATATACAATGTAACAAAAAGTTTTTCATAAAAACAAATTATATAAGCGATTGTTGCTCTAACTTTAAATATGAATTATTATTTTCATGTTCACCAATCTCAATGTACCTACCATTCTGTATGTTATATTTAAACTCTGATTCTCCTAATTCACCTATGTGTCTAAACTTAACTTTTTGCACATAAACTTTAGTTGTATTGTTTTCAAAATCCCTATATATTGACAAGCCATTATCTACTTGATTGTAAAAATTAGCACTACCTGCAATGTCATATAAAGTAGGAACTTCATACAGCTTGTTATCTTGTTTAGCCATTTTTCGTGGATGTGCTACAAGAAATATATGTATGTCATATTTTTGTTTAAATATTGTCAGCTTAGTAAGAAACTTATTAATGAAATTAGTTTCGCTATCAGAACCTAAATTAGCATCTATTTTATTATATGGGTCTATAACTAGGGCGTTTATACCATATCGTCTAATTAATCCTTTAGCTGCGTTTAAAATAGCATCTATGGTGTAAACATCGCTATCTGGTCTAATCCAATAAAAGTGTTTTGATATAAAATCTTTTGCTGTACCAAGCTCATGTTTACTCATTCTATTAAATTTAGTTTCTTTACGAAATGACTTACCAATAAGTTTTTCAGCTAAAACAGAAAAGTGTAACTGCATAGGATAGTGTTCAGGACTAAAGACACCAAACTTCCAATCATGTTGTGTTGCTAATTTCATACACAAGTGTTCTAAAAAATTACTTTTACCATGTGTAGGTATACCTGTAACAACAGTTAATTGTGAAGAAGAAAAACTAAATAGCTTATCAAACTTACTGTGTCCAATTAATTTACCTCTTTGTAATCCTGTCTCATACAATGAGTCTATATCTATATCAAATTCTTTGACACTTAAAACACCCTCTAGTGGATATGGTTGTGATTTATTTATACATTCTTTAACAACATCAATGTTGTTTTTAACTAATACATCATTAATGTCTTTACAGTCTTGTGGATAGCTTACTCTATAACAAATGTCTCTGCCTAATCGTCTGGACAACTCTTCTTGTAGTTTTAATCCTGGCTCATCATTATCTACTGCTATGTATATTTTTTCAATGTTTTCAGGAAAATCTTTTAAGTAATCCATTTTTAAATTACTAGCACCATTAGGAACAGAGACGCAGTTTTTATATCCTGCTTCATATAATGCTAATTTATCCATTTCACCTTCAACTATTATAGCTTCTTTTTTGCCAATTAAATCATCTAAGCCATACATAATTCTCTCAGCATCTTTTACTAGCTTAAAGTTTTTAGCACCATCTCTATATTTAATGTTTACTAAAGAGCTATCTCTATAGTATTTAAACTGTATAGTCGTAACTTCTTTATTTACTTGTGGCATATACTCTAAACCTTCAGCAACTCTATTGCTAACAAGTGTTTGCTTACTAATGCCTCTACTTGTAAACCAGCCTAAAAACTTATCAGAATAATTATAAGAATCATTAGTTTTAGTAGGAACTTTATATACTATCTCTTTCATAAAATTATTTTTAATTTTTAAACTTCCATGCCAACCACAATTATGACAATTCCATATACCTTCGTCTATATTAACAGACAAGCATGGGTCTGACTTCTTTTTTCTATCTTGTGAACATTTAGGACATCTTGTTTTAATCTGTCCGTTTGTCTTTTTTACTACTATGCCATTATCTAAAAAACTCATTAAAACACCATATTTGTAAAGCCATTACCAGTAAAGCCTTGATTACTATTTTCATTTATTTCATCATCCCAGCAGCCTTGATTTAACCAAGTGCTAGGGTGTTTTTTGTATTTTATATCTGTTATAGATTGTGAATATTTTTTTGCTGATACAACACATTTTTGACATACATCTATACTTAATTTTAAAAACTTATCGTAACATAGTTTTCTGCTTTTCTTGTAATTATATGCCTCCCAAAACTTTTCAAACAATTCTTTCTTTTCATTTATATTATTACTATTTATAGTATTATGCTTAACATTTTTGTTAAGGGGGGTATTAACATTTTTGTTAAGGGGGTCTAAACATTTTTGTGAACCGACTAGAGTGATTCTTCTTTTATCTATATTTTTTTCTTCTTTAACTAAATGTATTTTTATAAAACCATTTATAGATAAGTTTTTTATATTTCGACTTATGCTATTAGGATGTTTTTTAAACAGCTTACTAAAGTAATCGTTACTTGCCCAACAGTAACCCTTTTGGTTACATAAGGCAGTTATTTCAGCGTATAGTAGTTTTTCTGTAGAATTTACTTTATCGCTATATCTTATATTAGCTGGTATTATTGCGTAGTAGTTTGGTTGATTTGACATAATAGTTTTTAGTAAATAAAGGGGAGAGCAAAACAATTACTCCCCCCTAATGTTAATTTAAAATGGTAAGTCATCTTCTGACCCTACCTCAACAGCTTTTTTCTTTGTAGGCTTCCAAGTGTCTACATAAGAGTAGTGAGTAACACCTGTTTCTGATGCCTCTTTTCTTCTAGCAACAATTAAATTAACCCAACCATCATTGTTTAGAGTTTTTAGTTGTTCAACTAAATCATCTACTTTGATGCTAAGTTTTAATTGTGTACCACCATTATCAAAAGATTTCTCCTTAATAATCATTCCATTTACATATTGCTTTTCTGACATTTTTAAATAATTTTAATTAATAATTAGTTTAGTTATTTTTAATTACATTTCAACAAAAGTGCTTTTATATTTATCTATTGTATCTTGCATAATTAATAATTCTTTTTCCATTGCTTTTACTGTTCTAACTCTATGTGTAGTATAATGTTCGAGGTTACAATATTCATATAGCTTTTTATAACCTGTTTGGTATAATAAATTTTCTGTGTGTTTTCTTTTATAATGTAGTATTGTTGCGTGGTCTCTATTAATAATTTCACCAGCTCTTATTAGACTACAACCTATTTCATTTAACATTATGCCTAAAACACTTCTTGCTAAAACATATTCTTGCACTCTTGTTTTTGACCTAATTGCTTCTAATGTCAAGCCACTGCACATTATTACTGCACCACATACGACTTGTTCTTCTATTGTTAATTTTAAATCTTTATATTCAGAAATTTGTAACATATCTTTCATCACTTAATTTTTTAGATTTGTTTAATATTTGTATTAATTCTTCTTTAGATAAATTTTTACATAAATAATCTATGGCAGCTATAAATCTTTCTTTATTGTTTTTATATTTTAAAAATATAGGCTCTTGATTATTTAAAGTGTCATTAATATCTAACCCAACCTTCATAAAGCATAACTGCAAGTATTTTGTTCTAACGTTAGATTTGTGTATTTTTTCGCCTAAAAAACCTAACGCATCCCAACATAATTTTTCTATGTTATAATAAAAAACTGGACTATTGCACCATAATTCTAAAGGTATAGCTTTAAAAAAATCTTTAAAATAACTTAATGGAATATAGTTATTATGTCCAATAGGAATTATAGTAGGTATATTTTCTTTGCTAATTCTAACTACTTGTCTTATTGTTTGCCAGTTATTAAAATATCCCCCTTCTCTGCATTTGCTTAAATTGGTCTCTAGGGTCTTTAGGGCAATCGTTCTCCCAGAGATGTCTAATGATTTCTTCTGCGTCATAATAAGTTAGTTCGTTAAAATTTATATGTTCATAAAATATATTAGCACTAGATGTTACTAGAAGACTCTCTATCTTTCCTATTTGCCATAAGGAACATGGTTCATCTTCTAGTATATCATCTATCCAATCGTGCTGTGTCATTTAGTTGTTATCTTGAGAAAAAGCTTCAGATTCTTCTTCTCCAAATATTCCTAATTCATAAAAACCTGCTAACATAAGTACAATCCTTGACTTTGCTCTTTTCTCTGCCATTGCTACTGGATAAGCATTGCTATTATTCTTTGGAGTACACTCTCCAAATGTTTGAATAATTTTCTCTCCTCTTTTACCTAAAGCCTTTATAAGACAATGTGAATGGTCATCTGAAAGATTTACAATGTCATATTGTATTTCTATATCATTGGCAGCCATAATTTTATCTATACCTGCTCTTGTAATAATAGTATAGTGCTTGTGTTTAAACACATCTTCTTTTACTAAATTGTTTTCTATAAACAATCTCTTTAAAGTTTCGTTCTTAGTTTCTTTTGTCATTTTTCTTTGGGTTAAAATTAGTATTTGTTTTAATTAATGTTAGGCATATTTTCTCTACACCCATATACTCTGCAACCTTATAAAGGTGTGAGTAATACTTAGCAACCTCATCTTCATGTTGTTGCTGTAAATCTACAATGTTTTTAATTTTTGACATAATTTTTTTTTAAATAATTAGCGTTCATCTCTATCTCCATCAGATTTCATCTCATCATAATGGTCTCTCATGTTTTGTTCGTATTCGTACTCTTCAATCATAGTGTAACAATCTTCATCATCACCACATTCTGTGCATACCATGTATGTGTCAGCGTGTTCTTTACACTCGCCACATATATCTGTTTCTGCCCAAAACTTAGAATCACAACAATTACTTGTTTCACTACTCTCTTCTTCAACACCACAACAAGAGGTTACTAATTCATTATTATAACCATCATCTATAGGGTTGCTTAATTTATAATTATCGTAACTCATATCTTAAAAGTTTACAATTATTGATTTATTATCAAAGTCTACATAAATATCTTTAGGCTGTACGCAGTCTCCAAACTCTAATTCACTTTTATCTACATCTATTGCCCATTTTTCACCATCATGTTCTTCCATACTGCTATCTATTAATATTGGTATAGGCATTGAATTTTCATCATCCCAATAATTTACGTCTATTTGACCACAAACCTTATTTACATATAAATACATAGATTTTACACCCCACTGTCTCATTTCTGTAACAAAAGACCAATCTACCATAAAGCTAGACTCTACATCGTGATTTTTTTTGCTTATGTTATAAACCGTTACGTTGTTTCCTGATAATTTAGTTTCAAAATTCATAGTTGTTTTTATTGATTATTAATACAATGTAACACAACAATATTGACAATTCCAAATTTTATTCCACAAATTTCCATACTGTCTCATATATATTCATTTATATTGTATCAAAGTTTTAAAATGGCTAAAACCTATAGTGATTATCCACAGTCTGCAACTAATAATGCTAAGAGAGCATTAAAGTGGGTAGAAGAAAATGGATGGGGTTCTTGTGGAACTGACGTAGGAAAAAAAAGAGCCAGACAAATTGCAAGTCGTACCCCTTTAAGTAGAGATACGATTTCTCGTGTCGCTAGTTTTAAAAGGCATCAACAACACAAAGATGTTCCTTATAGTGAAGGCTGTGGAGGATTAATGTGGGACTGCTGGGGAGGTACAAGTATGATTAATTGGGCAATAAACAAGTTGGAAGAGATAGACAAGAAAAGCAAAAAGGAAGAATACAAGGGTGAAGAGTATGACCATAGATATGATTTTACACAATCAGATATGGAAACCTTACACACTAAAGGAGAGTTGTATGTAACACAGACAGATGAAGATGGAACACAAATGACCATTCTTTTTACATATAACGATGGCGAAATTCATGAACACAGTAATATTAAAAACTTAGCAAAAATGAATTGGTACGATATAAAAAATGTAGCTTCTGACAATGTAACAGAAGTAATGATATATGATGAGATTGGCAAATATGGGGTTGATGCCAAATCTTTTATAGATGAAATGAAAAATATCCCAAATGGTACATCTGTTCTTTTAAGAATAAACTCACCTGGTGGTTCGGTAGTAGATGGTTTAGCGATTTATGATGCTATTAGCAGAATGCCACAAAAGGTTACTACTCGTATAGAAGGTATTGCTGCGTCAATGGGAAGTGTTATTGCACTTGCTGGTGATGAAGTTATAATGAGTGAGAACTCACTTTATATGATACACAATGTATGGGGAGGAGAAGTTGGAGACGCAGGTGATTTAAGGAAAGCAGCCGACCTCATGGATAAAATGGGCGATAGGTTAGTTAGTATATATATGTCTAAGACTGGAAATAGCGAAGAGCAAATCCGTTCTTGGATGAATGAAGAAACTTGGTTTGATAGTTCTGAAGCAGTAAAATATGGTTTTGTAGATATAATCGAAGAACCTATAAAACTTGCTGCAAGGTTTGATATAAACAAGTATGATTACAAGAACAAAGCTCTTGTAAATAATTTATTTAATAACATTAAAAAAGAAAGTAAAATGGAAAAAGAGTTTGATAACTTAAAATCTTTTATCGCTGACCTTTTTAACAAAGAAGGCGATGTGAAGGAAGTAAAAATTCTTGATAATGATGTTGTTGTTGAAAAAATGAAAACTTTAGAAGAGTCTATAGAAGAGTCTAACAAAGCTATCATTGAATTAAATGGCACAATCGTTGAAAAGGATGGTTACATTGCAACTTTAGAAGATGAGATTTCTTCTTACAAAGTAGCAAAAATGGAGGGAACTCCAAGTGATGTAGTGCCTAGTAAAGACCCTAACCCAACTCCAGATGCAAAGTCTGAAGATGCGTGGGATGTACTAGCTAAGAGCATCAGCGATGACAAAAAAGTTTATTTTAAAAATTAAAAATTAGAAAAAAATGGCAAACGTAATTAATACAAGTTTAACTTGGAGTCAGGAAGATGCTAGACGTTATTTCCTATCTCCATTGTTTTACGAAAATGACCATCTTAAAGGGATGGAAGTTATTTCTGATATTTCTGGTGCTTCTATTAAGTTAGACAGATATTCAGCATTAAAAGATTTAACAAAATCAATGAACACAGCGTGTTTCGCTGCTGACGCAGACCAATCTACTAACAGCATTATAGAGTTAACTCTATCTCGTTTAGAGGTTGAACACGCACAACAGTCTACTTCTTTATTATCTCACATTAAATCTCAATTATTGAGACGAGGTATTAGTCGTTACGACTTATCAGGAACTATCTTTATGGAAATCGTTTCTGAATTAGTATTACAAGGTATCATGAGAGATATGTCTACAATCCTTTGGTTTGGAGATACTACAAATGGTGCTGGTACTCAAGCACTTGCAAATGGTGTATGGAAAGCTCTTGATGGTGCTGTAGGTGGTGCTTTACCAGTTTCACAAACACTTACTCAAGGTGCTACTGCAACAATCGCACAATTAGAAGCAATGTTAGCTGCTCGTTCAACTGAACTAGCTACTGCTGAAGGACAAGTTATTTACTGTTCTCGTGCTTTTGCTGATTCTTATGCTGCTGAATTAAGAGCTTCTAATGGTTCTCACACTGCTGCTTACGCTGACTTACAAAATGGTGTTGGAAGTCTACGTTTCAATGGTGTTCCTTTAGTTGTTATCAACTCGTGGGATGTTGATATTGCTAACCACTCTGTAGCTTTAGCTGCTATGGCAAATGGTCTTGCTCCAAATGGAGCTGCTGAAACTAAGTGTGCTATCTGGACAATGGAAAACAATATTACTGTAGGTACTGACTTTGCTGCACAAGATGTAGATATGTGGTACAACAGAGATTGTAAAGAAAACAGATTCCGTATGCTTTACTCTTTCGGTGTAGCTGTTAAAGAGCCAGGAATGGTTGTTACTTCTACTGAAGACTAATAATAAAAATGTACGAAGGGGGGAGTAAAATCCCTCCTGACTACTTTGTTTAACAATATAATAAATAAAAAAAATGGCAATAACTCAAGGACACGCAATCGTATGTTGCGATAGAAACCGAAGAGGTGGATTAAAGAGAATTTTCCTTATGGAGCAAGGTGGATTAGGTGCTGTAGCTTATGCTGCTGCTGGTACTGGACCTGGTTCTGATGCTGCTGGAGGCGAATTTAACTCTTTTGTATCTTCAACTTGGTATGAATTTGAATTTGACAGAGAAACTGCTGGTTTCACTGCAAACGCTACAAGAGAGAATGGTTCTACTCTTGTAACAGTAGAATTAGACTTCTACATTCCAAAAGTAACTGAAGAAATTAATGGTAGATTAAGAGAGCTTACTGAATCTTGTGGTCTATATGCACTAGTTGAAACATTCGCTGATGATTGTGATGCTGTTGCACCAGAAACATACTTCTTTATCTTAGGATATGACAAGGTTTTCGAAAAGAAAGCATTTTTAGAGTTCTCTTCAGGAGAGCAAACTACTGGTGTTGCATTACAGGATGCAAATGGTACTCAAGTAAAATTAGCTGGTGTTCATGCTGAATACCCAAGAGAAGCGTTAGTAGTATTATCTGCTGCAAACGTAGACCCAGCAAACGCAGGTCAGATTGATTTATTTCAAGCTGTTACTGGCGTTACTAATGCTTGGAGCTCAAACTAGTTTACAATAACTTTTTATAAGATTAGGGGGGAAATCCCCCTAATTCTTATATATTTACATAAAATATTATATCATGATGAAATTTAAGTTCGATAAAGATTATTTTGTTTCTAATGATAATGACCCTGTTGTAGTTGTAGGACACACTTTTGAAGTGTCTTTTAATTCTAAATTAAGCAACAAGGTGTTATCTCATTTATATAATCAAGGCAAACCTTATGTTACTTTGGAAAATGAAGAACAAGTTGTCATAGAAGATGAAATCATACAACCAGAAAAAGTTATTATAAATGAGCCGAAAAAGAAAGAAAAGTATAGAAAGTATAAGTCAAACAAAAAAGAGTCCTAAGATATTAGGATATTCTTTTTCTAAAGACGTATCAAAAGAACCACCAAAAGAGCCACATCCGTATAAACAATTACAGGATGATTGGATTCCTTTTGGTATTAACAATTTATTTCCACAAGAATTGTCAGAGCTTTCACGTTCTGCTTCTACGCATAGAGCTATACTTAGCACAAAAACCACATTTTCTGTAGGAGAAGGTCTAAGAACTAGCAATAAGAATTTACAAAGCATATTAGAAGACGTGAACATCTATGGTGAGTCTATGGATGATGTTGCTAAAAAAGTTTTTGCTGATTACTGGAAGCTAGGTAATGGCTATATGGAGGTTGTTATTGGTAGAGGTTATTTAAACTTTTTTCATCAAGATGGCACAACTGCCAGAGTTCACAAAGATGGTAAGCATATATTGTTGCACCCTGATTGGGAACACGCAAGACAATATCCAGATGATTTACGAAAAATACCAAAATACCCAGAATACAAGGAAGAAAATGGTGGTGCTACATTTAGAACTATAATACATTTTTCTGATTACGAAAGCACATATTATTATTATGGTATGCCAGATTACTGTGCAGCTTTAGACCATATAAAAATAGCAAATCAAATAGGTGTTTACAACCTTACTAGATTTAAAAATGGCTTTATGCCTAGTGCTATTGTAGAGTTAAATGCTGACATGGGAGAAGATGAAGCACAAGACTTTATTGATGATGCTGTAGCAAAGCTAACAGGTGCTGGTGATAACTCTAAGATATTATTTATAGCTAAAAATGGTGATGGTGATGCAACTAATGTAAATATAATAAATGACACTAGTGATGGTTCGTTTATGGAGTTGCAGAAAATAACTAATGATAATATAATTTCGGCACACAGGTGGAATCCTGCATTGTCAGGAATACAAGTTGCAGGACAGCTTGGCAACAACCAACAGATACTTACTGCTTATGATATAGCAATGAGTACAGTTATAAAAGAACCTCAACAGATGTTCTTAAAGATATTAAAAAAGATTTTAAAAACCGAAAGAGGAATTAATGCCTCTGACCTAACATTTTACACTAAACCACCAGTATCATTACTTGGAGCAATATCACCTTCTGAATTTATATCTATAAAAGAGGGTAGAGAGATATTTCATTTGCCAGAGCTTAGTAAAAGACAAATGGAAGAGTTGCTAGAGGAAAAGGCAAAGTCAAAGCAAAATGAAGTAAAAGAAAATAATAACGATATAAACGAAGAAGATGCCACTAATAACTAAATCAGAAGTAATATCTAGGTGTATAACAAACGCAAACTTTGATACACATTTGATTAAGGACACATTTATAGAGATAGCAGAGTTAAATCACGTTAAGCCTTTTTTAGGTGAAGATTTATATGATGCTTGTGTCGCTGGTGGCTATGTTACATTAGTAAACGATTATATTAAAAATTATTTGGCATTTTGCGTAAAATTTGAGATATTGCCAGACATAACTTATAACACAACATCACAAGGTGTTGTAGATAATTTAGCAGACTTTACAAGTCCTGTAGACCCATCTAAGTTAAATTACTTGAGACAAGAAACTTTTAAAAAGGCTGAAACGTACAAGAAAAAAATGGAGAAATATTTAGATGATAACATTACTTTATATCCTGAATGGAAAGGATGTAATGGCTGCGATAACAAAACAAAAGGTGGAAATGTAAGTAAAAGACATGGGATTATAACATACTAGATAAATGAAGCACCATAATAATTTAACTGATTCCCAGATACATAATCCAAAAGGATTTGCTCCTGCTAGAAAACGAACTGTGTCCACTAAGAATGGGCAAAGTATAGTTGAGTGGGTAAAAGCAAACTATACAAGCACACTAACCATAACTCCTATTGCAGATGTTGCTGGTAATTTGCACCATCAATATTTATGTATATATAATAGTTATGATGAAACTAAGTATGCTGTATATTTTCAAATCATAAACACAAATGTTATTTCTACTCCTGCTGGTTATGGAGGCGTTATAGCTGTAGATGTTACCAACACAGGTATAAACTCTACAGCTTTAGAGGTAGGAACTGCTTTACATGGTGCTTTAGACGCACACGCAGACTTTGTGTCATCAAAAGACAGTAGTGGGGTAGTAACTGTAACAGGATTGACTACAGCCTCCCCTGCCCTAGAAAATGGAACAGGATTTGGTGTTAGTATCGCAGATGTAGAAATCACAAATGAAGTGCTACATACCGATGCAAATGGTAACATAAGATTCACTCCATTTTCTACGATATTAACCAACACAGGTGTAAACGATAAAAACTATGTGCATAACCAAAATGTTGCTAGTGCAACTTGGGTTGTTACACATAATTTAGGTAAAAATGCTAGTGTAACTGTTGTTGATTCGGCAGGTACAGTAGTTCAAGGTCAAGTTGATTACGATTCGCTGAATCAGGTAACACTAACCTTTAGTGGAGCTTTCTCTGGGAAAGCGTATTTTAATTAATTAATAAATAAAAAAAATGGCAGAAATTAAATTTTTAGTCGATTTAGATGTACATGGAAATATAGATTTAAACGACCATGAGTTGCAGAATTTTAAAATTCAGCACTTAGCAGCAGACCCTTCAGGTGTTGAAGGGCAAATATATTATAACACATCATTAAACTTACTAAAGTTTTATAACGGAGGTAGCTGGGTAACTTTATCATCAGCACAAGGTGATATTACTGAAGTTATAGGTGGTAATAACATTGATGTTTCAGGTGGTAGTAGTGGTGCTGCTACTGTAAACCTTGATAGTGCTACAATTAGTGCAATTAGTGCTAACACAGCAAAGACTGGTATTACTACAGCACAAGCTAACGCTATCACAGCTAACACTGCTAAAGTTGGAATAACAACACAACAAGCAAGTGATATTACAGCAAACAACGCTAAAGTAACCAACGTAAGCACCAATCTATCTGTTACACAAAGTGGCACATCATTAGTAGTAAATTCTAGTGATGGTACAAACGCAAGTTTACCTGCTGCTGATACAGATAACTGGGGTGTTATGACTGATGAAATGTTTGATGCAATTCAAGCTAACACTGCAAAAACAGGTATTACAAGTGCAGAGCAAACTAAGTTAGGACACATTTCTGTTAGCCAGGCTGTAGACTTAGATACTATGGAGTCAAACATAGCTACAAACAACGCTAAAATATCTTATACAGATGCTTCGGCTGTAGCTGCAAACACAGCAAAGAACTCTTATCCAAGTGCTGATGCTACTAAAGTAGGTCATATATCTGTAACACAAGCTGTTGATTTAGACACTATGGAGTCTGACATTGCAACTAACAATGCTAAGACAGGAATTTCTGCTGCTCAAGCGAGTGCAATTACAGCTAACACAGCTAAAGAGACAAACGTAGACACCGATTTAGGTGTTATTACAAATTCAACTAGTTTTACAGTAACATCATCTGATGGTAATAATGCTTCTCTTCCTGCTGCAAACACAACTAATTGGGGTGTAATGACAGATGAGATGTATGACACATTACAAGCTGCTGCACCTAAAGCTAGTCCTGCATTAACAGGCACTCCAACAGCACCTACTGCTGCTGCAAACACTAACACAACACAAATTGCAACTACTGCATACGTTCAAACAGAAATTGGTGATTTAATAGGTGGAGCTCCAGGAGCATTAGATACTTTAAATGAGATTGCTGCTGCAATTAATGATGATGCAAACTATGCTGCTACTATTACTTCTGCTTTAGCAGGAAAGTCTCCTATTGCAGGTAGTAGCTCTATAGTAACTGTAGGTACTATTGGAACAGGAGTTTGGCAGGGTAGTGAAATTTCAACAACTTACATTGCTAACACAAGTGGTACTAACACAGGTGATGAGCTTCCTGCAAGTACAACTGTTGCTGGTGTTGTAGAAAGAGCAACAAACTCTGAAGCTTCTATTGGTGCTGATACAACTAGATATGTAACTCCTGCACATTTAGCTGCAAGAACTTATACTACAACTATTGGTAATGGTTCTTCAACTAGTATTGCAGTAACTCATAACTTAGGAACAAGAAATGTTATTGTACAAATGTATGATTCTTCTTCTTATGAAACAGTTTATGCAGAAGTTGTAAGAAATTCAAATAGCCAAGTTACTATTGGATTTAACGATGCTCCAGCAACTGATGATGTTACAATTTTAGTATCTAAAGTAGGATAATAATAAATTAATAAACTATTATGGCAAGACCGTATGAAAAAAGTAACGCTAAAGTATTTGCAATACCAGGAGGTTCAGCGGGTACTCACGATGGCGATGTTACATTTTTAGGAACAGCAACAACCACAACTGCTGGTCGTATTTATACGCCTTTAATTGTAGGTGGAAGTAGTCCTATATGGGTTCAAGCCGACCAAGATGTAGCTGATAGACACGACCGTCTACTAGCCGTTTCACTAGGAACAAGCTCCACTCAAGACGGAATGCTCTTGAGGGGGGTTGTTACTATTGGTCAAACACTTAGTGGTATAGGAGACCCTGTATATCTAAGTGATAGTGGTTTATTTACTATGGATGCACCAACAGGATTAGGCGATAATGCCAGAGTAATTGGTTTTCTTTTAGCAGAAAGTCAAGTATATTTTAATCCTGATAACTCTGTAGATGCAAGAAAGGTAAAGCAGATTTCTACTAGCGACCACTCATTTTATATGAATAGTTCTAGCACAACATCAGACTTTTTCGTTCCTTTCAACAATCTAAATGAATCTAACAATCCAACAATTTACTATACAAGGACATTAGCACCTTATGGTGGTAGGCTTTTAAAGGCGATTGTTAGGTCATCTGCAAACATTGGTTCAAGTTGTAAATTACAATTTCATAAAATAACCAATACATCAGTAGGCTTTGGTACTACACCAACTGAAGAGGTTACAGGAATTGATTTAAGTGTTGCACAAACTAGTCAAACTGCTGATTTTAGTATTGCAACTTTTAGTGAAGGAGACGTAATAGGGGTTTCTATGATAAAATCATCATCAGGAGTGGCAAATGTAAATGTTACTCTTGTTTGGGAATATATAATATAATTATGGCATTAGCAACAAGAAAATCATCAGACATATTTAATAAGAATACAGGAGGAGATACAGATTCTAAAACAATAGATACCTCTACTGAAACTGAAATTAGAGATAAATTTGACAATGGAGACCACATACTTGATGAAGGTATGTTTGAAAATTTAGCTCCTGCTCTATATGCTATACAGCAGCTTTCTGAAGATATAGAAGAGTTAAGAAGGTATGTTCAATCAGAAATTACAAGTATTACTTCAGCACAAGCAAGTGCGATAACAGCTAATACTGCCAAGACTGGTTTAACTTCTTCACAAACAACTATATTAAGTAACTTGGCTAATTTGCCAACAAGAAGAGGAGCTTCAGGAACTTTATATAATGATAGAGGTATAGTAAGGGTATCATAAAACAATAAATAATATTTTAAAAAATAAATAAATGGCAACAACAGTAACAAACGCAAATTTAACTGTAACATTGACTGACAATGTAACATTGAATGGTCAGTCTTATGGTAACACAAACACCTTAACAATAGCTGATATTGATGAGGTTTATAGCAGAGTAGTAGAAGTTCCAATTTCTGCATTTACTCCTATAGTAGAATTAGGTTCTACAGGACAAGGCTCTTTAGTGGCTGCAAACGTAAAATATATTAGAGTTACAAACTTAGATGACACTAACTTTGTAAACCTAAAAGTATTTGGAACAGACTCTATGGTAATTAAATTAGAAGCAGGTAAATCTTTCATCATGGGTGGTGCAAGTTTTGATGCTGACAATGCTGATATAGCACAAGGAGCAGTTTCTCATAACTCAACTTTTGTAATGTCTGCTGAAGCAAGTGTCGCAGCTTGTGATGTAGAAGTATTTGTAGCTTCTATCTAATGAAACTCAAGGTTCTAAGGTTTAGTAGTCAGGCAGACTGTACAAATGGTTTGCTTTTTGAAGATAGCGACATAGGCTTATTGTTTATGGCGTATACCTTAGAAGATGAACATAGAGTTTTAAAGGTCAAAGGAGAAACAAGAATACCTACTGGTACATATAAAATACAATTTAGAAATGAAGGTGGATTTGATGCGAAGTATAAAAAAAGATTTCCTACAATCCATAAAGGTATGTTGGAAGTATGTAATGTACCAGGCTTTGAATACATACTTATCCATTGTGGTAACGATGATTCTCATACTGCTGGATGCCTTCTTTTGGGTGATTCACAAGAGAACAATAAAATCATCAAAGATGGTTTCATTGGAAAGTCCACTAATGCGTATAAAAGAGTATATCCAGATATTGCGAAAGAGTTAGAGAAAGGAAATGAAGTAACAATAGAATATATAGATTTTGATAAAGTAAAATAATGGCAACTAATAAGGACATTATAAAGGAAGTAGCATTAATGGAACAAAGAATAGACTCTATGGAGGATAAATTAGACAAGGTAGTAGCTAAATTAGATATGCTGACAGAAAAAGTATTAGACCCTGATTTGGGTGTAGTAGCTAGAGTAAATCGTAATACATCTACTAGAAAGCTAATGAGTAAATCCCTTTGGGTAATCTATGTTGCATTGGTTGGCTTGATAGTTAAAATGTTTTTTTCATAAAAACATGGAAGATATTTTAAAACTAGTAGAGAACTATGGACTTTCAGTAGTTCTATTAATGGGAGCATTATATGTTCTATATAAGTTTGCTTTTTTTAGCATCAATGAAGTCAAGGTTGGATTTGAAAAAAGACATGAAGCCCTGCACAACCAAATGATGGAGGTTAGAGAAAAACTAAACATAATTCTTGAGTTTATAAAGAAAAATGATAAGTAAATTACCAGCAAAATAAATAATGGGTATACTATCAAAAATATTTTCTAGTGGCACTTCTGAACTTGTTAAAGAAGTTGGTGGGGTTATAGATAATCTTACGACAACACAAGAAGAAAAGTTACAGGCAGAGCAAAAAATAAAAGAGCTTTTTATGGCTCACGAAGCAGAAATGCAAAAACAAGTAACCCAAAGATGGGTTTCTGACATGAATAGCGACTCTTGGTTGAGTAAAAATGTACGACCAATGGTTCTAATATTTCTAGTATTCTCAACAATTTTACTTATATTTATAGACGGAGGACTTTTAAATTTTAAAGTAGAAAACTCATGGATTGAGTTAATAAAATTGACGTTATTAACAGTCATTGGTTCATATTTTGGAGGAAGGTCTTACGAAAAGGTTAAAAAATCTAAATAAGTTTGGCTTATGCCTAAAAAAAGAAAATTAAATTCAAAAAACCCGAAATATCTGAAACCATCAGAAAAAGACCAAAAAGAATATACTAAAGTTCTTATAAAAGAGGTCAAAGGGTGTAAAATCTATGGAATATGGGAAAAAGACTAAGATTAAACGATGATGAGGTTAATTTAATATACAAGCATAGAGCTGGTGAGTTAGATAACCTAAACTACAACCTTACGCACAACTCTGCATTAGACCAACACCTTGCTGAAAGAGGGATTGACAAAAATGATGTCATTTCTGTAAAACATTGGCAAAATATGTCTGGTGAATTACGTTTTAGTGTTGTTACAAAAACTGGCTCTGTAGACGAGAAGAGTGTTTTTGATAACGTACTGCAACTTATAGAAGATAATGCCCCTAAGTACCCTAAAATCAAGTATAAAGATGGAGACCACCTCTTGGTTATAAACCCTGCTGACATTCATATAGGTAAATACGCAAATAAAGAAGAAACAGGCGAAGAGTATAACATGGATGTAGCAATAGAAAGAGTGCTATTAGGTGTGAGTGGTCTCATAAACAAAGCAAAAGGTTTCAATGTAAATCGTATTTTATTTTGTATAGGGAATGATGTGCTTCATGTCGATAATGTTTATTCTTCGACCTCAAAAGGCACTTATCAGGACACAGATGGTAAGTGGTGGGAACATTACCAGGTCGCATTACAGGTCTATGTACAATGTGTAGAAATGCTAAGAGAGATTGCTCCTGTAGATTGTGTACATAGTATGTCAAATCATGACTACCAAAGTGGATTTCACTTGGCACACGCACTAAAGGCTTGGTTTAGAAATGCAGATGATGTTACTGTAGACGCAGGAGTATCACATCGTAAGTATTATTCTTACGGATTAAACCTTATTGGTCTTGAACATGGCGATGGATGCAAAATGGACAATTTACCCTTGACAATGGCACAGGAGAAACCTTTACTCTGGTCGGAAACTAAGTACAGATACTGGTATTTACACCATATTCACCATAAAGTAAAGCATAAATGGAGAGATGCAAAGGATTTTATCGGTTGTACAGTAGAATATATGCGTTCACCAAGCTCTAGTGATAGTTGGCACTCAAGAAAGGGTTATGTTGGCACTCCAAAGGCTGTTGAAGCATTTTTACACGACAAAAACAGTGGTCAAGTGGCGAGATTGACACATTTTTTCTAAAATTGCCAATTATATCAAAATAATTTCTTTATATTGTAAAAGTTTTTAGTTTGATGTGCTTTTATCTACGAAAGCATATTAGTATAGTTGATTTGATAATTGTTAAAAGGGGTAACGACTTGTTACCTCTTTTTTTTATTCAATTATACGCTAGAATTTGCATTTACACGCACAAAAGTACGCTAAGATTTCCCTTTACACGCACACACAAGATTTGCTTTGACACCTTTCTGGCACTCTAGTAATTATCCAAAAAATAAATTAGAATTATTTGTTTATTTCAAATTATTGTAGTTATATGATAATTCAAATCAAACAAAAACTAATATTATGAAAGTAAACAAACTAATAGCTGAATTTTGGGGAATGGAATTGGGAGATGATAAAACTATGTATTATGATGATTCAGAAAATCTACACCCACCAACACCTATTAACGAGTTAAAATTTCATTCCTCTTGGGATTGGCTTATGCCCGTAGTACATAAATGTAGACTTGAAAGCAGATGTGAATATGATGAGGATGATAACTGGAATGAGATACATTGGTCATTAGAGGAATGTAACCTCGACAAAACATACAAAGCAGTAGTACAATTTATTAATGAATTTAACAAAAACTAATTATGAAAGAAAATAGACTAATAGAACAACTAAAATACTATTACGAAATAGATTTAGATAATTGTAATATGACAAATCAAGATTGGATTAAAGAATTAGCTAAATGTATGTCAAATCCTGATGCGTATAGAATACAATTCTTTAATGAGTTGATAGAATATAAAGAAGAAAGAGAATCTTAATAAAAATTAATTATGAAACAGAATAGAATATATATAGACAATAGCAGATTTATGGAGTTTGTGGATGAGATAGCTACACAGATGACAGAATTACAGTTTGGAGAGTATTACGCTAACACTGGATTTAGTAATCTTGATGACAGATGCTATACATTGACAGAAGAGGCACAAAACTTCTACAATCAGACCTATGGAGAGGTAGAAACAATGGCAAACAGTATGATGAATCTGTATAGTGATAACGATAAACCAACTAATAAATAAAACAAAATGGAAAAGCAGAATAATACACCAGAATATCTAAAATTGCTCTGGAAATATGAAATTATTGACACAAAGCAGTATTTTTTTAGATTGAAAGCAAATGAACTAGGTATAAACACTTATAAATTAATAATATGACAGTATTTTGGATAATATTCCTTATAGTAGCTTTTTTATGTTGGATTGAAGAGTTTCCAATGTAAAAAAAAAGAAAGCCCCTCAATTTAGAGGGGTTTTTTATTGTTGAAAAAGTACGCTAAAAATTTCGTTTACATAAAAGTACGCTAGGTTTTTCGTTTACATAGACTAGAGTAGTTTGTTGGCTTTTGGTGTTTTGATGCTTTTATTATTGCTTTTGTAATTATCAACACATAACAGAAAAAAGGTTGATAAAAAAAGCTTTTGTATAATTATTTATATATATTTGCTCAATAATCAACTAATAAAAAAAACTATGTTAAAAGAAAAATTGTATAACGGCTTAAAAATTAGTCAAATATTAACTCAAAACAGTAAACTAAAAAAAACTAGTAAACAAAATAATAAAAGGGTATTTAATTTTGGTATTTCAGCCTATAAAACTAGCACCGGCAAAATGGTTTGTCCCTTTGCGAAAGATTGTATTAAATATTGTTATGCTCAAAAAGGTGCATATAATTTTGGAAATGTAAAACCATTATTTGAAAAAAGGTATAATTTGACAAAATCAGAAGTATTTATTGAGGCAATAAACCAAAGTATAAAAGCTAAAAAAGTAGATGTTTTGAGAATTCATGATTCAGGCGATTTTTATTCTATTGCTTATTTAAATAAGTGGATAAAAATAGCAAATGACAACAAAGATGTTATTTTTTACGCGTATAGTAAAAGTATACCATTTTTTAAACGTACCAAAGAAATGGATACAAAATTTTTATTACCTAAAAATCTAATCATTATATTTAGCAAAGGGTCTAAAAGGGATGAATTAATAAATACTTCAACCGATAGACACGCAAAAATATTTAATAACGAAAAACAATTAATAAAAGAAGGGTATATAAACGCAAGTAGTAACGATTTAAACGCAATAAAAGAAAATAAAAAAGTAGGTTTAATATTTCACTAATAAAAAAAACTATGCAAGATATAAATAAAATAAATAGGTATAAAATAAGTACAAAAATAAGCTTTAGCAGTAGGTACTATTTTTCAAATTGGTGCTATGCAAAAAGCTTTAGAGGTGCAAAACAAACTAAAATATATAAACATTATATAAACGAATTAAATAATTGCAATATAGTAGCAATACAAATAGAAAAATTTTAAATAACTAAATAACTAAATAATTAAATAACTAAATAACTAAATAACTAAATAACTAATAAAATGAAAGTAAATTACAAAATCTTATTTGATAGAGACAACCACACAAACAAGGTGCAAACGCAAATCGCAAAAGCTAAAGACTATTTGAATAGTACATTGAGATTCTCAAAGGTACCATATTTTTGTAGTGTTGGCTTTTGTGGTGGTGGTGATGTAGAAAGCAATACAACCACCTTTGAAATTACTATGTTCATTGATGACGATGTAAAGTTAAGATATGACTTAAATAATTATATACTTGAAACTTTCAAAGGGTCTGACGTGTGGCTATTTGAGAATAACTTAATACCTCACAAAATCAGCTAAAAATGAATAAAGAAACATTACACAATAGCTTATACATTATTGGTACACTATCAACAATATTTTTCTGTATTGTATTAAGTTAACACAAGTTAACAATTAAATTAAGCCTCTATTTATTAGAGGTTTTTTTTTGCTCTATGGCTTAGGCTGTAGAGCTTTTTTTGTGGCTTATTGTGTGGGGGTATTGGCTTATATAATAGGCTTATTGGCTTATATAATAGGCTTATTGGCTTATTGTGTAGGGTTATTGTGTAGGCTTATTGTGTAGGTTTTATATGTAGGCTAAAAAGTAACATTTTACGCAAAACATTTTACACAAGTAGCACCATTTTTTTTATTTTTTTTTACCGGTTTATTCTGTTTTGTTCTGTTTTGTTGTGGTTTGTTGGGGTTTGTTTTATGTAGGTTTGCGAAGGGTTGACAATAAAATATGACGTTTTAATTCTTTGATTTGTGTTAATTGTGGCAAGTTGTAACGCTCTAGGCGTGTTGTATTTACGAAATCGAGGAGGTTTTTTGAGGTAGTCCAATATTCACACTAGATTTTCCAATTTTCAAGTTTATTACACTAGGTGCACAATATGTATTTTAGTTCCATATTTTATAATTTTTTTTGTTTTATATTTGTTACACTAAAAATGTAATTTGAGATATGAACAAAAGAGACAAGGAACGAGCTGATAAGAAGGCTGCCAAGGAGCTCCAAAAGAAGGAGAATGTTGAAATTATAGAAAGCACTGTAGCGAAGTATGATATTAACGATTTAAGTCTTAATAAAGATTCTGGTAAAGCAACTAGTCTTGTTAGTTACAAAAGAACAACGGAGGTTGTAAAATTAATTTTGAGGGGAGTGAGATATACAGACATAATGGAGTATTGTGAAGCTCATTGGGGAATCAAAAGAAGAATGGCAAGTATTTATTACAAGAAGGCTTTAGAGAGTTTTGCCGAGCAGTTCTCGGAAGAGCGAGAATTTGAAATTGATAAGCATCAGATTATGTTACAAGATTTATATCGTAAGTCTTATCAAGCTGGTGATTTGAATTTGTGCAGATTGTTGTTGCAAGATGTTGCAAAGATGAAAGGCATTGTAGTGGATAGAGTGGATGTTACTAGTGGTGGTGAAGGGTTTGTGTTTAATTATCAGAAGCCATCCGAGTAGATATAGTATTCCCTGATAATCACTTAAACAAAAGAAAAACACTTTTGTTAAAGAATATAATATTAATTATTATAACTTTAATATTAATAAGTACGAATGTAATAAAAATAAATGACAAATTATGGAAACTTTAGCAACAATTAAAATAGAAAACAAATGGATTTAACAATCGCAACACCAATCAGTTTTGGTATTTCAAAGTCTGTACAGGAGAAGAAATACGTCAAGTCTGTTGCCCCTAGAACTAGGAGAGCAAAAAACACAGTTAGCAATATCGACAGAAAAGAAAGAGACTCTAAAAGAAGTTTTTTCCAACCATCGGATAAAGCAACTAATAAAACAAACGATATAGAATTAGTATCTGGAACTACTTGGCATTTGTCTTTTAAGATAGGTGTAGATGAGCAACAGCTAAAAGCAGATATAACAACGAAAGAATTAAAGGCATTTCTTTTGTCTGAAGGAACAACTGCAAGAGCAACTACTGCCATTGCTTGGATAGATTCTACTTTGGCTTTGGATGATGCCCATGCAGATAAGTATGCTTTGTACACTGCTGTTGATTATAATATTGTAGAATTTATGACAAGAGTCAAGAAAAGTGCTATATTTGAAGGAACAGAGATTGGAAACGTAGCAAAACACTATATTGATGTTTTGTATGCCGACCAAATAGCTAATAACGCAGACCATCAAGCTCGTGCAGCTTTAGCAGAGAACTTTGACTTAACAGAAGATTCTTTAGCTTGGTTAGAAAACGAAGGTATAAAAATAAAATAATGAAAAAATTCGAAAAAGCAATAGAGAATTTAAAATCAGACAAGCCTGGTTTACTAGAACAGGCTTTTGGTTTTATAGGGGTAATGTCAGCATTGCCATCTGTTATAGTTTATTATATTCTGGTTTTAATTAGAAATCAAGTACAAGCTCTAATTAAAAAGGTTTGGAAATAGATTTTAAACCAACTCCTAAACAGCACATAGCTTGGGAGTATCTGCACGATGAATCTACTTCTGAAATTTTATTTGGAGGTAGTGCTGGTGGAGGTAAGAGTTACTTTGGAGCAGCTTGGCTGTTGTATTCTTGCCTTCGTTATCCTGGTACTCGTTGGTTAATGGGTAGAGCTGTACTAAAGACTCTAAAAGAAACGACACTTAACTCATTTTTTACTGTATGTGGGGATTGGGGTGTTAAAAAAGGTGAGGTTTATAAATTTAACGCACAATCTAACATTATAGAGTTTACAAATGGCAGCTCCATAATTTTAAAGGATTTATATCAGTACCCTGCCGACCCAAATTTCGATTCACTTGGTTCATTGGAGATTTCTGGTGCTTTTATAGATGAGGTGAACCAATGTACAGAAAAAGCAAAGAATGTTGTTGCCTCAAGGATTAGATACAAGCTATCAGAGTATAAGTTACGACCAAAAGTGCTTATGTCGTGCAACCCTGCTAAAAACTGGGTTTATGACTTTTATAAACAAGACAGAGATGACACTTTAGCCGACCACAAGAAGTTTGTACAGGCTAAACTAGTAGACAACCCTCATATTTCTGAATTTTACGAAGAACAGCTTAGAAGATTAGACCCTGTTTCACGAGAAAGGCTTTTACATGGTAACTGGGAGTATGATTCTGGTGAAGATAGGCTTTTTGACTACGAGGCACTACTAAATATGTTTACTAACTCATCTGTTTCATCAGAAGGTGCAGAAAAGTACCTTTCTTGTGATGTTGCCCTACTTGGTAGCGATAAATTAGTGATTTGCGTATGGAATGGCATGATAGTAGAAGAAATTATCACAAAAGACAAGACATCTGCCGATAATGTAGAGAAAATCATAAGAAATCTAGCAGATAAGCATGAAATTAACAAAAAAAACATCATAATTGATAGTGATGGAGTAGGTCAATACCTGTCTCACTACATGAAAGGTGTTGTTCCTTTTGTAAATAATGCAAAGCCAATGAACAAAGAAAACTTTGTTAATTTAAAGACACAGTGCTATTATAAACTTGCAGAACAGATAAATGTGGGTAATATCTGGATAAAATGCAATGATACAGAGCTTAGAAACAAAATTATAGAGGAGTTTGAGGTTATTCGTAGAAAAAACATGGATAACGACAATAAATTAGCTATTTTATCTAAAAAAGAGATGAAGGCTGTTTTAGGACACTCTCCTGACTTTGCAGATGCCTTGATGATGCGTATGAAGTACCTTTTTGGTAATGATAAAAGGATTTTAGCGTGGAGATAAAAAAACTTGCTTTTTGTTCCATAAAGTTCCAAACTATATTCGTTATATTGTAAGATGGCTTTTGAACTTGAAATATATTATCTAAACAATGAGCATTCAAGCATTGTGAATGACTATATAGATGAGGTTTATCAATTAGTTCATGAAGCTACATTTTTTACGGAGGATTACAAAAATTTTGAGGACTTAATACAGAATGTCGTATCTTACCATAATGGTTTAGGTGAGTATGTGGCAGACGGTAGTGTTGATAGAAGAGAATGGTATACATCTCTACCTAATAATTTATATTGGGTAAGTAAAGGGTTTTTTTCAAACTTGCCACATTATCAAGATAAAGATATTGTTGAGCATGAGCAAAAATTGTTATATTTGACAATAGATGTTTTAGACAGACTAAACGATTGTATGGAAAAACTGCCTTTAACGCAAGGAGAGATGAATATAAATCTAAATTAATGAAAGAGTTTAAAATTAGTGATAAGAAGGTTAATATACCTGAAACCTGGTTAGATATAAATTGGTCTACGTTTTTAAAGTTTACTAAAATTATAAAATCGTATGAGGAAGAGTTAAAAAAACAAGAAGAATCTGATTCTGATAAAGAATATGCGGAGGTTCTCTTAAATTTAGATTTTAACACTAAAATTTTATCATTTTGGACTGGATGCACGATAGAAGAGGTTTCTCATTGGGATATGCAAGAGGCAAACGAAATAATGAAACAATTATCGTTTGTAAATCAACAGTATGTGCCAATAGACATAAAGTCTTTTACAATAGGAGAAGAAAAGTTCTTTTTACCAAAAGATTTAATGAGGAAGTCATCATTTGGTAGATATATTGAGGCTGAACAGCTAGAAATACAGTCTAGCATGATAGACCAAGGCAAAATTGAGTATATGCCTAGACAGATTGCAATTCTTTGTAAAAAAGAGGGTGAAGAAGAGAAATTAGATGATGATGTCATCGACAAACGAGCTAAAATTTTCGAACAATTAGATATGGCAACGATTTGGGATGTCGCTTTTTTTTTGAACAAGTTAGAACAAGGATTGCTGACGAGTTTCCTAACCTCTCAGGTGGTGGAGGAAGTAATGCAGCAAAAAGAGCAGCAAAAAGCACAATAGATGGTTATGGCTGGTTAAATTCTGTTTATCGAATAGCGAAGGATGGAATTTTTACAAAAGGCAACGAATCTGCTGTACAATCTGTTCTTGACGCTAAATTAGATGAGATTTTAACGTATCTCTCTTGGCAAAACGCAGTTAGTAAGTTTGATGAGATAATGTCAGAGATACATAAAAAACAACAGAAATAATGTCTACAACTTTAACACAATTAGTAAATAACATGAACACCTGTGCAACTAGTGCAGGTTTTAATTCATTTAAGTTTGGTAATACATCACACATAAACTTTGACCATAACATACCATACGACTTACTTAACTTTCAATACCCAACATCAAGTATTATAGATATAAATAATGGTTTACAAGTATTTGATTGCGTCATTACAGCTTATAGACCAATATCTAAAGCAAACACTACAGGAGTAGAGATAACTGACAATGTTCATGTTATTATGACTGCCCTAGAAAAAAGAATATTAAAACTTTTAGGGTGTTTAGGTTCTGCAAGTAATTGTCAAGATGTTATACCTAGAGAATCAATACAGTTTATAAGACAAAAAAACACACATAACGACAGACTGGTTAGCGTTAGTTGTAATTTTAGTATAGAACTTTTTTACGATTGTGTAGATTTTGATTGTTCAAACTTTCCTCCAGCAGCTACACCAGATAGTTATGATTGTATTAATAATGAGTGCGTAGACCCTGGTGATGGTTCTGGTACTTACGCTACTTTAGCAGAGTGCGAAGCAGCAGGATGTGAAAGCTAATGAAGGGTATATACGAAAAAATAGGGAACAAGATACAGCGTGAGCTTAAAAGAGAATTAGCTAGACAGCGTTCTTTTGATGAATTTGGTAAGTCTCCGATTAATAATACAGGTGCTTTAAGCAACAGTATGATTAACGAAATATCATTTGGGGATGTAGACACAGTAAGAGTAAAAGGCTTACAATATGGTAGTTGGTTGAACGATGGTTACAAGCCAAAATTTAATCCTAAAAGTGGTTTAGGAGGAGACCCAGGAAGTCCATACATAAATGGATTAGTAAGATGGTTAGGAAGTAAAAAAGGTCTTTATGGCAGAGAAGCATTAAAAGCTGCTTTTGCTATTGCTAAAAGTAAAGAAAATAAATTATCACCACACCCAAACGTAAAAGGTTGGATTGATAAAGCAAGTAAAAAAATAGATGAGAATTTATCATCTTTTGTACAAAACGAAATAGACCTAACTATTCAACAAAGAGTAGATAGCGTTTTAAATATAACAATATAATATGGCAAGTCCTACAATATCTATAACACAAAACCTAGACAGACAGTTTTATGCTGCCTACAGACCTATTTTATGTCAAGTAGAAGATTTAGATGGTAATGCTGCGTATATGACAGCAACTATAGAAAGACAAGCAGGTTTTAACAGTAATGTTTATCAAAGTACAGGAATCACTCTTAATGCTTACGAAGATAACGACCAACCTTTTCACTACACATTTAATCTTATGGGTTATGTTAGGGAGCTTTTAAATTCTGGTGGATGGTCTAGGTTTACGCAAATAGTAAGACCAGGTGTAGAAGAAACAGGATATATGTTTAGAATTAGAATACACGCAAATAGATATAGCGATACTGCCGATGCACCTTTAGTAGTTGATTATGATGATGTAGAATATAGTTTTTCCTTTTACGCATTAAACACTACAACAAACATACAGCAAAGACTAGGAAACACCTCAGGAGTAGGTAATTTACCTTTTGATTTTCCAAGCATTGATAGACTAATATTAGGTAGTAATAGAGAAGCAAACTATCAAGACATGAGCATAAAGCTAAGTCAAAACTCACCACAATACATAGAAACAGGTACTTTCTACAATACATCTCTCTTATCATTAATAGCATCAAAGACATATACCATAAATATGTCAGACTCTCGTAATGATGCCATTTATCAACCTGTTGGTCTAAACAAAGGTTATTGGAATGAGTTTTGGCTTTCTTTTTACATAATGGACTCTAATGGTAATCTTGGTGGAATTGCAACTACTTTTGTTACTAGTATTTCACAATTATATAAGATAGCAGCACATCCTGTAAGACTAAACTCACAAATTATATCATTAGGTGGTAATCCTGGAAATAGTATTATTGATGCAAGTGGTAATTTAGTAGCTTCTGGTGCTATCATAGTACCTTTTGTAAGGAACAGTTTTTTAGGTACACAAAAATATTTAGCTCTACCAGGAAGTTACTATAGTGGTAATAACTATACTGTTGATGCACACCTTTTAGACTGGAGTGATGTTCCTGATAATGGTAAGTGTAATAGAAATAAGTTTGTATTTAGAACCTCATCTGGTTCTTTTGACTGGATAAACTTATATGGAACAGAAAGTAAAGAAACTACTTTTAGCTCTGTAGTTTACGATAGATTTGCAGACATTGGATTTGGAATACAAGGCAACTCTTTACACACTAGGTCTGTTTTACACAATGACAGAGAAGATGTATTTACAATCACATCTCAACCAATAAGCAAAGAGGTTGGATTACATATTGAAGAGCTTATAACAAGCACTATGGTTTGGATAGAAAAAGAACACTATATAAATCATGGCACGAATACTTCAATGAATAATGGAAACTTAGTTCCTATATTAATAAATCCAGGTAGCTTTGAAATTTACAGTACAGAAAACAATATGTACTTTGTAGAGTTTAGCTACACTTATTCTGAAAAAATAACAATGCAAAAAGCATAACATGGCAAATATTAGTTACGAAGCAAATAACTGTGTTTTAGAAGTAGGTACAACTATAGGTTCAAGAGAAATATCTTCTCAAGAACAGGTTGGTACTGAAACAATAACTAAATATGAAGGCTGTGTAGATATAAATGATAGTAAAGATGAAGGATTTAATGATGCACAAGGTAATACTGGGCAAAGAGTTGTTTATACTGGTAACGTACCAACTGTTGCTGATAATTTAGGGGGAACACTGCAAGAGTGTTATGGTGTAGGTAACATACAAACACAAGGATGTGCTTTAACATACTTAAATACTTTTGGCAATAACTCTTTTCAGCCAGGCAGCAATCAAGATGATGACAAGTTAATTGTTTTTAATTTATATGATAATAATTTAGTTCCAATTAATATGCCTAGTATAAACCCAGATTTAACAGCAGGGGGTGCTAGGTATGAACCAAAAAATGGTATAGACAACTCACATAATCCACAAGGTAGAGCAATATACTTTGTAAATAATGACAATACTAGTGGTACAGGAGCTAATGTAACTGATAGAGAAGTTTCTTGTTTTGACATAGTTCATGACTTTGCAAACAACAACATAGTTGTAAGAGGTAATGGTTCGGACAGAATTGTAGACTATACAACACAATGCAACCAGTTGTGGTTAAAACCTGAAAATCATTCTTACTATATATCTGCTTATAAACATTCAGGTGCTTGGGATAGTTCAGGGGGCTCTAACAATCCTTTTTATTGGGTTGGCGGTAGTATTAAGGCAAAAACACACATAGGCTCTTACGAAGGTTCTATTTACAGAAACCCAGCTTTAGGTACTAAGATAAACGACTGTTTTAATAGTGATGGTTTGTTAGGCATAACAAGTCAGGCTTTTGGTATGGGTGCTGGACTTGAAAGTGCAGACCAGTATGAGGTTAAAATATCTGTATCTTCTATAATAAACGCTAACATAAATGTTTTTGAAGGCTCACCTTACAACAGTCAAATAGAAACAGGACAAGCTGGTAATTTAAGAATAACATCACCAGGTGTATATTCGTTTTGTTTAGGTGCTTTGAAGAGAACACATACTTTTGGCAATACTGCAACTTATGGTGGTGTTATAATGATGGATAATGGCAAACACTTTCATACAGCAAATGGTTCAATAAATATTTTAGAGGCTGTTGCTATAAATGAAGATTTACCTGCAAGATGCACTATAGATTTTATAGAGATAACAAAAAAAGATACAAAGATAAGCAGTGAAGAAGTGCCTGTTTATGTAGACAACTCTTACACTATAGATGATATACAGTGGGAATACTTAGATATTTTCAAAAGCGATGAACTACCTATAGCTTTAACATATACTATAGGTAACTTAAAAGATTTATCTAAGTCTAATACAGGTTATAGTAAAACATTTAAAATACCCTCAAATAATCGCAACAATCAAATACTAGACCCAATGTTAGCTGTTGGTGCTGTAAGGGAAAATATAGATTGGAAGCCTTGTAGAATATCTGTAGATGGTGTTGTAGTCTTTAAGGGTTTAATTAGGGTAGAGAAAGGTATTACAGGTAATGGTGGAGCTTACTCTTGTCATATTTTAGAAGACTCAATAGACTGGGCATCATTAATTGATGATAGACAAATATGTGATATTGCCTTTGGTGATGAAGTGCCTAAAAAGAAAGGTTGGCAATCTATACTAACCTCTTGGTTTCACACTCCTCATAAATCAATAGGTGAAGAAAGTTTCAATGATTTTAAAAACGACCCTACAAGAAACTTATTTGGTGGTCAGTATAGCCTTCCAGGATATTTTGGAGAGACAGAAGCCTTAGTAGAAAAAGATTATATATATGGCTTAATAAACTATGGAGAATGGTATGGACAATCTTTAAATGGAGGAGGTAGTTTTGACTATAGTCATGGTTCAAATGACTTTCATCCATCTATTTTTGCATACAGAGTAGTTAATAAAATTTTCGAAAACATAGGCTACACCTTACAAAGTAATTTCTTTGAGTCTGATACTTTCAAAAGACTAGTGCATCCTTATAGTTCAGGTGAAGAATACATAGATACTGATGTTTTTGGAGACACTGGTAGTGCGGCTGTTCATGTTGCTCGTGAAGTAAAAACACCTTGTGGAGGGCAATTTGAGACAGGTGGTAAGGTTTCTCCAGGAAATACTCACCACTGGTATCCACCTATAGTTCCAGGTTCAGACGAAGGAAATAACTGGGGTGGTAACTCAGCTCAAACAGGTTTTACAGCACCTTTTACTGGTAACTATTATATAGGTTGGGGTCTTGAATTATATATTAGTACTAGCCTTTTAAACGACAGAGGAGAGTTGTTTGCAGAGATAATGATTAATGGCACACTAGCAGACCCTAATTATATATGGAATAGTGGTCTTTGGGCAAAAGTACAGTCAAACAATCCTGGAGTAAGCAATGGTTTACAGCAAAGCGAAAACACTACTATTTTCTTAAATCAAGGTGATGTTGTTTCGCTAAGAATAAGAGGTGTTAACCCTACAGGTTTTATAATTAGCTATTCTATGTGGTGTGATGTTTCTCATATGCTTTTAGATATTTATGCTTTACCATCAGCTAATGTGCCTGAATTGAATGTAAATCTTAATAAGATATTACCTTGCACTAAGCAAAAAGACTATTTAAAAGGTCTTACAGAATTATTTAATTTACAGTGGTTAGCAGATAGAGAATCTAGAACAGTAACTGTTGAGCCTTATGATGAGTTTTTTGGCAGTGGTAAGGTTTTAGATTGGACTGATAAGTTAGACCATACATCTTGGACTGATAAATTTATTGCTGAAGAATTAGCGAGAGATGTATTGTTTAAGTATAAAAAAGATAGTGGAGATAAGGGTATTGAGTCTTTATATAATTGGAGAGAAGAAAACGGATATGATATTTACAAGTCTTATGAGCTGCAAAACGAACAAAGATTTAGAAAAGAAAGGCTTGAGTTAGGAACAACAATATTTCATTCAACATATAGATTTAATAATTATGGCAATCAGCCAAATCCAAGTCAATATACAGCAGGTCATCCTACTTTAGCTAATGCTTATCAGTGGGGTGATTTAACTTGGACAGACCCCTTTACAAACAAAGATAATCCTTTGATGCCAGTTATTTGGACTAAAGAAGGAGGTCATATAAATCAACAACTTAGACCTGAATATACACCAGCTCCAAAGTCGGGTATAAGAATATTAAATTATTATGGAATAACAAAATGTTCTAAATGGAGATTTTCAAAAGCAGATGGTAGTTCACAAAACATGGGAGTTTATCCTCATTTAGGTTGGATAAATGGTTGGTCAAAAGGAGTTGCCATAGACCCCTACAACTTGTCTTGGGATGATTATGATGATGGTAGTGGTTTTGTTAGTCCAGGATTGTTTTCTAAGTATTGGAAAAATGCTTTTAATAAAATGACTGGTGGTGCTGCTGTAAGAACTTGTCAGATGGCTTTGTCCCCTGTTGATATAAACCTTTTTGATTATAGAGATATAATACATTTAAAGATTGATGGCGTTTCTACTTATTGGACAGTACAGGCAATAAAAGACTACAAGCCCAACCAAAGAGTATTAACTACTGTAGAGCTTATAGAGTGGAAACAAGACAACAATTACGTTGGCAACAGCACTAAAAAAACTTCTAATAAGATTGATGTACAGGAAGAACAAGATACTGGCAAAGGTTATACAGCTCCTGTAAGTCCTGTTTCTTATGAACCTAAGAGTAATTTGCAACGTATAGAGGATGCTATAACTGTTACAGATGTTGGTGATATTAAATTGTATGGTGGAGAGATTATAGTAGAAGAGGAAAATGGTATGATATGTACTTTAGTTTACACAGATGGAGATTGTGTTGAAAAACTATATCTACCTAAACAAGCAGATGATGAAAACACAAACAACAATAAAATAAATTACAACAAGTAGCATGGCTAAAAAAATAAAAAAGAAAAAAACAACTTATAATAAATAGATAATGGCAAAGACTACAACTTTTTATGAGTTTAAGGCAAAGCTTAAAGACCTTGACCTTTTAAACGCAAAGCTAAAAGAAGCACAAGTAAATCTAAAGGGTTTGCAAAAAAACACATCAGAGTATGCTGCTTTAAGTTCACAAATAGGTGGTATTACTAAGCAGATAGATAATAATAAAAAATCTATAGATGGTTTACGTCAAGGTGGTGAGCAGCTTAACAGGACTGGTAATAAAATGATAAGCATATTTAAGTCTGCAAGTATAGCTATTGCTGCTGCTTTTGCCTTTCGTGCTATCATTGGCGGTATAAGAGGTGTCATTACTACATTTTCAGACTTCGAATCACAAATGGCTGCTGTACAAGCAATATCTGGTGCAACTGACCAAGAGTTTAAGGCTCTTAGTGAATCTGCACAGAAACTTGGTGCTAGTACAGTCTTTACAGCTAAACAAGTAGGTGAATTACAAGAGGCTTATGCAAGGCTAGGTTTTACAGCAGAAGAAATTATATCAGCACAAGATGGTACTATAGCTTTAGCTGCTGCAACAGGAGAATCATTGAGTAGCTCTGCTGAAACTGCTGGTTCTGTTTTAAGGGCATTTGGTTTAGATGCCGAACAAACAGGAAATGTTGTTGATGTCATGGGAGCTTCTTTTACTAGTTCCGCACTTAACCTAGAGAGGTTTACACAATCAATGAAGTTTGTTGCCCCTATTGCAAGAGCAGCAGGGTTTACATTTGAAGAGACATCTGCACAACTTGCTATCTTAGCTAACAATGGTTTGTCAGGTTCTTTGGCAGGTAATGCACTAAAAAATATATTTTTAAGATTAGGAGATTCTAACTCTAAGCTAAATAAATCTTTAGGCAGAACTGTACAAGGTTTGCCTGATATGATAAACGCTTTAAGAGAAATGAAAGATGAGTCTTTCGGTTTAACAGAAGCAACAGAATTACTAGACAAAAGGTCTGCACCAGCTTTTTTAACTTTAATAAATAATATAGAAAACCTAGAGGAGCAATTAGATGTTTTAAATAATGCAGAAGGTGCTGTATCACGAATGGCTGCGATAAGACTTGATACTTTAGAGGGTGATTTTACATTATTAAAATCAGCTAGTGAGGGTTTAGGTGTAGCTATAGGTGAAGTATTTAATGGTGCACTAAGAAATGCTATAGATTCATTAACAAGGTTTTTACAAGGATTATCAGGAAGTAGTACTGCTATGACTGCTATAAGAACAGTGTTTGGTGGTTTAACAAATGCACTGTTAGCTTATGGGACTGCTATGATAGCAATAAGAGCTCATACTATTGCTACTAGTACAGCAACAACTTCTTTTAGTACATTCTTAACATATCTTAGAACCTCTTTACTTTACGCAAAAACTGGCACATTAACCCTTAGCATGGCTATGCAAACACTAAAAGCAGCTATAGCCAGTACAGGCGTAGGTCTTTTAGTTGTTTCTTTAGGGTCTTTAGTAAGTTATTTAATGCAGGTCGATGAGGCTACACAAGCTGTTATTAGAAGCCAAGATAGAATGAATAGGTCTTTTGAAGAGGACATAAAAAAAGGTATACTACTAAACGAAAACAGTAAAGAAAGGCTAGACTTGTTGAGAAAAATGAAACAAGAATACCCTGAACTTATTGGTAACATTGATTTAGAAGTTGCAAGTAATGAGCAACTTTTAGCTATAATGAATTTAGTCAATAAAACAAGGGTTGAAAGACTAGCTCTTGCTAAAGGTGCTGCTCGAATAGATAAATTAGCTGATGAAGCTGCTGAAGATGAATTAGAATTAAGAGAAGACATACTTGATATAGAGATAAATCTTGCAAAAACATCTGCAACTAATAGTGCTCAATATGTAGCTTTTTATGAAGAGCAGATAGAAAAAATAGAAGATAAGATTGAATTAATACAAAAAGAGTTTAGGTTAGAAGAGCAAAAAGAATTAAAATTATTAGACAGGTTTAGAAAGAACATAAAGAAGAAGCAAGAGGAGGATGAGGTTTATAGAATATTAGCGTTGCGTGGAGAAAAAACTTATAGGTTTAATCTAAGAGAAGGGTATTTAGAAGATTTAGAAGAATATAGAAAATTAAGTAGAGAAAAACAATTAATTGCTATAGATGAAAAAGATACTGAGATAGAGCAAATAAATCAAATAGTAGATTACAGAAGATTACAGTCTGTAAAAGACAAAGGAACTGTAGAACAACAAAAGCAAGTAAATAAAGAAATAAAAGCACTTGCTGTAGACATGGGTACAGTCTTGGTTTCAAGAGCAAAAGACTCTACAGAGTCTACTGCTAAATTAGGCATACAACTACAAGAGTTAAAAAAATATGTAAACCAGTTAAATGCTGCTCTTAAAGGAGAAGGATTAGGTGGAGAAGGAACTATATTTGACCCTGCAAAACTAAGAAAAACAGAAAACAGAATTAAAGAATTACTAAAGTTACAAACTGAAAATGTAGTTTTATTAGATGCAAAAGAAGAGGCTAGAATAAAAGCAAGTATAGAAAAATTAGAAAACAAGTATAATGAAGAAAAGAAGTTTATTCAGGCTAATATAGGAGATATTTCTGCTCAACAAAAAGTCTTAGAATTGGGTGATGAAAAATCTACAGCTAAGTTTATAAAGCAAAATATAAGTAAATACAAGGTATTACAACTTTTAAGTTCAAGGTATTTTAATAGACTAACTGATGATGATAAAAAATATACTGAAGATAGAACAGATATTTTAAACAAAATGTTAGATGAGGAAAAGGGTAAATTGGTTACCAATGAAAAATTATTTACTGAACTTAACAATAGTGAGATTACACAGTTAAAGCAATTAGCACAAGTAAGGATTGTAGAGGCTAGAAAAAACAAGCAAGAAGAAGAAAGAATAAATAGAGAATTTGCAATGCAAACCACAAAAGGTTTGTTTGAAGAATCTAAAAAAAGATTAAAAATATTAGAAGATGAAAGGCTAGAAGAAATAGCTGTTGCAACTAATAGCTACAATTTTGGTATTCTTAGTGATGAACAGTATACACAGGCTCTTATAGATATTGATAATAAATATGAAGATGAAGAAGATGATTTAAGAGAGAGAAGAATAGCGAAAACTGTTGAAATGTATAACCAACTTTCTTCGTTGGCACTAGATTTCTTCAACAATAGGGCAGAAATACAAATTCAATCTATACAAGAGGTGTTTGACCAGGAATCTTCGGATAGAGCAAATAAGTTTGAAAGAGATAAAGAAATTGCTGAGGCTGCTGGTCGAGATACAGAAGCAATGCAAAGAGCTTTTAATAATAGAGAAATAGAACAAGAAAGAATAAAAGAAGAAAAAATAACTGCTATAAAAAGAAAGCAGTTTCAAATGGACAAGATAAATAGTATGATTCAGGCTGCCTTAAATGGTTATGAAGCAATAACTAAAGTAACTGCACAAACTGGTGTTGCTGCCATTGGTGCTGCTCCTATTATGTCTGCTTTTGTTGCTGCTCAAATTGCTGGTATAGCATCACAAAAATTTGTTGGAGAGCAAGGTGGTATAGTTCCTGGTGGTTTAGATAAGTATGCTGATGGAGGAATGGTGTCTGGACCTCGACACGCACAAGGTGGTGTTAAGTTTGCTGTTGGAGGAACTGTAGCCGAATTAGAAGGTGGAGAGGCTGTTATAAATAGGAAATCCACAGCCATGTTTAAACCTGTTTTGAGTGCAATGAATGTTGCTGGTGGTGGTAAAAAATTCGAGCAAGGCGGTATAACACCTTCCACAATAGCTGCCACAAGAGATATTCAGGGTATGATAACTCAAAGGGAAATGACAC
>OBMK010000481.1_pt1 | contig 38543 bp, 28 predicted proteins | sample 1539081 | NCBI WGS metagenome assembly OBMK01 (sample SAMEA3355528, study PRJEB22509) | marine metagenome | biome: marine; feature: river plume; material: water | place: USA | collected 2010-08-07 | depth 0.5 m | reverse complement strand
CCTGCGATACCCGGAGTTTCACACAGTGCTTTAAGTAAGTCAATATTCATTAAAATTCTCCTCCGTCTTTTCCGACAAATTGTTCTAGTTGAGGAGCTCTCCAACCTTCTGGCTTTAATACTTTACCGTCAGCACGTTTGATCACTTTGCCTGTAACAGGATCAATCTTTGCAAAGTTAGTGTTCATCACTTCTTTCCAAGCCGCTTCGCCATCCCATCCTGCTGCACGAATGGCACCTAGTGTAACAACTAGAATATCAACTAGCGCATCCAGTTGTTCTACTCTGTTATCTGTTGTTACTGCGTCTAGTAGCTCATTAAATTCTTCGTCAATAAGACCAAGATACATTTTGTAGTGTTTAATGCTTGGCTCTTGGTCACATGCTGTTGCAAATGTGTCTATGTCTTTAAATACGTTTGTTGTCATCTAGCACCTTTATTACGTCTATCTAATTCGGCTTGAATAGCCGCCATTGTTGTAAGTGCATTTTGCTGCATCTTACGATCATCAATAAAGAAGAGATTCTTGTCCATACTTGCAAGTCTCTTCTCTAGTTCGTTAGTTCTAATTTCTCTTAATCGTTCAGGATCAATTGGCATGTTAACACCTCTTAGTTATTAACAAATGAAGCTGGGTCGATAGTTGCATGTTCGCCGTCGCCGTATTCTGCACCAATGCGAACACCTTCGGGCTTTATGTCTGACATTGCAAGAATACTTTCAGCTTCTACCATGCGCACTTCTTCTTCACCATTGCCTTCGTCTAGTTTAACACCACGAGTCCATCGACCGTGCTCTACTAGTACCCAATCACCTGGTTGATAGTTTTCATTATTACGAGGACCTTTTTTATGCACTTGTCCCCAACGTGGATAGATACCACGGGTTGTTCCGTCATCGGCAGATATAATTAGTCCACCGTTTGTTTTTTGTTCGCCGAAGTGCATATTTTTTACTATTACACGATCGTTAATAGGTTCTAATGAACCTGTAATTTTAGGTGTTATTTTATAACCACCTCCAAAGTTGTCTGACATTATTTTCCCTTCTGGACAAAATTTCCATCTTTATCTTCGATCCAGTCATCATCAAAATCATTGAACATATCTTGTTCTTCTTTTGTAATTTCTGGTTTCTTTACTTTCTTTGCGGCCTTTTTGGGCTGCGGCTCAACAATTACATCAGCAACTGGCGCTGATGCTTTTTTAGCAACACCGCTCGACTCAGTTGCAACGTTATTATTATAATACTCTTTAACTACTGCATCTCTTGTTTTAATAATCTGTCCGCCAGCACCTAGTTGATCGCCACGGGCATTTACACGGGCATTACCTACTGCCGGTGTTAATTCATTTTTCTTTTGAAGCATGTCCATATCTACGACTTTGCCTCTTAATGATCTATGTTGTGTTTTAGCCATTATATTCTCCTAATAATTATATTATTACTTATCTCAAAAACTCTCGCCAGTCTAATTCATATTTAATACTATCAATTTTATGTACACCTATCAAATACAGCACATAACTTGCTACACTTGATCCACGTCCTACACCCCATACAATGTCATTCTCACGCATAAAGTCTACAAGATAGATCATATAACGTAGTAAATCTTTCATGCCGCGTTCTCTAAAAGCATCTAATTCTTCCCATATACGATCTTGTACGTGTTGTGGGCAGGGTGTTTCTGCTTTGCCTAGTACATATTCATATACATTAATGTCTTTGTATTCATCAGGCATAAACCATTCTGATTGTAATGCACCGTCAAAAGTCTTTTGATCTACATCTAGTGCAATATACTTAGTAAGCTCAGGCAAGTGTTGATCTTGCATAGCTGCATTAAATTTATCTATGTCATCCGACGGATCACATAATACAACATGACACTTGTCAACATGACCTGAATAGATCATATCAGTTAAGTCACGATTAGAGAATCGTGGCACGCCTAAGTCGTCAGTCTTTATCAACATATTACTATATTAACTTACATTTATTAAATTGTCAAGTGGAGAATCGCCGTCATCGTCATTTTTCTTTGTGCGTTGTACCATAGCACTAGCACGACGAGCTTTTGCTTCTTCTTTATACATTTCTAGTATAACGCTAATTTGCTGTTGTACACTAGGATTATGCGTCATAAAAAACTTACGACTAAGTTCAATAATTTTATCCTCAATCTCAGAATCGGATAATTTTGCAAAGCTATCTACAAGAGGGTTAAACATTATGTCTCCAAAATACGATAAATACAAGAGTATTTATGAGGAAGCACTATGCCGCAAAACAGTTTTAGAAACATTGGATTAAGAAGAGATCAAAATCTTGGAGATTTAGAAAATGCCGACGAGGGTTTAACAAATCTTTTAAACGACTTTGCCACTGGTAACGATACTTATATAAGTGACGACTTAACACAAGCAATTAAAACAATACGATCTTACCCGGTAACGCAAGATGAAATAATAGCACTTGCTAATATAACTTTTAGAAATACATATTACGACCCAGATCTCGAAGCATCTGTAACTGCTCCAGCTGTACCGTTAGTTACTGTTAAAAATCAATTTGATAGAATAAAATTAGAAGCAGGCCAAGACAGCTATTTTGGAGGTAGTCCGTTTGGATTGCAAGCAAAGTTCTATAATACATCTCAACTTTCTACGATAACTCCGGGAGATCCTGATCCAATTACTGCACTAGTTGGAAATCAAGTTCCGAAAGATGAAAAGCAGTTTTGGCTAGATGGAGAATTTATTTGGGATAACAAAATTAATTCTCAATTTGAAAATCAACAAGGTGCAGTGATATGGGAGGGTTATATTACTCCTGAAGGCAACGGCGATTTATTTGTTAATATTAAAACAACCGGTCACTTAATAATACAGATTGAAGATAACAACGGAGTAATGCAAAACATTGTGTGGAACGACGGTCCTTTCTATGATTTTTTATTAGCTAACACTCAATCTTTTTCAACAGTTGTAAGCGGTAAAGAAGGAATAATGAACCTTGATAGCATTAGACTTTATACTGATTCAGCACGTACTGACGATAGTTTGTATTGGTCCGGTGACACTCGCGGTGTTGATCCGTCTAATGACAGAATAAGTCTAACAGAGTTCGATCATACAACAGCGCCAGCGACTTTATACGGTAGAGCTTTGCATCCATCTACTCATTTTGGTCAAGGTGGTAAAGAGAAGTCGATAATCATTCCAGGCTTCTTAAGATTTTCACCTAGAAGAATAAAAATACTTTGGTGGCTCGATGAGGACGTCACTCCTCCGAATAAACAGTTTACCCTAAGCTTATCAGTATTGTTAGGAACAGTAATTAACAATAATTACTATAGTACACTAAACGATTTACCAAGTCAAGACCCTGCAAATTTTCCTGAATTTAAAAAGTTTTATGTAAACAAACTTGGCAGCGATGGCGGCATTATTGGTACACTAAGTGACACCGAAAGTATTATAACAGTTGGACCAATTGATACATCAGACTATATTCCTCCGGTTAATCGAGCAGCAGTTGAAACAATTATAGGCATAGGCGTAGAATATAGAGATAGCTCTCCTATTGTTGCCCAAAGCCTCCAACACCCAGGCCTTACATTAACAGCAGCAGCAGGTAATTTAGTATTGATTAGTGGATCTGCTTCCGGTCGAGATTGTACTCTTCTAGACGGCACATATATTACTGAAGTATTACCTGGCTCAGGATTCATACTAAGTAGCCCAACTCAAGGTACTTCAATAGGTGTAACTAACGATGTAATAACAACATTAGTTGATCATAGAGGATTGGTAGATAGAGTTGACGTAACTGTATCTGGTACTAGTGTCACTATTAATAGTTCTTACTTTGGTGCTGACTTAGTTGAAGGAATGCTGTTAATAACCGATACTGGCAGATATGATATAACACAAGTGACTAGTTCCAGTTCCTTTGAAGCTGTCGCCGGTGCTGCTAGCGGCATAAGTTATATCTATAAAGATGCTGGCATTTTAAACTACACAACTTATAATGTAGTAACAATTACTGACCTTACTACTTTAATATTAGATACAGTGTATGGTATCGAACCAGGCTATTATATTAAATCAATCGGCAAAGGCGGCACATCATCATTACAAGAAGTTGCTACTGTTGATTCTAGCACAAATACAATTACTTTAGTAAGTAGTGCTACTGCTAATTTAGCGGAAGGTGATAGAATCATAGCTGAACGTGCAAATGCTGATACATCGGCGCCATTTAGTGCAACACTTACAGGATTAACAACTAATACTGAGCACCTTATTGTTGAAAATGGAAAAATAAGAGCATTAGATATAGAGTTTAAAAACTTTATTAATATATCTACAGAGTATTCGGCAGCTGACGATACTCAATATTTTCGACTTGTAGATATCTTAGTTAGTGATGTTAATAATCAAGTATCAACGCCTTATAAAATTATTGGAACTAGTCTTTAAACAGGTTTATTAAGACATAAGAAGTAAGTTTGCCCGTCAATCGTGATAGGTAACTTATGTGTGAACACATCAGTAATATTACCAACTTCGGTCACAACATTTATTCCGTTCATTGTAACGTCACCGTCTACAACTAACTTACGCATTGTTACTGATGATGCTTGTGTTACTAAGCCGCCTGCTAGATCATTAGTCCACGGATTATAATCATTAGAGAATGCTCTAATAGCAACTGGATTATCTGGAGAACTTGTAGCATCAGTAATATAAAATCCTGGTTCGTCTACTCCGGAATCTACATCGCCTTGTACAGTAAACGGTCCTTCACTTCTAATAGAAAAGTCAACGGATAAACTACCGTCTTTTCTATATTTTATTGCTTTTTTAGATTGTGATAACTCTAACTCGTCTATTACTTCAGATAATTTCTCACCAGGCGCTGCTTGGTACTCGACTGTTCGAGCAGTTACTGATGCTGAACTAGGGCGTACATAGTCAATGTCACTTATACTAGCATATGCAATATTTTCTAGCAGTGTAGCGTTGTTTCTTTTAAAAACAATATCACCACCAAGTGCCTGAAGTGCTGTTAAGTCGTATGTACTAGACAAGTTTGCATCTTCGCTTAAACTAAATGTTGATATTGCATTAGAGTCTTTTACATATAGCTGATTAGCATTTTGTTTTATATCATTATAGTACGCATCAACTTTATCGCCATTTGTAAATACATTTGACCTAGTTTTAAAATCGTTGTTTATATTAGCAAGGGTAATTACATATTGAGTAAACTCAGTATTGCGTATAGTTAATATACTTTCATTTCTTAAGTTATTAGTAAATAACGCAACGTCATTTGAAATACCGCCTAAGTTAGGAAGTAAATTTTGTATTGCTAATCTATCTAAAATATTTTCTACTAAATTGTTTTCTTTTGAAAATCCTGTTAATCCTGTCATGACGTAATTATGCTCCAACCATTACTTGCTAAGAAACTTATACGTTCTGCTGCTGTAGCATCAGGAGAATCATTACCTGCTAAATTAATAGTAACCCCAGTTCTAGGGTTTGCTTCGTAATTATCATATAAGTCTGATATAATTTGATTTATTGCACCTGATACTAGATTATTAAAACTAAGATCTAATCGTTGTAGTGCAGCCATTGTTGTAAATGATCCTGCTGTATAACCTGTAAGTTGATTATTATTTGCCCATAGGTAAGTTAAGTTAACCATGTTAGACAAGTCAGGTATATCACCAGTCATACTATTAAAATGTAAATGTAATCGAACTAAGTTAGGAGCATTAAGTTGGCTAAATGATGTTAGTTCATTTTGATCTGCATAAAAATATCTAAGAGATGCACTGGTCCATGCCGGTGAGGGTCCAGTAAGTGAGTTAGTTGATAAATTAATTAACTCAACATTTGGATTATTATCTATTGATGGCCAAATGGTACCTGTAATTTGTGAAATAGTAAAAATAATTCTTTCAATACTTACTAAATCTCCAATTAACGGTAAGTTACCGTTAATATTTTTATCACCAGAATCGTTATAAGAACCTTCGACTTCGAGTTTAACTACATTTACTAATCCAGTAAATGTATTAGGGTGTATCGGTTTCACGCCATTATTTACACTTGAGTACTCAAACTCTAACAAAGTTAAAAGACAATCTTCAAACATGCCCTGATCAAATGTATAAAGCGCCGACACTCCTTCTAGTTCTGTGCCAAACATTTTAATTTGTTTTAAACTAGTATTGCCTAAAAACTCAGTAGGTAAGTATCCCTTTACATTGTGGTTTTCAAAATTTAGTTCTTCGAGTGCAGAACAGTTTGTAAACTTCCAAGCACCACTGTCAGTTAGTATGCTTGATCTATCACCAAATTGACGCATTGTTGCACTCTGTTTAAAAACTTTAAGTAGTACTCGATTTGTCAAGTCCGGAACAGCAAGAATATTTCCTGAAATATCTACGTTTGTTAATAACATACTTTGTAATGGTAGTTCGTCGATTGGATCATTTTCTATTACCGATGCTGACAAATTTAAAATAGATAAATTTATTGCACTTAATAATTCACTAGGAATAATACCAGAAAATGTATTTCCAGACATTACGTATTCTTGTATCGATGGCGGCGGAACTGGCAACGCTCCAGAGAATTTTAAAAACGATGATGTTGAAAAATCCATAACTAATAAGTTTGTTCCACTTAACACAGTGGGATCCGGTATCGGTCCTGAAAAACAACTACCGATATATAGTTCAGACAATCCAGTTGGTATTTTAGCAATAACGTCTGCATTTAAAGTTCTTAGATTAGAGTCATCGCCGATAGTAAAGTTATTCTTACTAATTTTTAAAACTGATAATGATGGAGCAAAAAAGCTAAAGTCAGGAAATGTATTTAACGAGTTATTTTCTAAGTCTAATTCAATCAAATTATCTATAGTTGCGTTAGGTAAGAATTTTATTCCACAATTTGGAAGAGATATAAGACTATAGTTGTCGGGGTTGTGATAAATTTCTATGTTTTTTCTACGTGTTAATGTGTCAGCAATATTCAGTATGCTCTCACTGTTAACTCCGCCTTGATTTTCAAAGTTTAAACTTAGTAGTTCATTGTCAACGTAGAATATTCGCCAACTAACATTACCGGGTTGTATAAGTTCGCATCTTGCATTTAAGCTTCTAAATTCACCTTCGAATATTAATGGTAAGTTTTTCATAACATACCATAATACATTTTGACCATCCATTAGCACTCTTAGTTTATGTGTCGGTAACTCACTATCTGGAAAAATAACAGGGCGTACTTCTTTAAATATTTCTAATTCATTAGCTACAATATCACCACCAACTTCTACTTCTAATCCGTACTGTATTGGAGTTGTTTCTGGAATCACTTCTTGGTCAACAGTAGTACTCCACGACGATGTTCTTGATGTTGATATATCAGCAATTCTTATTTCATCATTAATGCCGTCATAATACTGATATTTGAGGGCTGACCCGCCTATAATACCGTTAACTGTTAAGTTACCTCGAAGCTTCTTACTAGGATCTGCACTGTTACTAAGTATTTCTTCGTAACTGCTTACCTCTTTAGCATATGCTGTAATACTGCGTGACAAATATTGATCAAGTTCAGATAATGACTGTATATCTGTTTTAGTTCCGCCATACTCGGAAATTCCATTAATTTTTTCTAAATCTTTTTCATCTAAACCTAAATTAATAACAGCAGACTTAGTGCTCGGAATATCAGTAAATGTTTTAGATACATTTAATCCGTAGAAGTTTGTTTTTTTAATTGCCATTAAATTTCCCTTGTCACAAGACTTACAATAATTTTATTTACTATATCCTGATCAAGGTTTCTAGCACGAATAAATGTAGCCTTAGAATTAAGCGCTCCTGGCGTAATAATTTGTCTATCAGCACCGTATACATTAGTAAGTTTTATTAAATCTTTATTATTTGGATGTACAAACACAGTAGTAATATTTTTTCCTGGTCTTAACGGTTGTTGTAATTGTGTATCAACATTGTTCGAACTTAAACGTGACGTTGATTCAAAGTTAGTCGGAGGCAATCCTGGAGAACTACCACCGGAAAACTTAACAGTTACATTGTCGTTTGTTAACCATGTAGGCACAAACGACCTAAGTTTATTTCCTTTAGTTTCGGCAATTGATATATTACATACTTCTGCGTTATCACGCATCCCAATGATAACATACACTGGTTTAAAATTAAAGTCTCCAAAATACACTTTAAATTGCACCTTAGGATCTGCTATTTTGATCGGGCTAAGAAAAATCTTAAAAGCGTTTTCAAGAGGAACAGTATCGATACTTACAGCATATTGAGTTAACTCTTCACCAAACTCAAAATATTTGTTTACAATTATATCAGAAGTGAATCGCATACCACTTCCTGAAAGTGTTCCATCAGGATTTTCCTGACCAATCTCTGCGCCAACAATTACTGTGGCATTAACTAACGCAACTGGTTCTAGATCAAATGTTAAATAGTTTCCTACTGGGTAACTATCACCCTTGAGTGTGCTACTGTATATAACATTATAGTTCTGTTTTGGTTCTTCGGTTATTGTTATTTGCGAACAGTTACCGGTATCTTCACCTGCAGGACGATCTATTCTAAAGTCCATCTCCATCTTAACATCGCCTTGAATTGAAAGTCCTTCAGATAATTCTATCCCCGATTCGTTAGTGTTAATAACATCGGGAGTAAAGTTAAGCATCACTAGTTGTTCTAAGTCAAAGGATCTGTCTATGCCGGTATTTCTATCTTCAAATACTAATTCTTCGTTAGGTGTAAACACAACTTTAGGTTTATCAAATGATATGCCTACGAAGTATTCAGCATTATGTGCTTCTATGCCGTAGTTATCTACTTGGCGAGAGTTTAAAAAGTTAACATTAATCTTCTCGCCAGTCAACGGCAAGTCACTTGCAGCAAGTGCATTGTATTTTGTAAATTTAATCTGTGTAGTATCGTAACGAAAGAACTCTACCAGTTCGTCGTTTACGTTTAATTTTTCAGGAATCTTTTCATTAAAGGTAGTTATGTTCGGACCAATAATACCTTCTCTTCTAAAGTATGCACTAGTATCATCTACTGACAATGGATCTTTCTGTAAATAAAAATTTACAAGCCCAGGTCCTATCATTTTAGTACCATCTTCTAAGTCGCTAAACGTTTCGCCATCTGTCAGTAGCATCTGTGTTCTATCTTCTGTAAAACTTAATGTGTTAAAATATATTCCAGTTTCGTTTGATCTTAGTGTAGGCGCATAATGATGTCCAAAACCCGGACAACCGCCAATTTCTACAATGTCTAATTGTGCAAGTGCGTCTGTGATAACTTTTAAATCTTCAATATAAGTATCACGTTTGTTATTAACTCCGATACCGTCTACATTAATTAATTGTTCTTTTGGTTGTATGCCCAAAATACTCTTACCACCAATTGTACTTTCTAAATCAGCTTCGTCGATATCACCATCATCGTCACGATCAGTTAGTGTAATAAAGGATGATACAACTTGATTAGAATTATAAGAATATACTTCTCCAGCATTGTCATCACCGCCATCAATATAGCAACTTGCGCCATACTTGTATAAAAACTGCGGAGAACGTAAAAACGATGTTTCGTTAATATCTAATATGTATTTAAATTTAAAATATGGATCAGCAAGACATGGTTGTCCCATACCGTTTTCAATAATAATTGTATGCATTACAACCCAACGACAATCACCATTGCCAGTTGGAACATACGCTAAGAATCTTGCACCAATAGCACCATACCAGCCAAACTCAACTTTATACATTGTAACCTTAGTAACGTCTATGTTATACCCACTTTTACCGTTACCGTCCATTGTGTCGCCGTTAAAGAGATCTTGTGTAATTTCTATTTCGTACAGGCTGTTTTCTTCAAACGGTGCAGGGTTAGGCACAAAACGTTGATCTTGTATTGTTAACCCCATTTGTTGTAATATATTTTGCGGTAATGGTACTGTACTTCTACGTACAACAGCTAGTCGCGAACCTTTAACTTGGAACATATACATATCTGTACTATTAGCAGTACCCCATTCTATAATATTTTGTGTACTTGCTGGATCAAAGCTACACTTAAACCCAAATGTAAATCCACTAATACGCCCAGGTTGATATCTGTATGCTTTCTTTGTTTGCAGAACACTTACTACACCGTTATCTGAGGTTTGACCCGGTTGTGTGTTATCAGAATCATACCCAGGTAAGAACTCTAATTTTTTTAAATTTCTAGCATCAATTGCAATCCCGTCTCTAATATCCATCCACATAAATGTCCATCGGCCAACTTGATCAAATATTTCAGATTTAGTAAAGTTTACCCCATAATTAACACTAAGAGACTGAGTAGGTGCGTTAAGCATACTTACTGGAAGAAAATGTTTGTCAGCAAATGATTGAAACCCGGCTTCTACAAACATATCGTAATACAAGTTACCTAGTCTAACAAATGCAAGATACTTTTCATATAGAGCAGGTTGATAATCACCACGTGTTTCTGCAAACTCAGGGCCATACGGAAACGTATAAGGCACTGGAAAAATACTCATTACAAGTGCTTGCTCATTTGTTTCTTCTATAAAATTAAGAGCAGTATGCCGACCGTATAAGTCAGAATTTCTTTGATACCATGTAATTGGCAAGTTAAGTGCTGGACCAGAAAAGTATTCAAACTCTTCTTCATTTAATCCATATGAACTAACATCCGAAAACAAACTTAATTGTGTTTCTGCTCGGTCAATACCAAGTAGCGTAGACGAAACTTCTGAAGTAGCAGGAAACTGTTCTTCTATTTTAACTGGATTGTCTTCGTCATTGTTAATAAATGTTGACGTTGCATTTTTCACCTTTGCTCTTTCAGCTAATGGTGTTTCAACTTCAGTGTACAACAAATTACCGGTACGATCACGCAACGTTTCACCAGTTGGAAAGTTTTTAAGTTCTTCTAACTTAGTAGTTGTAGGTATCGGTATTCGGTCGAAGCCTAGTTTTATCTGAGGCATTGATTATTGCTCCTCCCAGGTCAAACTTGCTGCAACATTTAGTAGTTCTGTTCCTGTGTATAACTCCTGACATTGTAGTGATAGGTATAATGTTTCTAAACTATCAGTAAGTGGAAAGCTTATATATTCTTTGTTATAATCAAAGTAAGCAGACAAATCGTAATCTGATGATCCTGCGCTAACATAATAAGTAGCAACACTTGTTCCTGTACCTGGTATAGGTGATTGAACTGCATTACTTACAAATACTGAGCTAAGTCTTTCTTTAGAAAAATCATTAATATTATGTGAAACTATATTTCCTTCACTATCAAAAATCTCATCTCTAACAAACTCTGAGCCTGAAACTATTTGTAGTTGTCCACTAAACACCTCGTGTGGATAAAAATAGTATAGATCGTTTTTGCGTTCTATCTTTCCTAATACTTTAATAAAGGCACTTGCATTGTTTAAATAACCTTTGAAATATCCGTATACAAAGTCGCCTTCTTCAGAAAGGTAGTTAATGTCAGTTGTTGATAATAAGTTACTTGACATTATATCTACAGTTGCATCAGTAGTAAACGTACCATTAACGCCTGTATTTGTTTGAAACAATGGTGTTTTTAATAATGTAAGTTTACCTGAATTTGCACCGATTGTACCAATAGATAACTTTGTAGGATAAACTTGTACTCTATTTCTAACTTCATTACCATCGCCGCTAGTAATAGCTGCTTTAGTTTTTAGGCCATATAACATTTTTGTTCTATCAACTACAACATCAATCGAGCTAGGTGAACCTGATGTTACTTTATCAATATATACATAATTGTTAACAGTGTCAACCCAAATAACTTCAATATCTTGATCTGATGGATCACCAGTAATAATTTTAGCACCTATATAGAATGTACTTAGTGCAGGTGCACCATTTGTACTATCGACCTTAAAGTAAGGATTAGTTGTTGCTCGAGTAGAAGCAGTTGAAGTACCCGGAACAACATGAGTGTCGTCAACTGTGAATACATGCTTACTACCTTGTACATTACCTTTAGCAGGATCTACCGAGCTATGATTATAGAGTCTAACAGTTCCTCGGTCTCCGCCATCAATATAATACGAAGCACCGTACTTTACAAGATTCTCTGAGTATGAACTTGCGTATCCATGATTTGCTCTGTCATCATTAGCAATACCTAATCTGTTTTCACTGCCGCCACCGTATACAAGATATGTAATTGGAAGCGTAGCATTACCTAGTGATGATATTTTAAGTTGGTTTGAACAGCGTAGATGATGTACTCTAACCCAACGTGCTTCGCCGTTGCCAACTGGAACATATGCAAGAAACAATGCACCAACAGCGCCGTACCAACTAAATTCAATTTTAAGCATAGTAACTTTACTAAAGTCGTAATCCCATACACTTTGCTGTACAACTTGCTCGTCATTTACAACATAAGATTCGCCTGCTTTATTACCTGATACATTATCAGAATATACTGCATTACGTGTCTTTGCTGTTTCTCCATCTTCTTCAAAAGGTCCGTCTAAACTGTCACCGCTGAATCTACTTCTTGGAACTCTATATTCGTACACGCTCCAATATTTAGGATCAACATGATCACGTATCCAACCAACGTATTCTAAATTAATAGCATCAATTTGATTTCGTAGCGTAGTATAATTAGCAGTAGTGTCAATAGCTGTATCAATACGTCCTTTAGATGTAGTGCCTTCGCCTCCTGCACCTAGTGGTAGTATGCCAGTGTCTGAATACATATAAGGGAACATGCCATCGTATTTTGCGCCACCGCCTAGATTAGGATTAGTAAAGTCTACATCGTAATCATCGGGGAATAAAAACGGTACAGGTGTTTCTACTTCATGTACTCCTGCTCCAAGTGCTGAAAGAGTTATAGCAACAGTCGGTGTTAATGGATCAGCAAGTGTTATAACATTGCTCTTATGTCCGTCTACTGACTTAACATAATATGTCTTACCGTCAGTAAGTTCAGGACAAGTACCATAGTAGTTTACGTATTGACCAATAGTCATATTACCCTTTTCGAGTGTTAGTGTACTATCAGCAGCTGATATTTCTACTACTTGTCTTTCTTTCTTTTTCAATAGTGAAGGATCATAAAGAGCAGCATGTGTCATTATTAAACCGTCACGTAGTATTGTTACATCACCGAATACTTCGTTATCACCGTACTCAATGCCACCTTGATACTGTTCTGTAAAGTTAGCAATAGTAAGATCGCATAATTGAATAAGTTTGTCTTTGTAACCAGTAAGACCAAATAAGTCTACTACTGATACTATTGCTTTACCTGTTCCTGCATCATTTACTTCAACTTCAACTGTTGTTGTATCTACTAATGCAGGGTTACCTGTAAGTAAGTGTTTAAGATAAGTATGTCTTGCAATTTCTTTTTGTACACCATTTGATTCTTGCTGTGTGTATACTTTTATAGATCCACCAAAATAATATCTTTTAGCATTGTAAATAGTAGCAGCATTACCGTTACTACCGATATCACCAGAATATGCATCAAGTGCAAATTTTACATCACGTAGACATTTATACTTTAGTGTTTTTTCATCTGTTACTGATGTATCATAAGTTTGACTTGCTGAAACAAGATAACCTAAGTATTTTCTATACACTTCAAATACAGTATCAACTTTGCTTCTACTTCCGTATTGCGCAGCATCAATTTCAAGTTGAGTTGGCTCAGTGCCGCCAACTGCACCAGTTTGTATTGCAGATAGTGTCTCAATTTTAGCAGCAGCAATAGTTTCACCAGCTGTTGTTAACTCGGTTTTGATTAGTTCTTTTAACCCATTATGCACTGCTACTTCGTCGCCTCTGTCAAGATCGTTTGCAGTTCTATATGTAGTTGCATTAGCAATAGTATGTCCGTTCCCACCGTATTGCAAGTCGGCAATGTATGCATCCATTGCTAAGTCCATATCACGCTTGCACTTTTCTTGTAGTACTGGTGATAGGCTATCGTAATATGATTGATTTGCATCACCTGCTGTAACTACAGTGTTCATGTATGTAAATCTATTTTTTGAAATAAGTTTTGATGCTGCTGTTAGTAGTAATACTGTGTTATCAGTTCTTGCCGGCGGCTTACCTACTAGAGCATGATCATCAAGTTGTCCGTTGCCATATTCTAACGGATTAGATCTAATAATACTTTGCGTTCTACGTACAACTGCAAACTGATCGCCTTGTGCAGTGTCTCTTGTTTCCCAATAGTATCCGTCAAACTTATCAAAGATACCGTATTTCTTAATTGTTGGGTTACGTACAGGTTTACGTGTTGTGCTTAATGCGCCAACTGATGTAGTACTTTTGATACCAAAGGTAGCAGCACTAACACGCCCAGGCTGATAACGGAAAAAACGCTTACTTGTAAGGACAGCTACTTCGTCGGCACCAGCTTCAACTAGTGCGCCTGATTCTTCAGGTAAGTGACTTACTCCTGTTGTTTGCTTTCCAGGTATGTCGGTGTATGCAGTTGCTTCGTCAGCAGCAACACTTATGCGTTGTTCAGGACTACTACTCCATTCACTTGGATTAACATCGTATGTATTAACATCTGCAAAAATACCTAGTGCAACTTCTGCTCTAGGTATGCCAAGTAGTGATAGACTAACTTCTGATAAAATCTTATTTTGTTCTACAACAGGTACTGCTTCTTGGTCTGTAGAAACAACTACTGGAATTGATTTACTAGCAGGCTGTGGCCCCGGATCAACTGGTGTTGTGCGTCCTACATTGACCACATAGTTGTTATTGTTTATATTGTTAACACTTGACATTAGTTAATCTTTCCTTTCGCTAGAACGAACTTATTCTTTAAATCTAAAGTACCGCTTGTACCTCCTGAAACGCTTCCATTTAAGGCAGCAAACTGTACAGTTATAATCTTAGTTATATTATTTATCGCAGTAATTGTTGCTTCTGTTGTAGTAAGTGAAGGGTCACTTGGTGCTGATAAGTTTAAACTGTTGATTCTTATTACATCGTTTAATTTAAACTTAGTTGCATCCGTTACTGTTACTTCAACAAGTCCCTCACCAACATTAGTTGATTCTGCTTTAGTAATATTATTAGTTGGCACATATTCAGTTGCAATAATTCGATATACCATTCCGGCATAATCTTTATTATAATCTACGTGATTCATATCACGTAAATTTGAATCTATTGCTAATAGTTGATTTACTTGAGCTTCTACAATTCTAAAACTAAACTCACCTACACTATTTCCACTACCTGGTAAATCAAGTTGCATAATACCACTATACCCAGTACCAAGTGATTCGTTGGTTGATGTTTTGATTAGTTGATTCACTTTTCCTTCAAGTACTAGTCCATTAGCAGTAAGATCAAATATATTACCGTTTTCTTGATACAAGCCTTTGTAACTATTATAATCGGTATCTTTATCGATCACAATATTAATACTATCATACTCTGTATTGAGCATATCAGCTACTGGTAAAAATTCACCAGCTGGCCCAAGTAAAATGTTTGGATTAAAGATTGTACTAACACTACCGTAAGTTAATAATCCTGCACCACAATTTTCAATTATGTTAGTTGCAATTAAAGATTTATCCGAAGCTACAAAGTCAACGCTTGCTGGAAAGTTTTTAAGTGTTGATGATAACACTTTACTATTTCTCATTTCTCTAGCAACTACTGGACTAAATGTATCGTATCTGTAACTAGCCGCGCCGTTTTCGATAACACTGTCTTTTAATGTTATAAACTCTGTAACAATTTGTGGATTAACTACATTATATAAAAATAAGCCACCGCCGACAACATTACTAACCTGCACATCTCTTATAGTAATTCTTTTACCGTACAAGTATACAAGGTAGTTTCGATTTGAACTTGTAGTAGTGTCATCTTGCAGTAAGTACTGGTTTAAAAAGTTACCGTCTAGTTTAACATTCTCAATTGATACATCTTTAAATGTGCTTTCAGCACCGATTGCAACATCAGGAACAATAAGGTGATTATCATTAGTATTAAAGTTTGTACTCCAATATTGTTTAACTAGTTTCGCTTCATTGCCTTTGCCGTAAATACTAAATCCAGTCGGAACAGTTAAGCGTGAAACATAATGAGTTCTGTTATCAAGATCTAGATAATTTAAACCAGAATCTGCTCTTGAATCAATTAAGTTTTGTAAATTTTGAGTATCATCAATAATACTAGTAATACTTTCGTTATGATAAAATGTTTTGTTTAATACTACTCTATCACCATTAATACTTGTAATTATTGCATCGTCCCATCCATACAACGGTGCAGCTGGCGGCGCAATTGGAATATGAACAATTCCACTATTACTAGTAAATGAGTTTTTATCTGTCTTATTACTCCAAGTGTTTAAATCATAATTGTAATAATCAACAAATATAAGATCCTGAGTTGCTACTTTAAGATCTTTTGGTCCTAATACACTAAGTAGTGAAAAGTCGCTTTCGATTCCTACTATTTTTCTGTAAACTATTACACCTTTGTTTACATCTGTTCTTGAAAACGTAACTTTAAGGTTTTTGTTAAGGTTAAAAATATTACTAGTTGTACCAAGATCAGTAAGTACAACTTCAATATCGCTTTGCTCCGTAGCAGCTGATATTCCGCCATTGAGTAAATCAAACTCTGCAATTTTATATGATACTGTTGTGTTTAATGCAGCATCAACACCAGGCTCTGTCAATCCAATTCTTTCAACAGTAGTAATTCCTAATCCAGTAGCTTCTTCAACCTCTTGTGTTGTGCTAACACCTAATAACCTTAATGCTTTACCAATTCTGTAGTTTGAAATATTTACAGGAGTATCAATAACAAGTGTGTTAGTAAGAACTTCGTTTAAATTTTTCCAAGTATCAATAACACTTAAAGATAAATCCGGACTGTAAATAATATCACCACCTACGACAAGATCACCACTTATACGTGCTCCGCCCTTAACATCAAGCGCATCGTCTCTTGTATCCTCAACACATAATTTTGTACCATCAAGTATACGTAGGCACTTATCATTTAGCTGCATTCTGTGAACGCCAGCGATATAAAAATCTAAATCATCGTTATCAACTTCCCAGTCAGTTTCAGCAATAATATATGTATCTTCGTCTGCATCTTGTAACTTGTTAGAAGTTTTAATTCTTATATAACTAGGGTTAGAAGTAATAGAAAGTTCTTGACCAATTTTACTAGTATCAAGTCCATTTGGTTGTTCTTCTGCATACAAATATAAAGGAAGTACAGTTTCTGGTGTAATCTCAATTTCGATATATGCATTAGGTTCGCCTGCATTGCCGTCTATTGTAACATTCTGGGTGTATGCAGTAATTGATGCAGGAACAGCAGTATCAGCAGTAGTTGAAAAACGTAATGGAGCAATTTTATTACTCGCATCTTCTAAAATAAATCTGTAACGTGTACCGGGCGTAAAGTATAACTCTGGTGTTTCGTTTAGTAATTGACCATTTAGAAAAAATGTTTCCTGTATTCCTGATCCGTCGTCTGCAATTGATACATTAAAGATAACAAGTTCAGAACCTTCCTGATTAGTAAACGGATGATTTGTAGAATCATAAGAACGGTATAGATAACGTCCCCATACTGTTGCACCGCCATCTGTTGTGTAGAATTCTAAAACTACAGGCTCAGGGCGTAGTAATATTTTCTTAGGCCAGTTATAGTCTAATTTTAGTGTGCCTGCTGAGTTTTCAAATAGTATATTTACATTTGAATTACTGCGGAGTTCGATACGCATCGATGCATGGCGCCCTGTTACAGGCCAGTCAGTAAGTGATATAGTACACTCAGGTAATGTTTGAGCTACAACAAAACTTTGATAGTGTCCGTTATTAAAACTAATATTAAATGTGCTATCGTCAATAGATCCACTATATGCTACTTTTGTAACAATTTTCATGTTACTATCAACAATTAGCGACCCGCCAAAATCATTTTCAGCATCAGTTCTAAACGTGTTTGCTTGTAATTCAGTTATTTCGCTTTTTGCTGTGGTTAATCCGCTAGCAATCGCTACAAAGTTATTTCTAAATCCTTGTGAATCGTTGTTTTGCCCAGCTCTTGGATATAACTGATCTATTCCACTTATGTCAATAATGCTCGCCATTATAATTCCTCTTTTACATATTTAGCTTAAACATTGAACTGATAATTTGCAAATAGTACAAATTTCTCAGTACCATCCTCAGTATTTGTAATAATATATCTATCTAGTTCAATGTTTAGTTGCTTAAAGTTAAATGTGCTTTCTTTAATTCGTTCTATAATTTCGTCACCTTTGCCCGGAAGGCAAAAGCATAATGGTATAGCACTTACATACCCTAATGCTTGATATCCTGTTTGCGGTGTACGCATCCATAATGGTAAGTACTCTAACGATGTTTGCCCAATAGACTTTATGTTATCTCTCATGTGTTCAATACTTGAAATATATTTTACACTATCGGTATTTTGGCTAATTTTTACAGCATCACTATCTGCTTTTATTGTATTAGCCTTAGGACGTAGTCGGATAGGATCTGATTCAGTTTTTTCTAATTTAACAGTTAAATCGCCGCCTGCTCTAACTTCGACTTCAAAGTCGCTATTATCAGTGCTAACACGTATATTACTATCACGAGTCTGTATTACTATAGAATCGTTTATTTTTTCAAATACAAACTTTACAACTTCTCTACCGTATACTGGTAAAGCACTGAGGCCCTGACCAAGTCTTGTATTGTCGTCCATAGCTGCATATTGTACGCTGTCTACTGTAAGTTTGTTTTTTGTTTTAATGTTAAAGATTTTCTTAGTTTTACCACTTTCAGATTCAGCCGGATCGATTACAGGTACGTATATTACTTCATATACAGCATCGTTAGTTCCGATTTGTTTAGCTATTGCCTTGGTTGGCTGCCCTAGTTTGTACTTTTTTCTTTTATGATTTTTAGCAGCCGCTGATACAAATAAATCTATAGCTTTTTGTTCAATACCTGCGTAAATCAAAACTTCAATATTACTTCTTAATCCAAAATTTGGATCGTTTGCTCTATATACAAACTCTTGAGGAAATATATCAGGATCTCGAATAAATGCAGAATATTCTTTACGTTTTTCTAACGGTAACATTGGCCTAGAAACAATGTCAGTATACTCTATAGAATCTTTCTCTTCAACAATAAGAGTAAATTCTTGTGTAATTGCAACAACGTTGAAACGGTCTCTAGCCTCTACTGTAAAGTTATATGTACCGGCTGTAGTTGGCGTACCAATCAAATCGCCTCTATAACTTAGGGCAGTACCGTCTGGAACAGCGCCGCCGGTTAACCTATATATCATTCTTATATTTGGAACAGTAGTTTCAGCTTCGACTGTAATTAATGATGGCAAATCTGTCTTAATAGTTCCTAAGTTAGGCTGAGTAATCCAGTTTATAGACGAATCTATTTCGCCTAATATTTTAACTACAAACGTTTTACTCTTACGTGGCTCTGTTACACTATTTGTAGTCGATGAATTAAATGTACTAGAAATAGAATCGCCTTTTACTAACGACAATCCAATATTAGTATCTGAATTTAAAATGCCAGTTAAGTTGTTATCAAATGTAATTCTATCAAATCTGTCATATTTTAAAGTAACGGTTGGAGCTGCTGAATCATACGGTACAGTAGCTTGTATAATATTTTCAATATCACTTTTAATTCTTGTATAGTTAGTATCACGAAGTGTAAGTTCCCATGTATTATTAGATGTTACTTTCACGCTTGGTGCAGCGTTTGGATAGTCAACAAGTATTGCAGTAACAAGGTCATTTGGAGTAGCTGCTGGTAACTGTTCACTATCGATTTCGTATGTGATAAATGATCTAAAGTCTATAATGTTTAGTGAAGTATTGTTAAGCGTTAATGTTTTATTCACATAAAAGTCTTTTAGACGTTGGCTTATAGGTTTAACATCAACATATGCCTGTCCGCTTGCTGCTTGATTTAATGTTACTAAACTTTCTTGTACACCAATTGGACTATCGAGTATAATTTCGTCAAAGTTTTGATCCGATGTATTAATACCGATAACTTTGTATAGACTTGTATTAACAAAAATATTTCTACCAATTAAATCTGTTATTGGTGTGTCGCCTACTGTTTTGTCAACTTTAATTTTAGTTGAGCCTAGCATTGTGTCTTCTCTTACATAAAGTGTTAATGTAAGTATCGAAGTGCCGCCGGCATATCGAGAAGCATTAACTGTAAATTTATATTCCCTTGTAACTGCGGGTTGATAAGGCAGTGTTCCTGATACTTCGCCATTAAACGAACTAAGTGTTAGTCCTGGCGGAAGTGTACTAACCGATCCGTCGTCGTTAAGATTTTCTAAAGTGTATGTTACCACGCCGCGCACTGTATCAGTGTCAATTACATCTAGGTATATTGTTGTATAGTTATTAGCTCTTCTAAATCCTAAATCTCTAGGAGTGATCCATATCGGTGTTCTTATATTTGTATTGTCTGCTCTAAATACACCGGTACTAGCTTCCATTAATATGTTGTCAGCTGTAAGGAAATCGTCTCCTACAACATAAATTTTAAAACTTCTACGTGCTACATTTATTCCGTCACTTACAGTAACCGCAAACGGATAGTATCGGTTTAACTTTTTAGGAATGTTATCTTGAGTGAAGAAATCAAACGGCTGTGTGTCGAATAAGAAACTACTAAAACCATTACTAGGACGAGCACCAAAGTCACTCGGTGCATCACCAAACGGAAATGCATCAAACCCGCCGTTTTGAAATCTTTTATCTAAACTTAATAAAGGTTCCGTTGTACCAGTTAGTCGGCCATCTTTAGATAGTGATACACCTGGAGGTAACACTCCATCTCCGTCAGCAATATAATATTCTAATACATCGCCGGCAACTGTATCAGGATCAGTTGCGATTAATTGAAAATCAATAATTTCGTTGTCTAAAATAAAGTATGTTTCGTTAGGACCAACTGGCAGTAATCCTTGGTCAACTCCCCACTCCGGAACATCAGGTCCCCGTACTACTAAATTAAGAGTCCTGTCATCAAAGTGACCTCTCCAATATGCACGAATTACAAATCTATATACTGTATCTATTGCTACTTCAGCTACAGTACCTGAGATTACATTATTAGTAAGTGTCAACCCTTCAGGAAGATTACCACTTATTACTTCAGTATCAATTTCATATGAAGAAGCAACTGGTAATATAACATTAACTGTAGTTCCTTCAACAAGTTTCTTTAATTCTTGTCCATTACCTATGTTCCATAGAGATACTGACATACTAGACAATTCCTTTTATATAATCGAGCCAAGATCTAAATCCACTGGACCCTCTGCTGTAATTGTGCCTAAATCAACATCTGTAAAACTAGCTAATAATGCATCAAGTGATGTAACTTTAATTGCACCAAAGTCGACAGTTGTATCTGGATCTACAACACCTGGCACCCACGATGTACCATTCCATATAAGACCATCGCCTACTTCGGGCGGTGTTGAAGTAGTGTCAACATCTAAGATAGAATTGATAGATGTATTAATTACTTTTGATTCGTGATGTATTAGCACTGTGCCGTCTTGGGCCTGTATGTTTCCTTTGAGACTGCCTTCAAATAACGTAGCATCAATAGTTCCAACAGTTGCAATATTGTATCCTTGCGCATCTAAATAAGTTCCTAATCTCGGAGCTGGATCTTGCTCAATTGCCGAAAACGTACTAGTAACAGTTACCGCATTACCGGCCATTGATGTAGTAATACCTGTGCCGCCTTGTATTGTTAGTGCTGCGACTTCAGTTAGTTTATGACTTCCGCTTTCAGTTATTACTAGCAAACTTTTAATTGCGCTTTCGGCAGCAATTGTAATCTTTTCATCAGTTGATGTTAGTAGTATATTTGCGCCACCTACTATATTTTTAAATTCTAGTTCATAGTTAGACTTTTTTGCAAAGATTCCTTCACCGTTACTTCCGATATTACGTGCAGTTGTGCTTTCGTCATCTCTTAGGTCAAGTTCTTGAAAGTTAAGATTGACTTTATTAAATGCTTCTCTTAAATCGTCGCCTGTACCGTCGTTTGCAAATCCACCTATGTTAATTTCTAAAAGACTCATTATTATTCCTTAAAAAAGTATGCTGAATAGTATTGAACGTGTTTCTGATACCATTTTTCTACGCTTGCCGTTTTCTATAATGTAAAATACGCCATTGTCGTAATCAAACATCATATTATCATTAGCATCTTTAAGATCACCCTTTAGGTTAACAGCGTTAACTTCGGCAAAACGTTTCTCTGGAATACCTACTCTATGATTATCGTCGTTATCTGGAAATAAGTCTCCAGTGTATTCACCGTTAAACAACCCTGCTTCGTTAATACCGACAAACTCTATGCTAGTTCCGTTTGCTGCTACTCTTAAAAACTTAAACTGCTGTCCGCCATACGTAGCTATATCTCCGCTTTTCTTAAGGTAGTTAGTTGGAGTAACTTCGACACCTGAAATTTTCATTTCTGGTGCTGCTATAACTCCTAAACTTGTAATATCGTGTGCGTTAGTAACAGATACGTCAGCTAAGTTTAAGCTGTCCCCTGCAGGGATTTCTTTAAGTTGATTATTATCGCTTGTATCTAAAATAAGCGGAAATCTATTAGCCATGATCTATATTCCTATCTTGTATTGTATTTATCTCCACTTTGCCCTCCTTAGTGCTTACCTACCACAACTTCAATGATACCATTACCGCTAGTTTCTTTGTTTTCCAAAGCCTTACCAATAATTCTACCTGCTGCTGCATCGTTATTAACTATAGCGTATCCAGGTTTTGCACTTGCTACTAGTATATCGCCTTTTTCAACTAGGCCTAATACTTTACACGGAACACGCCCTGTCATTGCAACTGCACATGTTGTATCAACATCCATATGTGAGTTCATTAAGTATGCAGGATTAGTTGATACAACACCTGCTATTCTGTGATCGTTAAATCTGTTAGTTACTGTAACTTCCTTGTCACCGCCAAATACAACAACCGTGCCTGGCTCGTATTCTGCGTCAGCTTCATAATTTTCAGCCAAGTCAGCGTAGTATGCCTCAAGCGCAGTACCGTGGAATGTAGTAGCATAAACAGTATTATATTTGTTATTTAATTCACCAATATTATAAAGATTATCTGCTGAGCCTCCAGTAGGTAATGCAATTGGTTTAATAGCCATGCCTTCCATTGTACCTGATGTCTTATCAACTTTAAGTACTTCGGCGCTATCAGCACCAATTTCTAAACTACCACCAACGTTTAAGTTTTTAGCAATACCAGCACCACCAGATACAATTAATGCACCTGTCTGTGTACTTGTCGACTCGCCAGTTCCTGATAAACTCTTTGTAACACCGTCATCGGAAAATGTAACAGTTAGTGTATTTAAAGCTTCGTCATATGTTACAGCCGGAGCACTACCGCCTGCTGCTGTTAATGTCACGCCGTTTAATGAATTTTTAAATCTTGTTTCAGTATAATAAAAATTAGCATCGCCTTCTGTAAGTGCATTTGTATCATGATTACTAATATCACTTACTGTTCCGGTTAATACAGCATCTGTTCCGTTAGTGCCATTATCAAGAATGTCAGTACCGTCGGCTGCTTTTAGGCCGCCTAAGAACCAGCTATCAGTAACAACACCTGTTGTATCAGTAGTTGTACCATTATCAAGAATCTTTGTTTTATTATCTGCCACATCTGGGTCAGCAAATAAATCCCCAGTTACACCGCCAGTTACATCTCCTTGTGTGTCACCTGTAATAGTACCAACAAACTCTCTAGCATATATTTTATTATATCTAGATGCAGCCTTACCAATATTGTAACCTGTCTCATCTGTATCAGCATCAACATCTGGATATATTGCTGAAGAACTAACAATTAATGGTGCAACTGAACTTGATGCATCAGCGTTACCTGCTACAATAGCAACTTCGTTTGCTAGTGCATAACCTGTTCCTGCACCTAATGCAATACCAGCTGATGCAGGGTTTCTTTCACTTGCTGCTTCAATAAAGTTTGTATATGTCCACGTTGCTGCTATTGATCTTTCACCGCTAAAATCGGAGTTATCTTTAATAGTACTTTCAGTAAAGTCATTGCCGGGCGTTCCGTTACCAATGAGATCAACAGTACCTTCAACATTAATTTTAACAGTACCTGTAGAACCTTGCGCAGTAAATACTTTACCTTGCGCTGGTGTTGTAAATATAATACTGTTAGAATCAACACTTAAAATAACATATGTGTCAGTAAGACCAACGATAATTTCCTGTGCTTGTATACCGCCAGTATTAGTTGTTTTTACAAGACTATTTTCTGAACCTGACTGCGTGATTGCTGTAACGTCATATTGCTCGCCGCCTGTTCTAATTAAAGCACCATTATCACTGTCAGCAAAATCAGTATGCAGTATTGCACCACCCTTGTCAGCTACATCAACAAAGCTAATAGCACTAACAGCACCAAGAGGATCTGCAAGTGCAATTACTGTAATACCGTCTGCATCATATACTGGACCATCTGCTCTACCAAGGAGATGTTCTTCTGCAATATGTGTAATTTTATCTAGTGCTACACCAGTTAAATCATCAGTAGCAGTTTGTAATTCAACAAACCCGTCTGTTGCTGTAAATTCAGTATCTTTGAATGCTGCAACACCTAAGTCTGATTGACTAATACTAGTTGCATCAGTTCTTAGGCTGGCATTGTTTAATGCTAATTTACTTTGTGATATAGCAGCACTTGCACTTACATCTGCATTTTTAATCGAATCAACAACATATTGCAGATTCATTTCTAATTCACGTGCAGTAGGCACACCGCCTATTATTGTTGTTTGTCTATTAACACTAACAGCAATATCAGTATCAGCTGCATGTTTAGTATTCATAAACTCTTCATTTGGTCCTTCAACAACTATAGCACTAGCACCGCCAAGAACACTAATTAAATCTTGATCTGCGCCAGTTGAACTTAATTCTGGGCCAGCAGCCGGAGTATAAACAATTACAAGATGATTTTTATCTAGTGTTGCATCAGCTGAATCACGTACTTTATTATACATGTCAATAATAGTACCTTCGCCGCCAGTTTCGCTACCAGTAAAAACATCGCCTAATGCAAATGTACCAGTAATGTTATTTGCATCAATTTCGATCATTTTATAACCACTTGATATAACTAACTCTGCAGAATCAACTACGTCAGTAAATGTGGTATTTTTTAGTCCACGTATTGTATCAACTTCGCCAACTGCTTCGTCTACATAAAATCTGTTTGCTGCATCTGTGCTTGCTCTCGGAGTTCCTAAGTTTGTAATTCTGTTGTTAGCAGCGTTCTGATCATCTGAGAAAGGAATACTGCCGTTAGCAGCTAACACACTCGGGCCTAATGGATTAGGAACAAGTATACCATTAATATCATATCCTAGTCTTCGATCAACATAGCCACGTACTGCACTTTCAGTTGGAACTGCATCAGTAGCATTGTCTGTCATTGACGTATCTGAACTAAATTCACTTACAACAACACCACGCTTAAATCCAATACCGTCAACATTTGAAAGAGCAATACTTGCTTCAAATGTAACAGCGCCAGTACCTTGATCAACACTAAAGAAGCGCCCAACTCTAAAAATACCATTTTGATCAGTACTTACATAAAATACACGACCCTTTGTACGTTCGTCGACTTCTTTAGTTTGCAACGGCACTCTCGGAGCACCAAAAATTACATTCGGATAGTTACTTGTATTAAAGCCGCCACTTCCGACATTTAAGAAATCATGACTAGTTGCTCTAGTTGTACTAATATTAATTGTAACGTCACCTTTTGCACCAGCTTTTAAACCAGCTCTAAGAGTTACAGTTGTTAATGGAACAACTAGTGTTCCTGGAATACCAGAACCGCTATACTCACGGTTGTTACTAACTGCATTGCCGCTGTCGTCTAGTACTTCTTCAATGTCAACGATTGCATATAAGTTTCCAGATAGTGTATAAAGATCTTTCGTTACAACTTGGTCTGCACCACTTTCATTTTCACGGATAGTTCTATAGTTATAGATGTAAAACTTTTTACCTTGTGTTATAAAGATAGGTGCTTCAGAATATGTAGAAGCATTAGTTCCAACTGGTCTATTCGCTGCTGGTGTTCTAAGGTTGTTGTTTAAGCGATAAATTTCGTTGTCGTCAGCTGTCGCTTCAACAGCAAGAGTAGTATCACCTGCTGTATGTCCTTTTGTAGTACCGTTACTTAATGCTACACCGCCTAGGTCGAACACACTACCAATTGGTTCTTGTGCCTTTGTCTGATCTATAATAACTCTAATATAATCATATACTGTATCAATGCCGATTGTAGTTTGTGTATTTGATAGTTTATTACCAACAGCATCACTTTCTTGGAAGCTAATTGATCTATAAACATATCCTGGATTTTCGTCAAATATTACAGCAGTACTAGGACGAATGTTTAGTGTATTTACACTCGAGATATCATCAACAATAAAAGTACTATTACGTCTATAGTTAATATATTGCCCCCAGTCAACACCTTCTGCTAATCCGTCTTTACTAAATGCTCCTTCATTACCAGTCTGCCCACCAGTTGAAAAGTTTAGTTTATAAATTGTACCATCATAAATCGGTGTAGTGTCTTCGACAGAAACACTACCTGTTACACTTAACTGTGTAATTATACCAGGGCCAGTGCTTTCACCGTCATCAACTTCGTCAATTGTTATAGTAGCATCATGATTTCCTGCTGTACCGCCAAGTTCGTCACCAAGTATAGTAAAGGTACTACCTTGCGCATATCCAGAACCGCCTAGATTTAATTCAACACTATATTCAGTTGTTGTTTTACTAACAATAAATGTAGCGTCTGAGCCACTTACCGGAGCAGTGTTTATTGTTGCATTTGGAAATGCGCCAACTTTATGTGTTGCAAGTTTTTCAACATTTGTTACAAGATAACGATCATATCTGTTCAGTACAGGATGGAATACATCTATTTCTGATCTTAGTCCCGGAATAGCAGGAAAGTCATACGTATATAATGCAAGAGATTCTTTTGCATTAGAAAATCCAGCAGATTCAATTTCGTCAATTGCTACACCCATAGGCACTGCGTTGACTTCTAGTGCTTCTGTAGAATTGAATACGTTAACTGGATCTTTTAAGTATATGTATTTTGAATTAGATCCTACTACTACTGTAGCAGATGCATTTGATAGCGGCTGTGTAATAACATCACCAGCGGATACTGCAACTTTTGATTGCATTAATAATATACCATCAGCTTTAAAAGTTTTAGCTGGTTCAACTAAATCTTCAAACAAGAACATTCTATCTGGCACTTCGTTAGGATCAGCGCCTTCAGACACAAGCCCGTATTCGCCATAACAACTTGAACCTGTTAACGATCTAATTTCAGAACCATTTTTAGCATAGTATGATGTCCAGCAGTAGTATGTAAACATACTAACCATTTCTGATATACCGCCATTAACACATACAAGACCATAGCCTAAGTCATTAATTTGCGTAAAGTCGTTACCTAACATACTTCTGTTACCAGCAGTTTGTAGTGTAATTGATATAGGTGTACTGTCAGTTCCGCTATCTAAGTCTATTCCGTCAATTGCGCTAGTTACACCTGTAAACCCAGTGCTATCATTTGAATTACGATCAAGTATTAGAGTCGCTGTACCTGCTGCTGGGTCATACGCTGTAACTGCATTAACTTGGAATCGGCGGCCTTGAATATAAAACGGACATGGAGTTTGTGGGCGCTTATTAAATAGGCCTTGTCCGGGTAAACTTCTCACTTGTAGTTCAAAATCATTATCATCAGATTTGCCAACAACTTCTAATGCACTGTTGCCGCCAAACGCATCAACAAATAATCCGCCTCTAAACGACTGCTTATTAATTGATTGTGAGAAACACGAACCTGTTTGTATGTACGGCGAACGTGTAAGTATCTGCCCATCAGGATCGAGTATTGCCATAAAGCCACCGTGATTCTGCACAGTAATGTTACGTAAGATAGTACCATCGTTCATTAAGAACACATCAAGATCTCTATTATGTAATGCTGGATTATGTAGTACATTAAATGCATGTAGTACAAGATTAATACAATTATCTATTGTGTCTTCTGGACTAACTACTTCTTTCCAATAAGTACCTTGTTCTGCAACATCGAATGCTTCGCCACTTGTATGATTTTTTATTGCTTTAAAAGTTTTAAGAACTGCATCAATTGTAAATGATACAAAATCATTTCTTTTGAATTCTGTGTTAATAGTCCACAATGCCGGTGTTGTATCACCGTAAAACAGATCCGGAGCAGGGTAATCTAGCTCTGTACCGTATATAGTAATAGCAGTGTTCTTAATTAGTGCTTCGCTTAAAGTTTTTAAGTATCCAATTGCTGCTTGAATTTCAGTATTTAAACTTGTTCCGTATACATCTTTATAATAGCCCCAATTACCTTGTGCTTCTAATGAAAACTCTAGCCCACCTAATTGTAAGTCTGCAACTAATGCATCAACTAGTTCGCCTATGTGTGTTATGAAGTTTGATCTAACATAATTATTTTCTGATGAAGGATACTGATTTAACATAAAGTACTCAGCTTGCTCAATAATAAAGTTTTTATTATCTATAAGCACTTTTGACTGTTTTAAGAAATCACCTGTATTTTGAAAACCACCGCCAATATTTCTTGCTAACTCTGGCTTATGTAAATAGTGTCTACCAAAGTGCCCGTCTACAGTATTAGTTTGAGGATTTAAGTATTCAATACCATTCGGTACTGAATCAATTTCTATAATAATTTCAGGTGCAGATGAGCCTCCAATTGCGCTATCTGGAATAGTTACTAATTCTCCTGGTGTAAAGTCTTTACCAGTGTTGACAATAGCAACAGTAACTGATCCGTCACTAGCAACAGTAACATTAAAGATTGCATCTTTACCAAGTTTGCTTGTCGTATAGTTATTTGACTCAACAGTATAACTGCCTGCTGCTGTACCACGTAGTCCTGATGCTTCACCGTTTACTATCGTAGGTTTTAAATTTTCAATACTGCTGTTACCAAGTACAAGACCGTCAAATACATTATCTCTATAAAAGAAGATATCGTTATTAGGTGACTGTGATACTCTGTTTTTTGGCCTAATCAAGCAACGTCTAAATTCGTCACCAACAATAGATACATTTTGTGGTACTCTAATTGGGAAGTCTTCGTAGTATGTACCGCTTTCAACTTTTACAGTAACTTGTGTTTCTTTAATAATGTTGGCGTATTCAAGTGTTTCACCAAATTTAAACTCAACTGCTTCTAGCAAGTCAACTAGGGCATAATCGTATATTTCGCCGCTTTCCTCTGCTGTAACATAATTAATAATTCTACCAATAGCGCCAGATTCTTTACCAACAATAACTTTGCCTGGAATAATATCAACATTAGAGTTAACTGCTTGGTCAACACTATTAAGATTACCGTTACTAATATTAATTTTATAAAACTTTTCACCGTCTGCAATCGGATCAGCTTCAAATACACCGTTATTTAAAATGTCTAAAATTGTAACGAACTTGTTTGCAACTGCCGCCGAAGCTTGGGCATCTGGTGTAAGCGCAACATTAATAGTTTGTACAAAACGTGTTTGGTACGTAGATGCCGGAGCAGTGTTAGTGATAATATATCCAACAATTAAGTCTCTTGCGTATTCCATTGCAGCAATTGTTTGTGACTTTTGTTCGCCTAACGCTCTTTGTCCTGATACTGTACCGTAGTAACTAATCGCAGCCCAGCGTGATAAGTAGTTTGCTGAATTACCTCTTTGAATATCTAATCCAATAGAATCAATAATAATTCCAACATCACGTTCGCATCTATCAATATCGTATTCAAAATTAGGATAAGTTGTATTAACAAATGCTATGACTTCTTTTTGTACGAATTTACGATTTTCAATAAGCAATGCAGTAGCATTTCCTCTATCAACAATCGGATCAACAATGCCTTCATTTAATATAGTCGATTCGCCTAGACCGTTACCATATGTAATAGTCTGTTTGTACGGACCTGGCTCAAATGGTGATGCAATCAATATTTCTTCAGCTTTTCTACATGCTGCGTTTATACTTGCATATGCGTATGCAGGCGACTTGCCTTCGCTTCCAACTGGAGTATTAGGATGTCTATCGCTACCTGCATTGCTAACAAAAATATTAATTTGACTCTCAGGTGAAAGTTTGTCTACATATAATTTTGTTACTGCTTGTAAATCGTCATTACCTTCCGGTGTGCCTAATCCTGCTATAGACCCGGGATGATCAGCAAGTGTAAGTATACCTTCCATAGTATCGCCTTGCTTACGTACAACCGATTTTCTTGGTAGAGGTTCTGTAGCAAGCCAATTTCCTGCTAGTGACGAATCATAATCTTTATCAGTTAAAGTTATTGTGCCAGTACCGCCTGCTAGATAAACTTTATCTTCGCCTAAAATAGCAGCCTGTTTAGTAGTATGTAACGAAATTGTATCAGCGTCTCTAATTCTACTATAAAATACACTACCTTGCTGTATGTTTATACTATTACCACTTACATCTTCAGCAGTTGGTAATGTACCTGATGTATTAATTTCCCAACCAGAGCCATTGAAGTCAAGTCCTAGTCCATGTGCATTTATTGTTAAGTTACCGCCATCGTCGCCTGCAAGTGTAGTTAGTTCGTCAACAACTAGGCTATATTGATTAACAACTGTAGGTTCGTCAGTTAATCTAATTGCGCCACCTACTGTAAGTCTTTGTTGATAGTTTGAATCAGCAAAGCCTTTATCAATAACAAGATCTTCTAACGTAATATCTGTACCAAATATGGAGTTATAGGTACTAACAGCATTTGTACTAATGTCAACGTTTGCAATAGGTAAACTACTTGCATTAAGTGGACCGCCTAAGTTAGGTGAACTATCTAGTACAACTTGTGTAACAATCTGTTTGAATATAATTTTACCTTCAACAGTATAATCAATTTCGATAGTATCAGCACTACCGTCAAGTGCATTATTACTTGCAAATTCTCTAAACTCAATGCCGTTACTATTTTGATTAACAACAGGTAGTTTACCTACATTGCTAAGATAAGTTTCTGGAGTATCTGTCAAGTCTGTAAAACTAATTGATCCCTCTAGTCCGAATACTGCATATAGTTCTGTAAAGTTTTCATTTACTTTATTGAAACTTTCACGAATACTATCACCAGTACCGTCATTGCCTTCTACGCCAATATCTATATCTTTTTTTGCCATCGTTTACTCCATTAAAACTGTGGTATATTATCCATATCAAAATTTACACTTACACCGCATCCGCACGATGAGTGTGCATTTGGATTTCTTATTTCAAAGTTACTGCCAACTAAACTAGTTACATAGTCAACTTCTGTACCAATTAGAAACATCATACTGTGTGCGCCGATAATAAAACTATAATTATTATCTGTTTTAATAACTTCGTCATCGCCTTGTAAGTCTGCAGGTAACGCAACTGTACCCCACTCATACTCAAATCCAGCGCAGCCGCCGCCTTTGATATTTAAACTAATGCCGTAGCATTCGTTTTCGTCACAAAGTTTTTCTATCTGAGCTTGTGCTGCTGGTGTTAGTGTGCAAATTGTCATAATAATCCTTTCTAATATTTATGGCTATTTTTTATAATCTTAATGTAAATATACTTATGTATTTAGGTAAGACAGAGAAAAAAACTAAGCATGTGCGCCAAAGTAAAACCGGCAAGGAACATGCATATTATCGTACTAAAACAATGATTTTGTTAAGGTGTGATTCTTGTAACGAAGAATTTGTGAGAGATAGAGGCAGTATGGATCCCAAGCGTTTAAATAATAATTACTTCCACGTATGTAGTAATTGCGATGTTAAACGTTTCGCCCAACGAAAGGGGGTAGAACGTAAGCAAGTTTGGAATTTAAGTGCCAGTAGTGATTTACCTATCGGTAAACTTTAAACTGAATAAATTCCTTGGCTTCTCATGATTTTTATACGGGTTTCGCCGTCAACACATTGTATTTCAGTAACATTCGGTGCAAAGTCAAGTTCGTTCTTCAACTCTTCTTGCCAAATGCTAACTTGGTGTTTGTCTTGTACTGAGCTTTTACAAGCTATCTCAGATTCAAAACCGGGGCTATCAAACATATAAAAACCTTGCGAAAATATAACTACTAGGAACCAGCTCATTCTCTGTTCCAGATAGTCCAAGCACCATATGCGATTGCTCCATATGCTACTAAACTTGCAATAGGTTTGAATATTAAAAATGCAACACCTGCACCTAATAGAACAGCACCATCTCGTGTTGATCGTTCGTTGATTCTTTCTTTAATCCATTTCTTCACCATTCATCTTCTCCTTCTTTGCTAACTACTTTATAATGTATTTACACAAAGTGAAGGAGTAATACTATGTTTAATTGGTTAGGAAAAATGCTAGGTATTGTACCAGCAGAGGCAGCATCAGAAGCACCTGCGGCGCCAACACCAGCACCAGCGGCCAAAAAACCTGCCGCTAAAAAACCAGCAGCTAAAAAGCCAGCGGCTAAAAAAGCAGCACCAAAGGCAAAAGCTGAAGCAAAGCCAAAAGCTGAAAAGAAACCAGCGGCGAAAAAAGCAGCAAAGAAAGATGACGGTTTAGACGCAATGAATAAACGTGATCTACTAGCATTGGCTAAAGAGAAAAAAGTCAAAGCAAATGCAAGCATGAATAAAGAGGCAGTGATTAAAGCAATCAGGTCCGCTTAATTAAGTTTCTAATAGTAGTCAGTTCTGACTCTTGGCGAGTAGTCTTACGTTCTAATACGTTAATGGCTGCTCGCTGTTTTTTCAACTGCTCTTCTAAACTACGCACATATGCTTGTGTAGGAATTTCTTGAGTAGAACCATCTTCCGCAATAATCTTATATGAATCTGATCCTTGCCCTCTAAGTCCACCAGTAACTCTGTTTGGATTTTTATTCGAGGACGGGCTCTCTAGTGTCTTGGCTTTGCGTCCGTACATGTTGTTGATATGGCTCATCTTGTTTTCCTTCATTGTATTTATAAAGTCCAATGCTTGCTAAGTTCTTACATTTGGATTCTACCATAATGTCAGTGTACGGCAAAAAGCTTAATGCCCAGTCATTAACCGCAGTATTCCACATGTAATCTGAGTGTGCTCGCATCTTTGCTTTCTTGTAGCCTTGTTCTAGTAATGCTTGAAAGTCGGGCTTTGTGTCTGGACGTTGATCAACAAGACAGTCTTCACGGCTTACACTATAATGTATCGCAGGACGCACACCACGCCAGCTGTCAATGATTCTTTTAAATCTATCATCTGTTGGTTCAATGTATTCGCCTGCACTGTTACACCAGTGATGATGAATGTCTAGAACCAGCGCCACATCTTTCTCCAAACACAAGGATGCATCGATTCCCCATTTGTTTTCGTCGTTTTCGATAGTGATACAATTACGGGCTTCGGGGGTGAGTCTTTTAAGCGCGGCTTGGATACCGGCTGGACCTTTTCTACCTGAGATGTGGACGTTGCACTTGAAGTCTTGGAATTGTTTACCGTAGCCCATGTAACGTGCAACATTGATATGATACTCGAACTCCTCAATTGACCGCTCTACGATTTCTTCACTATCTGAAGCAAGGACTGTAAATTGGCCTGGGTGCATGGAGAGTCGAACATCGAGTCTTCTTGCTTCGTCACCAACTTTTGCGAATTCTCTTTCGCAGTATGCCACCACATCAGGGCGCTGCCAAAAATAGCTCCAGTCACGCTGGGTATAAACAGGAAGCACATCGCTACCCAATCGGACCATACGAAGTTCTGGATTAAGAGATCCAACATACTCTATCAACTTTCTGTAGGACGCAATATTGTGGACCATAATGTCCCATAAGCGTTCTTCAGCAACAGCCTTAGTTTGGCGGTTAAGCCATTGAACTGTAGTGCTTCGAGTATTTAGCGGTCTTTGATAGTCCTCTAAAATTCTTTTCTTAATTGACTGATTGCGATACATATATTTGCATGCAAAACCAATACGTTGTACTGATTCTTGACTTTTAAGAAAGTCACCACAATTGGTAAATTTTAAATCGTTCATGTTAGTCTCATTCGATTAATGTTACAGTAAATTCTTGACAGTTCCATCCTGCTGCTGGGCCAAACTTTCGTGTAGTCTTGTCTAGTGCTTCTTGTACTGTTTCTGCATACTCGTAGCCTAAGAATGTTAAGTTAGCGTATACTCTATATGTTCTTAGCATTTTCTGTAACTCCCGTCTGTTTCATGTGTGCCTGAATTTGACAATGCCCACATAATACAGTTGACTCTGCTGTATTTGCAATACCATGCAAGATCACTTCTGTCTGTACCATATAGCTCATTACCTGTTTGCCTTAAATGTTTGTACCATTGTGTAAACAGTTTATAGCGTTTAATTACAGTTGTCAAGAGACAAATGCTCTTTCTTGCACAAAAGTACCTTGTGTCTTTTTATTGCCTTCTGCAAATCCTAAAGAGTTAAAATGATCACGTAAGTCGTTATTAAATGCTATACTACCGCATAACATAATACGCTGATAACTGGGATCATCAATTTGTACAGTGCCATCCGCCATAAACTTTTGAATACGTCCGTGTAGTTCAGCTTCTTCTTGTGTCACTGTACTGATATATTCAATTGGCATTTCATTTAAAAAGTCTCTATAACAGTCTTGTTCAGCATGTAATCTAGTTGTCCATGTTACAGTTATATTTTCAAATAAATCATATGTTTCAGGGTCACGTAGTAAACTAATAAACGGAGCAATGCCAGTGCCGCTTGCCATCATTACTAAATGTCCGCCTAATTCTAAGTTAGCAAGTAATAGTGTACCGGTTGGTTTCTCGCCTACTTCTAGCATATCACCTACTTTGATATTTTGTAATTTACTTGTAAGTGGACCGTCGGGCACCTTAATACTGTAAAATTCTATATAGTCGTCGTATGGACCACTTGAAATACTGTATGCTCTTTTAGGCGTATCTTCCATACTTATCATTACAAATTCACCTGCTGTAAATCTGTACGTATTAGGTCTTTCAGTTCTTATTCTAAACAGGGTATCAGTGTAGTGTTCTACTTCGATTACTGCTAGTAACATACTATCTCCAATTTTCTGCAACCCAATAATCTGCACATTTATGCGGATTAGGATCACCATGAAATACTGCTATACTTGTATCTGGTTTAATTTTAGGCTGACCGGGTTTTTCAAAATTCCGGCCGCCCTTTTTTCGATCCAATACTAGTTTAGGATTATCACGCATTTCCCACTTATAACTTTGTATCCATTCATCAGGCCAGTAGTTGAACCCGTCTTTGATTGAATGTCGCATCCAGTCTTGGTCGCCTTGATATCTTTTACAAATCATATTATGGTTTGCCATAAAATTACTATATACATGTGAATGTTGACCAGTTTCTAATCTAAAAACACTTGAATTAAATTTGTCAAACCCAGCATGTCGCATCCGATTGAAATCTCTAATAATGCAAAATTCGCCTGGCTTATATTCAAATAATTTATCTATGTTTTCAAAAATTACAAGATCGAGATCTAAAAATAAAATAGTACCGTTTAGACCTAACTCGGGATTATAAAACATGGGCTTATACCACCAACCTTTTATACCTTGCGTAACAGGTAAAGGTCTAGTTTCAATCTGAGGGTTGATGCCTGTTGTATCTTCAGTAAAACAAATAAATCTATAGTTCAGCGTTAAATTACGCTGAACCATATTATAAAGTTTGTTCACATATATAGGGTCGTATTTGTTTCCATATTTTAGACAACAAACGTACCTTGGATTACTCATCAACAAACCTTGTTTTAGTCCATGTAAAAGGCGTAAAGATAGCACTGTTAGCGCCATGCTCAGAACATTCTACAGACTCGACCCAGCAACGCCCGTGTGTCATTTCTTTTACTAGATTGTCAGCAAAGCGCCATGCATGTTCTGCAAACTTTTCTGCACCAACACCGTCTAGCTGTGTAATTTGTGCAAGACCCTTTGTCTCAAGTTCTAATAAGTCGTCTTTCATTGGATCATTGATGTCAATTACTGTCTTGTGATCAAATGTATTTTCGAGCCACGCCTTTAGTGGTTTTAGTCCACCAAAGTCTACACCCCAGTTACGATGATCTAAATCATTACATCCAAATGTAAATTTAAATGCTAAACTGTATCCATGTAAAAATCTGCAATGTGAATGATCTGCGTGTGGTTGACGAAACACTGCTGATAGTCCAATGTTATGTCCATATGTTTTAGTCGAATAGTAGTTACCCATAGTTATCTCCTTGGCTAATGGAGTGTGCGGAATGTTTATAGTGGGGACGAACACGAAGTCCACTTATTGCTTTAATTATATACTATATAGCACATCATGTCAAGCTCTAATTAGTTTTAGATTCGATAAATATATATAATTAACACATAGGAGTGGGTGAATGCCAGCAGCATTTTTTGACTTTTTTAGGAAGGTAGTCCTAAAATCAACTGACGGAGTAACAGTTGAAACTGAAATCGAAGCAGATAGCTTCACAGATGAACTTAATATTATACGTGGTAACGGCGTTGCATTTAACGGCGACAATGCTACTGATACTTTTTCTATTGATGTAGACTACGGATTTGAAATTCCATTATCAACAACAGACTTAGAACTGCGTGATGTAAACAACAACACTAAAACAGTAAGTTTGATAGCAGGTAACAATATTACACTAATTAGAGAAAGTGCAAATGCACTTAGAATTGATAGTGCAGACTTAACAGTTAATATTACAGCAGCTACACAAACAGATCCAGTATTACTCACAGCAGGCGCAGTACACGGACTAGCAAACGGTGCTAGTATTACTGTTCAAGACGTTGTAGGTATGACAGAACTAAACGGTAACAGTTATTTTGTTAGTGTTGTAAGTAGTACACAGTTTGAACTTTATACAGATTCAGCAAGAACTGTATCACTCGATGGTACTAGCTTTAGTGGCTATATTAGTGGTGGTAGTATTCAAATTGAAAACACTGCAACATTAGCTGCGCTGCTTGACGTTGAAATTCCAACCGCAGTTACAAACGATGTACTTGTTTATAATGGTACTGACTGGGTTGATAGTGATACTGTTACATTATCTACTGCCAATATAACTACATTAAACACTGACGACATTAATGCTGTTGCAGGATTATCTATAACTTCAGCTGCTGGTAGTAACTTAGTTATTTCAAACGGTGCTGACGGATTTTTCCTTTCACACGATAATGGTAATATTCAAGTTACTACAGCCGGTTCACTAAATCTAAACGGCACAACTGTTACAATTGGCGACGGTACAAATACTATTGATGTTCCAGATGGTACAACAGTTGACTTAACAGGTGTTACTGTAACTGGTGCAGGATTTGACTTAACAGGCGATGTAACAGGTGATGTAGTTAGTACTAGCACTTCATCTGTAGTGTTAGATACAAGTGCTGCTGATGCAGTATTCACAGGTAACGTAACTGGTGATTTAACTGGTAATGCTGACACTACAACATTGTTACAATCAGCAAGAACATTTGAAATACTAGGCGGGTTTATTACAGCAGATCCTGTATCATTTGACGGAAGTGGCAATGTACAACTTAATGCAGAAATTGATAACAATGCTGTTGTACTAGGTGTTAAGACATCAGGATCTTATGTTTCAGTCATTAACGGCACAGCAAATGAAATTGAGGTTGCTGGTAGTGGTTCAGAAACTGCTAGTGTAACATTAAGTTTACCAACTTCGATGGTTGTACCTGGAAGTTTAACTGTAACCAGCGACTTAATTGTTAACGGTACAACAACTACTGTAAACACAACCGACTTAGATGTAACTGATAATACAATTAAATTAAACAAAGACGAAGTAGCTGCAGGCGTTACTGCTGGCACTTCAGGAATTGAAATTGAACGTGGTACTGCTGATAATGCAAGATTTGTTTGGAACGAAACGCTTGATACTTGGTCACCTGAGTTATGGGACGGCGCTGCTTGGAATACTACAACATTAACAGCAAGTGAATTTATTGGTTCGCTAACTGGTGATATTGCAGGCAACCTAACAGGTAATGTCGTTAGCACTAACACTTCATCTGTAGTGTTAGACACAAGTGCTGCTGATGCAGTATTCACAGGTAACGTAACTGGTGATTTAACTGGTAATGCTGACACT